>ERZ773190.1326-NODE-1326-length-23985-cov-12.068784_pt1 | contig 23985 bp, 24 predicted proteins | sample MGYA00511111_ERZ773190 | MGnify/ENA primary metagenome ERZ773190 (study PRJEB29015, sample SAMEA2737777) | human gut metagenome | biome: human gut; feature: human-associated habitat; material: faeces | place: China | collected 2012 ... | reverse complement strand
CCACCTCGCGGCGGGTCTGGTCGAAGGAGGACAGGGTAATGGCCTCCGGGGTATCATCAATGATAAGGTCAACGCCGGTCGCAGTCTCAAGGGCGCGGATATTGCGGCCCTCACGGCCGATGATGCGGCCCTTCATCTCGTCGCTGGGCAGCGGGACAACGCTGACGGTGGTCTCGCTGCAGTGGTCAGCAGCACAGCGGCTGATGGCCTGGCCGATGAGGTTGCGGGCGATGCCGTCGCAGTTCTCCTTCAAATCGGTCTCGTAGGCGGCGACGCGGATGGCCTTCTCGTGGGTCAGCTCCTCGTCCACCTTGTGCAGCAGCACTTCGCGGGCGTCCTCCTGGCTCAGGCCGGCCAGCGTTTCCAGACGCTCCATCTCCTTGGCGCGCAGGGCATCGACCTCGGCCAGATGGGCCTCGGCCTCCTCGTGCTTCTTTTTCAGCTCTTCCTCGCGCTTTTCCAGAGCCTCGGTCTTGCGGTCGAGGGCAGTTTCCTTCTGGTCGATGCGGTTCTCCTGGCGGCTGATCTCCGCACGGCGCTGCTTGATCTCTTTATCGGCCTCTGCCTTCTGGGCATCGACCTCGGCTTTCAGGCGGAAAGCCTCATCCTTTGCTTCCAGAATGGCTTCCTTGCGCTTCTGGTCGGCGGTCTTGATCGCTTCGTTCACCAGCCGGGTCGCCTCGGCCTCGGCGCTGCCGATCTGGGCCTCTGCGGTCTTTTTACGGTTGTTGTAACCAATAAAATAGCCCGCAGCTGCGGCAGCGACAGCAACGATCAATGCCACGATCACTCCGATCACGGTCATTGTTCTTCACTCTCCTTAACAGTCAAATTTTGCTTTAACAGGCAGGAGACGCTGTGCGGCCGAACGCGGGCCAGACATAAATCAAATTTTCAACGCAAAAGAGGCCAACAAGAACAGACGCAGAGAAAAATCTTCCTGTGCGGTAGGTCTGGTGCAGCTTTTCGATTTACAAGATGTGCTTATAAAAACGGGCAGATGAAGCCCCATTGAAATATCTGGTCGCGGAATGTTCCGCCTGCAGCGTCTTAGATTCCATACTACTTCTTATATTACGAAACATTTTGCACAATGTCAAGGAGAAGTAAGGCCGAAAGCGGAAATTATTTTTTTATTTATTCGAGATACATCCGGCGCAGGCGCATCAGGCGGGCCGGAGTGAGGCCGTATTCGGCTTCCAGATAGGCGTCGGCACTGCCATAGCGCTCCCGGATGATGCTCAGCACGAAGGGAGCAGACTCCGGGTGGACGCCGAACACGCCGAGGTAGAAGTCCTTCCGGGCAGGGTCAGCGGCGATCTCCTCAGCGTGCTCGGCCCAGACGGCTTCCAGCTCCGGCCTGCGCCAGATGTTCGTCTTCTCAAAATCTTCGGCGATGGTCTTGTCCGACGCGCCCAGCGCCAGCAGGATGAGCATGGCGGCCACGCCGGTGCGGTCCTTGCCCGCCGAACAGTGGAAGAGCACCGGCGTCTCACCGGCTTCCAGCGCACGGAACAGCTCCTTGTACGCCTTGTTGCCGAAGAGCATCCGCTCGTACATGGCGTCCGCCATCCGACGGCCCTCGTCGGGCATTCCCTTCAGCAGATTCTCCCGGTCTTCGGGCGAAAAGTCCACCTCTTTGCCGTTCTCGAGGCAGAGACCGCAGATGCGCACCAGCCGCGCGCCGTCCGGCACGTAGTCGGGCGTCTCGGCCGCTTCGGCCTCGCTGCGCAGATCGAGGATGAGGCGCAGGCCCAGAGAATCCAGCAGCTTCCGGTCAGCCTCGCTGGTGAGTTTCCACGTCGGGATGCCCCGGTAGATCTGGCCCCACTTGATGTGCTTGCCCTCATCGGCCTCGTAGCCGCCCAGCTCGCGGAAGTTGTGTCCGCCCTCAAAGGGCAGCTGAGTGCCGGGGGCAGGATGTACCACGGCAGGCTTTGCCGCCGCGCTGGACAGGACAGGCAGGTTATAGAAGGGCTTCGCCGACCGTCCGCGCCGGGGCGGCAGGCTGACCGCACCGCCCAGCACCTCCATCAGGTAGCTGCGCAGCAGGTCGATATAAGCCGAAGCATGGTCGCGCCGCTGCAAAAGTGAGACGCAGAGGGGCGGCAGGTCTTCCAGCAGGACGTCCCGCACCCGGTCCAGCTCCCGCCGCGCGCCCGGCTCGTACCGGGTCAGGCAGGTGCAGAGCTGCTCCTGCACGAGGTAGTACGCCTGATAAAAGCTGGGGCCTATCTCGGCGTTGGGCGCAAAGCCCGCCCGGGCGCAGGCCTCCCACAGCGGAGCGAACAGGTCCTGCCGCAGGCTGGGCAGAAGGACCCTCTGGTTCCGCAGCTCGGCCAGCGGCACACTCTCCTTTTCCCAGAAGGGGTGGCCCCGCGGCACCAGCAGGCAGGCCGGGTCGGCCCGCAGGGTGGTGCGAGCCAGCACCGGTGCGGCACAGCCCAGGTCCATCACAAGGCCCGCATCCAGCTCGCCCTGCTCCACGCCCTCGGCCACGGCGTCGTTGTCCAGCAGGCGGAAGCGCATCTCGATGTGGGGGTACTGCTGGCGGAACTTGTCCAGCTGGGTCTCAAGGCCGGGCAGATAGTCCGGTACCAGCGAGACGCTAATGCCGATGCGCACCGGCTGGGCCGACTGTATCTCGGCGTGGAGCGCCGCCTGCATCTGCTGGAACTGCTCCACCACCGGCGCGGCATGGCGCTGCAGACTCACGCCCCGGTCGGTAAGGCTGAGCTTGTGGTGGGCGCTGAGGAAGAGCGGCCCGCACAATTCGGCCTCGAGGGCCGAGATGCTCTGACGCAGGGCCTGTCGGGATAAAAACAGGCGCTGGGCCGCGCGGGTGTAGTTCATCTCCTCGCAGAGGACCAGAAAATAATGCAGCTGGCGGATGTCCATCGTTTCCTCCTGAATCTTAGAGTGGTATGGGTAAAGAATACCGCCTTTTGGCCGGATTGTAAAGCCGCTGGAAGCAAAATCCCGCTTTTTCTCCGCTATTGACACCGGGCTTTCCCGCGTGTAACATAAAGAAAAGGAGGCTCTGCCTATGAAACATAACACTCCGGCGCAGGAGGCCAAAAGCCTCGAGACGCTGTTTTTCACCTTTTTCAAAATCGGTCTGTTCACCTTCGGCGGCGGCTACGCCATGATCGCCCTGCTGGAAGAAGAGTTCATCCAGCGCCGCAAATGGCTGGACAAAGACGAATTCCTCGACATGACCGCCATTGCAGAATCCACCCCCGGACCGGTGGCCATCAACAGCGCCACCTACCTCGGCTACAAGCTGGCCAAAGTTCCCGGCGCGGCCACGGCCACTGTGGCTGTCTGCCTGCCGTCCTTCCTCATCATCTACGCCATCTCGCTGTTTTTCGAGCAGTTCACCCAGCTCACTGTCATCGCCAACGCCTTCAAGGGCATTCAGGTCTGCGTCATCTACCTCATCTTCTCGGCAGGCGTGCGGATGCTCAAAGCGCTGGACAAGTCGCTCTTTGCCACCGGCGTTCTCGCCGCCGTCATGCTGGTGATGGTGGGCCTCTCGCTGGCCGGTGTCAGCGTCTCGTCCATCCTGCTTATCCTTCTCAGCGGTGCGGCAGGTGTGGCTGCATGGCTCATCGGCCGCAGAAAGGAAGGGAAGTAAGATGTTTCTGAAATTATTCCTCACCTTTCTGGAGATCGGTGCCGTCTCCTTCGGCGGCGGCTACGGCATGATCTCCCTCATCCGGGAGAAAGTCCTGCTCAACGGCTGGCTCTCTGAGGCCGAGTTCCTGAGCTTCATCGCGGTGTCGGAGTCCACACCCGGCCCGCTGGCTGTCAACATGGCCACCTTCATCGGTGCGTCGCAGGGCGGGGTGCTGGGGGCGTTCTGCGCCACGCTGGGCGTCGTTCTGCCGTCCTTTTTCATCATTCTGCTCATCGCGGCCCTCATCCACGACCTGCTCAAGTACGCCGGGGTCGAAGCTTTCCTCTCCGGCGTCCGGCCCTGCGTCGTGGCCCTCATCCTCTCCACAGCCTTCACCATGGGGCTGAGCACTCTGCTGGGCATCTCCACCGCCGCTGAAACGCCCTCGCCCGCATGGCGGGGCATTGGCATCCTTGCAATTCTGGCCGGGGTGCGGCTCATCTGGCAGAAAGTCAGGAACAAAGCCCCTTCGCCCATCGGGATGATCCTGCTCTCGGCGGTGCTGGGCGCAGTTTTATACCAATAAAAAAGAACGGCATCTGAGCTTTTCTCCGATGCCGTTCTCTATTTTGCTCTTCTGAAATCCGATTCACAGACCCGGCCATTCTGGGCCAGAACGCGGCGCAGGACCTGCATCACGCCGGAGCTAGTGTTGGGCGGCGCGAGGAAGGGCACCTCCTCCCGGAGGGCGGGCGAGCCGTTCTCTACAAGGAAACCGTATTTTGCCGCCTTCAGCATCTCCGCGTCGTTGAAGGTGTCGCCGAACGCCATCATGCCCTCGGGCAGGACGCCCAGACGCTCCCCCAGCCGAAGCAAGGCCGCGCCCTTGTGGACGCCGGGGTTCATGATGTCCACCCAGTCTGCACCGGCCACCGCCACCGAGAAACGCCCGCCCCAGACCGGGCCATAAAGCGCGTCGTAGCCCTTCTGGGCATCTCCCTCGGGGAAGTAGATGGTGAATTTATCCACCCGGGCGGTCACGTCCTCCAGATGAGGGACATATTCCACCTTGGTGTAGAATCTCTTGAAGACCCTGTCGTATGGCCGGAACTGCTCCTCCACATAGGCCGTTTCCAGCCCGCAGAGGACGGCGGCGTGGCCCGCGCTCCGGGCCTGCCCGGCCAGCGTGTGCCAGTCGGCAACGTCCATCTCGGAGAGATACAGGCTCTCGCCCTTCCAGCAGATGGCACCGCCGTTGTCACCCACAAGGATGATGTCGTCCTGCAGGGGCGCGAACATCTCCTCTAAGGTATAGATGGGCCGTCCGCTAGCGGCAGCGAACCGGATGCCCCGCTCTGCCAGCGCGCAGACAGTCTCCGCAAAGTCCGGCGGGAGCTGGCTCTGGTCGTCCAGCAGGGTGGCGTCAAGGTCGGAGGCAATGAGGCGGATGACGTCCATGCGCGCCTCCTCAGCCCACATAGCTGATGTTCACGTCGATCTGTCCGCCGTAACCGGGGATGCGGGCGGTGCAGGTACCCTGCCACATATCGCAGGCGATGGGGCTGCCGGCCACATTATAATGGGCGTTCCAGATGCTGTAGCTCTTCAGCCGGTTCAGGTCGATGCGCTTGCGGAACCACAGGGTGGAGGCGTAGACGCCCGGCTGATAGCCCTGGGCCTTGACTTCCTCGCAGAAGGCGATGGCACACTTGGTGCGGTCCTCGACACCCAGACCATCGGCACGGCCATTCTTGCCGCCGGAGGCCTCAGTATCGAAGTAGATGGGGTAGTCGAGCTTGCGGCCGTTCAGGACATAGGCGCAGCCCTGCGCTTCTTCTCGGGCCTCGTTCTCGTTGACTGCCTGACTGAAGAAGTAGACGCCCACTTTGAGGCCCGCGTTCCGGGCGTTGGTGAAGTGCTGCTCAAACATGGGGTCCAGCACCAGTGCGCCGCTGCCGTAGCCGCGGTAGCCGATACGGATGATGACGAACTTGACGCCCGCTGTCTTGACCTGCTCCCAGTCGATGTTCGACTGATATTTGGAGACGTCGATGCCGAAGGTGGCGTCCTGCTGGACACCGTTGGCGTCGAAGTAATAGAGCTTGTTGTCGATGGACTGGATGCCCGTGACCGGCTGGTTGGTGTACTGGTCATAATAGTAGGTCTTGCCGCCCACGGTGCGCCAGCCGGAATAGACCGGAGCCGGAGCCGGGGTGCTGCTGTCATCGTCTCTTTTCCCGAACAGGAGGTTCCACAGCCAGCTCAGCAGGCCGTTCTCGTCGGTAAGACAGGCAGTATCAATGTTGCTCGCATCCAGCGTACCCGCATCCAGCGCCGCGCGTATCTCTTCCGGCGTCAGCAGGATGGTGCCTTCCTCGGTCTTCACCGGCAGAGCGCTCTGCTCTTCGGAGTTCGTCTCCGGCTCAGCGGGCTGAGACACTGCATCCTGCTCCACCGGGGCGCTCAGGGGGTCTTCGGCGGCCAGTGCCTCGGTCTCCTGCTGTAAGCGGGGGAAGCCGTTCTCCTGTTCCAGCTCGTCGATGCCGCCCATCATGGGGGCAGAAGGAGCTGTTTCCGGGGCCGCAGGCTCTGCAGCAGTCTCCTCTGCGGGTGCAGCCGGAGCCGCCGATGCAGCGGGCTCTTCTTTCACGCTCTGGCTGGGAGCAGACGGCTGCGCGGCAGACGCAGCAGTGCTCTCCGCCTCAGAGGATGCAGAGTCATTTTTCGGAGTTTCCGTATTATTTTTCTTCGTTTCCTTTTTGGTGCTGTGGGCCGCATCGGTCTCACCCTCCCACAACAGAGCCGACGGCTCCACCGTCAGACCCGCAGGCTGGGACGCCAGCAGGGCTGTGGTGCCAAAACCGCCCACCGCGATGGCAAGAGCCATCACCGCCGAGGCCACCATCTGGCCCGCCGCACGGCGCGTCTTCTTTTTTGGTGTTCCTGTATCTTTCTGTCTCATTCCGCTTGCTCTGCCTCCAAGCTGTATTCTAACGCGGCCTCTCGCCGCCAAAAGTGCTTCAAATGCCATTTATACGTCTATAGTATACACCCAACCCCAAGCTCCCGTCAATGTCCTTCGGTGTCTCGTGCGGGGCGTTTCGTGGAAGTTTTCCACCATGGCCGACACTCCATGTGGAAAACGAACCGAGCCGCCGTATTATTGCATCCAAAAGAAAAAAAGTTCAGTTCCGAACGGGATTTTTGCGTTTTCCTCTTGCTGTCTTGACACGTGTATGGTATCATGATGGTCATGCAGCTTTTGCTGCACTCTGAAAGTGTTAAGACGGAAAGGCAGATTCTTTATGTCAAATGTAAAAGATTTCTTAAAACGCAAGGACATCGTCATCACCCCCCAGCGCTACCTCATCGAGGCGCTGGGCGCGATGGCACAGGGCCTGTTCGCCAGCCTGCTCATCGGCACCATCATCAAGACGCTGGGCCAGCAGACCGGGCTTGAGACGCTGGTGGACCTGGGCGGCTACGCCACGGCCATGAGCGGCCCGGCCATGGCCGTGGCCATCGGCTGGGCGCTCCACTGCCCGCCGCTGGTACTGTTCAGCCTCGTGACGGTGGGCTACTCTTCCAACGCCCTCGGCGGCGCAGGCGGCCCTCTGGCCGTCCTCATCATCGCCATTGTGGCCGCTGAGCTGGGCAAGGCCGTCAGCAAGGAGACCCGCGTCGACATCCTTGTCACCCCGCTGGTCACCATCTTTGCCGGCGTCGGCCTCTCGATGCTCATCGCCGCCCCCATCGGCGCAGCCGCAAGTCAGGTGGGTACCCTCATCATGTGGGCCACTGAACAGGCACCCTTCCTCATGGGCATCCTCGTCTCGGTCATCGTGGGCATCGCCCTGACCCTGCCCATTTCCTCTGCCGCCATCTGCGCGGCCCTCGGCCTGACGGGCCTCGCCGGCGGCGCTGCCGTGGCGGGCTGCTGCGCCCAGATGATCGGCTTTGCCGTCATGAGCTATAAAGAAAACGGCGTCGGCGGCCTCATCAGCCAGGGCCTCGGCACCAGTATGCTCCAGATGGGCAACATCGTAAAGAATCCCCGCATCTGGATCGCCCCCACGCTGGCCAGCGCCATCACCGGCCCTCTGGCCACCTGCGTCTTCCACATGGAGATGAACGGTGCCGCCGTCTCTTCCGGCATGGGTACCTGCGGCCTCGTGGGCCAGATCGGCGTCTACACCGGCTGGGTCAGCGACATTGCCGCCGGCACCAAGGCCGCCATCACCCCGATGGACTGGGCTGCCCTCGTCCTCATCTGCTTCGTCCTGCCCGCTGTGCTCAGCGTTCTCTTCTGCGAGATCGAGCGCAAGCTTGGCTGGATCAAGGACGGCGATTTGAAGCTGAACTGATCCCGTAAAAATCGCCTCTGTGCAAAAATGTCGTCAAAACATTTCTGCACAGAGGCTTTTTTATCTTATTTTATTGCATTCCGCACTTTTTCTCTGCTATAATACTGTTACACAATTCAAGACCGGAGGGTTCATCATGACCGTAAAACGCGAAAAGGCATTCCGCAACGCCATTGCATCCACACGGATGGAGGGCCTCTCTTTTTCCAAAAAATCGGAGCAGGACTGTCTGCGCTATCTGGACGGTCATCTTGACGCCGCCACCCTCGTCCGTGAGGTTCTGCGGCAGCCACAGGACACTGCGGCCCAGAGGTAACGCTTATGCCCTACACGATCGACCCATCTTCTGCCGACTGCTATCCCTGCACTTCCGTCCTTATCAATAAATTCGACCTCCGCAGTCAGCAGGAGCTTGACCGTGTGGAAGCCGTGCTCGTCACCGCGAAAGCAGCACAGTGGGAAGAATCTCCCTTGTGCTCTACCTTCGACTTTGAGCATTACAAGGCCATCCACCGCCATCTTTTCTGCGACCTCTACGAATGGGCCGGTGTACCCCGCAGCATCAACATCTCCAAAAAGGGTACGCAGTTCTGCCCCGCAGATGAGATCCCACGCGTCAGCTCTGCTATTTTCCGGCGGCTGGCCGAGCAGAATTTCTTCCAAAGCCTTTCCTTCGACGATTTTGTAGACGCCTTCGTTGATTTTTACATCCGCACCAACGAGCTTCACCCGTTCCGCGAGGGCAATGGGCGGACACAGCGCGTCTTTCTGGTGCAGCTCGCACAGCACGCTGGGTATCAGTTGGATTTTTCCTGCATCGACCCCGACGAGCTGATGGTCGCCACCATCTGGTCGGCGCAGGGCGTGGATACTATGCTGCGCCAGCTTTTCCGTGAAATGCTTTCGCCTTTGGCAGATTAACCCACGATTCTTTCCCCATCCAGCACCGCCTGCCGGAGGACATCCCCCTCATACACCAGCTTGAGGGAGAACCACGGATGTTCCTCGTTGAGCAGCTTGAAGAAGATTTTATCGCCCTCCCAGATGGGCAGCTGCTCCACTTTCTCCTTCGGCACCCATTCCAGCACGCCTTCCCGGCAGGCATCGCCCTGTATCATCTCGCCCGTCCACCCGTCGGCAGTGTAGAGATGGATGAACTCGGTCATATTGCCCCAGATGAAGGTCAGCAGACCCCGGCTGCGCCAGTGGGTCAGCGTCAGGCCCGTCTCTTCCTTCACTTCACGGAGAAGGCAGTCCTCCGGGCTCTCGAACCGCTCGAATTTTCCGCCGACGCCCACCCATTTGTCGTGGTTGTAGTCGTCCTCCTTCTTCACGCGGTGGAGCATCAGGTAGGCGTCGTCCCGCTCCAGATAGCACAGCGTCGTGCTGAAGATCGGGTATTCCGGGTTCATAAAGGCCCCAAGATTCATCTTACTTTCCCTTTCTTTTAACAGCAAAGCGCCCCGCAGATGACCCCTGCGGGGCGCTGTTTTTATGCGTTTATGCCTTGCGGCCTGCGCGGCCCTTGCCCGCATTGTTCAGTTTACGGACGAGGTCGTTCTGGTGCTTGCGCTGGGAGGGCGTCGGCTCCGGATCATGGGCCTCTTCGGCCTTGGCCCGGGTCTGCTGGACGGTGGAGTCCACACGCTCAAGGTTCCACTCCTGATTGCCGCCCGAGACGAAGTTCCAGATCTGAGCCTGCGCACCGTTGGAGGTGTTCATGCCCACAAGGTCGATGTACTTGTCGGCCAGCACGTTGCGGATGCGGGTCCGGCCATTGCGGGTAGGCTCGAGCGCCCAGCACTGGCTCAGTCCGCTGGTGCGGCCCCACTGATGGAGCCAGGTGCCTTCCACCACGCCGCCGAGGGCAAGGTCCATCATTTTGCCGGTAAAACGGTTCTGGATGCGCCAGCGTCCTTCGCCTGCATCCACGAATTTCCACTGCTGCCACGGATGACCTGCGTAGTCCCACAGACGGATCGCAGCGCCGTTCTCCGTGTTGAAGTTCTTTACTTCCAGCACCTTTCCATTGGGGGCCTTGATGAGGTAAAATTCATTTTCTGATAATACGACCTGCGATGCCTTTGCCATAACTGCGTTCTCCTTTCAGCGTAGACTTTTGATGCTCTTATTATAACGCATTTTGGTTTGGGCAGCAAGAATAGTTTTCAATAATTTTTGCGAATTTCTTTATGCATTCTGCTCGTTTTGCTGAGATTTCCTCACTTTACCCTCCGGCCCAAATTCCACCGCCGGAGCACACTTGTATACATCTCAAAAACGACCCCACAGCTGTCGTTTTCCACCCTGTTTTTGCTCCAAGAACAGCACCCCCGTTTTCGGCCCGTTTCAGCTCCAAAACGAGCCGAACTGTCCCTGCTGCAAGGCCAGTTCAGTGCAGTAACTTCAGTTTTATAAATCAAAGCTCACTTCGGCGCTTTACTTTAATGATAGATATTACATTTCAGAAAGAGCTTTAATTTGTTTCACGTTTTTTGCTATTGACTTTATTTCAAAACCGGTGTATAGTAAGCTTGCAGGGAGCGGAAAGCGCCCCCGTAACAACGAGCTTCAGGCTCCGCACACTGCGGGCCTGTGAGAAAAATATAGGAGGTTTGACTATGTATTACTACATTCTGGGCTGCGGTATCGCTTGTTTGGTCATTTTTGGCATCGACAGCATGGAGACGGTATGCGTCAAGCCGGCTGAGATGGTTGGCAAGGTCCTGCTGTGGCCTGTCACCCTGATGGAAGCAGTTGTCCGTTACAGCTCCACTCATCACAACTTCAAGGCTGCGCTGTAAAACGCATCACGTCTGAGGATGTTGAAAAAGCCATCAAGGCTGCCGTACTCTTTGCGGGTACGGCAGCCTTTTTGCTTTACACCCGGGGGCCGGATGTGGTACACTGTATATTGTAAAGCGATTTCCCGCCGAATCTTATCGTGCGCAGTTCCGCGCTATTTTTCAGGAGGACTATGAAACCCGATTACAAGCTGGTCGCCAAGGCCAAATATATCCACATGACCGCCGACCTTGCCAGCGAGGTCTGGCACGAGGTCTACAAACGCTATTTTCCCGCAAAGCAGCTGGACGCCCTCATCGAGAACTTGCAGAGCGCCGACGCTATTGAAGAGGACATCGACAACGATGTGAACTACTTCCTCGTCTTCCTCGGCAGCAGCCTCATCGGCTACTTTGCATGGAAGATGGAGAACACTTCGCTCCATCTGCTCCACCTCTACCTCAAGCCCGAATACCGCGGCAAGGCCATCGGCCGGGACATCGTGGCGTCCTGCGAGCGTCTGGCCCGGGGCGAAGGCCGGGGCCGCGTCTGGTGCGGCGTCAACGCCAAGGCCCTGCCGGTGCAGCAGTTCTTCAAGGCCCGGGGCTACCGTTCCCTCGGCCCTGCCGAGAGTGAGGGCGGCATCGAGCGCAACGAGCTGATCTTTGAGAGGATGTTGTAAATTTCCTGCAAAGGCCATTGCTTTTTCTGCTCATTTGTACTACACTAAAGTAGTGTATTGAAGTACCCGTCTGCGGGTCCAACATCATTGAATGACCGGGGAGGAACTGTATATGGCAAAGGACCATCCGACCGGAAAATCCGGCCTGTATGCCGCTTTTCTGGAGCTTGAGACGCCCGAGGAGTGCTACCGCTTCTTGCAGGATGTATGCAGCTACGCAGAGCTGAGCGCGATGGAGCAGCGCTACAACATCGCCGAAAAGCTCATGCGCAAGCAGAGCTACACCAGCATCATGGGCAACATCGGCGCATCCAGCGCCATCATCAGCCGCGTGAGCCGTGTGCTGGGCCGGGATGACAGCGTCCTGCGCCGCATTCTGGAAAAGAACGGCGTCTCCGCTGACACCGAAGACTGAATTTCTACTGACCGCTGGCGCACTGCGGGCCGGGGATGCCCCGCCTGCGGTGCGCTTTTTCTTTGATTTATAAAAGGAGTATCTGATTATGAGCAAAGCTGTTCTGTTTTTTGCCGACGGCACCGAGGAGTGCGAGGCCCTGCTGGTGGCCGACCTTCTCCGCCGCGCCAAAGTCGAAGTCATCATTGCGTCCGCCATGGGCCGCCGCGCCCTCGTCAGCAGCCACGGCATCCACCTGAACGCCGACGCGCTGGCCGAGGATGTGGATTACAGCGACGTAGACATGGTCATGCTGCCCGGCGGCATCCCGGGTACGCCCAACCTCGCCGAGAACAAGACCGTCACCGACACCTGCGTTTCCTTCGCCAGGGCAGGCAAGAAGGTCGCCGCCATCTGCGCCGCGCCCAGCGTCCTCGCCAGCCTCGGCCTGCTGGAAGGCAGGAACGCCACCGCCCACGCCGGATTTCAGGACAAGCTGGCCGGTGCCATCGTCCACGATGAGGAAGTCGTCGTAGACGGCAACATCACCACCAGCTACGGCCTCGGCGGCGCTATCCCGTTTGCCCTCGAGCTGGTGCGCCAGCTGGCCGGCCCCGCCGAAGCCGACCGCATCCAGAAGGCTATCGCGTATCGGCACTGAGAAGGAGGCTTTTCTATGCGTTTCATCACCTGCCGTCTGCCCGACGGCGCGGAAGACCCGGCCATCCTCTCTGCTGATGGCCGTCAGGTCTGGCCCCTGAGCTGGCTGGGCCTTTCTTACGAGACATTGTCCGACGCCATCCCGTTTCTGACCCCGCAGGTGCGGGCCGGGCTTTCGCTGGCCATCGCGGGCATCCCGGCGCTGCCTATTGAGGCCGTCACGCCGGAAAGCCCCATCCCGTCTCCGGCGCAGGACGTCATCTGTCTGGGCATCAACTACATGGCCCACTCCGACGAGGCCGAGAAATACTCCGCCGACGCCTTTGCTACCAAACATCAGGACGCCATCTACTTTTCCAAGCGGGTCACCCGGGCCGTGCCGGACGGCGGCTTCATCGAGGCCCATACCGACCTCGTGAAAAAGCTGGACTACGAATGTGAACTGGCCGTCGTTCTGGGAAAGGACGCGAAGGACATTCCCGCAGGGCAGACGAAAGACTACGTCTTCGGCTACACCATCCTGAACGATGTCTCCGCACGGGATGTCCAGACCGCCCACAAGCAGTGGTATTTCGGCAAGAGCCTCGATGGCTTCACTCCCATCGGCCCCTGCATCGTCACGGCAGACGAGTTCGACACCTACCCGCCCAAGCTCCCCATCCGGTGCTTCGTCAACGGCGAAAAGCGGCAGGACTCCAACACCGGCCTGCAGATCTTCGACATTGACCATGTCATTGCCGAGCTTTCGCAGGGCATGACCCTCAAGGCCGGTACCATCATCGCCACCGGCACCCCGGCGGGCGTCGGCATGGGCATGGAGCCGCCCTGCTTCCTCAAACCGGGCGACGAAGTTCGCTGCGAGATCGAGGGCATCGGCACCCTGACGAACACAGTCCGCTGAGTAGGTTTGTATTCCATTTTGTATTATTTTTCTGAATTTCTACTCATTCGATGCATTTTCGTTTGAATTGCTCTTTTGTTCACGAACAATTCATATTAAATTCATATTCCGTTCATGCATCTTCGGTATATGTATGGCATCAAAGGCGCGGTGCGCGCCGAAGTCCCTGACAGCACACTCCATATCGCCGCTCTCCCGGGCGGCTGAGGAAAGGAATCGGAAGAATATGAAAATTGGTTTTTGGGAACTCGTGGTCATCGTGGTCATCGCGTTCGTCTTCATCGGCCCCGACCAGCTGCCCGTCTACGCAAAGAAGCTGGGCAAAATGCTGCGCGAGCTGAAGAAGTACACCGGCGCCGCCTCCGAGGAGATCCAGAAGAACGTCGTGGAGCCTCTGAACGAGATCCAGGCCCCCCTCAAGGAAGCCGTTGCCCCCCTGACCGACATCAAGAAGGACATCGACAACAGCGTGAAGGACGTCACCAAGAGCTTTACCGGCATCGGCAAGACCAGCAAGGAAGAGGCCGCCAAGGCCGAACAGGCCGAGGAAGTCACCGAGCTGGAAGAAGTCGAGGAGCTGCCCGAGGAGACCCCTGCTGAGGCGCCCGCAGCCGAAGCTCCCAAGGCAGAGGAGACCCCTGCTGCTGAGCCTGTGAAGGCCGAGGAAAAGACCGACGCCCCCGCAGAGGCAGCACCCGTGGCCGAAGAAGCCGCACCCGCTGCCGAAGCCGCACCTGCCGAAGAGGCAAAGGCTTAATCCCCACACCGATGCACCCGCGCCCGCGGTTGCCTTATACATTGTAATCAGCCCGCCTCGCGGCGCGGCAAAGTAAAAAGGAGATCATTATTATGCGTATTGGTACTAACGAGCTGCTTATCATCCTGGTCGTCGTCCTGCTCATCTTTGGACCCAAGAACCTGCCGAAGCTGGGCAAGATGTTCGGCAAGACCATGAACAACTTCAAGAAGGGCATGGAGGAGTCCGAAGAGGAGGACGCGACCACTGCCAAGGCCGAGACCAAGACTGAGAAGAAGGACGACGAGGAGTAATCTGTGGCTACGAACGTAAAGCGCAAAAAGAAAGCCGAAGTCATGCCTGACGACGGCAACATGACGCTGACGGGCCACCTGAAAGAGCTGCGCAACCGGCTGATCGTCTGCGCCGTGGTGTTCGTGGCGGCGGTCGTGGTCACACTGGCTTACGCCGACCGCCTCATCGACCTGCTGACCGCCATGGGCCAGGGTTTCTACACCTTCGTGTCCATCGCCCCGCAGGAAAAGCTGATGCAGTATTTCCGCGTCTCCCTGCTGGCGGCTGTGGTCGTCACAGTGCCTGTGGCGCTGTATCAGGTGTACGCCTTTGCAAAGCCCGGCCTGAAAAAGAGCGAGACCTTCTTCCTCAAGCTGGTCATCCTGCTGGGTCTGGCCCTCTTTGTGGTGGGCGTGATGTTTGCCTACAAGCTCATGATGCCCTTCATGCTCCGGTTCCTCAGCACCGGCATCGAGGGCGCCGACTACATCCAGACCACTACCAGTATCGAGAGCTATGTCAGCCTCTGCCTGACCATGTTCATCATCTTTGGCTGTGTGTTTGAGATGCCTCTGGTCACCATCATCCTCTCCAAGATGGGCATCGCCAACCCCGAGATCTTGAAAAAGGCCCGGGGCGTTGCCATCGTGCTCATCTTCTTCATCGCAGCTGTCGTCACCCCGCCGGACATCGTGTCCCAGTGCATGGTAGCTATCCCCATGGTGCTGCTCTACTTTGTCAGCATCTTCCTGAGCGGCATCTTCTACAAGCCCCGCTCTGAAGACGGCGATGACGAAGAGGACGCGGAAGAGGAAGACGAGGACTAAGGCTTTTTCATCCGTCACGAAAGCGCACTCTGCTGCTTGCAGGGTGCGCTTTTTTTGCCCTGCACTTTTGCAATTTTGCCAAAAAACTCCAGAAATTTCCGTCTGATTGCATAAAAACCGGCCCGCCCCCTGCTCTTTTGGTCCGGAGTATGTTATACTGATGTCAAATGATAACCGGCGGGCGACCGCCGCAGAAAAAGGGGTAAATGAGTTATGAAAGAATACGCATTCGGCATCGACCTCGGCGGCACCACGGCCAAGGTCGGCCTGTTCACCACCTCGGGCGCTCTGCTGGAAAAGTGGGAAGTCCCCACCGACACCTCCAACGCCGGTGAACACATCCTCGAGAATCTGGCCGACGCCATCCACGCCAAAATGGCCGAGAAGGAGATCACCTCCGAGCAGGTGGAGGGCGTCGGCATCGGCGTACCCGGCCCCGTGCTGGACAGCCGCGTCGTCCCCATCATCTGCGCCAACCTTGGCGGCTGGGGTGAACGGAACGTCTCGGCCCAGCTGTCCGGCCTGCTGGACGGCATGAAGGTGCTGGTGGGCAACGACGCCAACGTGGCTGCTCTGGGTGAGATCTGGATGGGTACCGCCAAGGGCTGCCGCAGTGCTGTCATGGTCACGCTGGGTACCGGCGTCGGCGGCGGCGTCATCGTCAACGGCAAAGTCATCGACGGCGCACACGGTGCCGGCGGTGAGATCGGCCACATCACCGTCAACCGTCACGAGACGGCCGCCTGCGGCTGCGGCAAGCACGGCTGCCTCGAGCAGTATTCCAGCGCTACCGGCGTCGTCCGCTGCATGAAGAAGCTGCTGGACGAGAACCCCGACGCAGACTGTGTCCTGCGCGGCAAGGATTTTGAGGCCAAGGACGTCTTTGATGCCGCCCGCAGCGGCGACGCCCTCGCTGCCCGCGAGGTGGACGAGATGACCGACACCCTCGGCATGGCTCTGGCCACCATTGCCAGCACCACCGACCCCGAGATGTTCCTCATCGGCGGCGGTGTGTCCCGCGCAGGCGACGTCCTCTTCGACCCGCTGGTGGAGCACTTCAAGACCTACGCCTTCAAGTCCTGCCGTGAGACGCCCATCAAGGCTGCAAGCCTCGGCAACGACGCCGGTATTTACGGCGCCGTGCGGCTCATTGTCGGAGAGTGATCGTTTCTTTTTGATATAAAAATAAGAGGCTGCCTGCAAAGTACAACCTCTCAGTCTCGCTGTCGCTCGACAGCTCCCCTAGTAGGGGAGCCTCTGGCGAAGAGGCAAAGCTTTACGATATGCCAAAGCCTCCCCTATTAGGGGAGGTGGCACGCCGTAGGCGTGACGGAGAGGTTGTTCCTCTATTAAAAAAGCCGCCGGGCCTAAAGGTTCCGGCGGCGATGGTTTTTCTCTTACAGGGTGTCCTTCAGAGCCTTGCCCGGCTTGAACACGATGCTCTTGGAAGCAGCGATGGTGATGGCCTCGCGGGTGCGGGGGTTGATGCCCTGACGCTCAGCGCGCTCACGCACCTCGAAGGTGCCGAAGCCGGAGATGGAGATCTTCTCACCCTCGGCCATGGCCTTGCCCAGTGCCTCGAATACAGCGTTGACAGCCATCTCGGCGCTCTTCTTGCTCATCTCAGTGTTTGCCGCAACCTGTGCGATCAGATCGGTCTTGGTCATAATAAAAGCCTCCACAATATTCTCAACATTTTCTATTCGAGCAGACGGTCTGACCGTCTGGTACCCGTTTACGTTTCGTCCGCTTCCAGCCTCTGGGTGAAGCGCTTTGCCGCAAAGGTCAGGGCCTCTTCGGCGTCCACACCGGCCAGACGCATGGCATCGGCGGCGGCCAGCAGCAGCTCACCGGCGTTCTCTGCCGTCCGCTGTGCGTCCCACGCGGCCTTGGCGCTGTCCAGAGTCCTGGCCGCACCGGCGGCATCCTCCGGCCCGCAGCCGAACCGTGCGGCCCGCTTCTGGAGCTTCTGGGCGCGCATCAGGGCGGGCAGGGTGGCCGGGACGGTGTCCAGCTCATCGGCCAGAGTCGTGCGGCCCTTTTCCTTATTTTTGAGCGCATCCCAGCTGTTTATACCAGCATTTTCCGCCGCAGAGGAAGCAAAGATGTTCGGGTGGCGGAAGACCAGCTTCTCGCACACCTCGCGGCAGACCTTTTCCATGTCGAAACGGCCCCGCTCCTCCTCGATGACGGTGTGGAACACCACCTGCATCAGGACGTCGCCCAGCTCTTCCTGCATCATGACAGGGTCATCAGCGTCGATGGCTTCCAGCGCCTCGCACGTTTCTTCCAGAAAGTTTTTCCGGATGGAAGCGTGGGTCTGGACTTTGTCCCACGGACAGCCGTTCTCCCCGTCTCTCAGGATGCGGATGATCTCCACGAGGTCTTCCGCCGTATAGTGTTCACGCGGCGTCCAGTCCTGCATGGGGCGTCTCCTTTCCGCATTCCGAAAACAACTGCGAACAGATTCAAATTGTACCGCAGAATCTGCCGAAATGCAAGGGCACAAGCGCATTTTCCGGCTTTTTGCTACAAAATTTTCATTTCATTCACAACAAAAGGCGGCATCCCCCGGGGGACACCGCCCTGCGTGGGCTTTTTAGCTTACAGCTGTGCGCCGCACTTGTTGCAGAACAGCGCGTCGTCCGAGACGGGCGCGCCGCACTGGGGGCAGGTCTTGGCCTCGTTGTCCTCGGGCTTTTCCTCGGCGGGCTCTGCGGCTGCGTCAGCCGTCACGTCGGCGGCAGCCTCTTCCGTATCCTCGAAAGTCGTCTCAATGACGGTATCCGGCTCGAGAGAGGCTTTCAGGTCGGAGAGCTCCTGCTCGATGTTGGCGATCATCTCGATGTATTTGTCCACAAGGGGCTGGTTCTCCTCGTTGCCCTTGGCCAGACTATACACCAGAGCGCCCAGCTGGCGCTGCGCCTTGTACAGCTTGCTCTGCGCGTTCACGATCTTTGCCTGGGTGCGGCCCTTTTCGGCCAGATCCAGCGCGGCATTCTTGCCTTTCTCGGCATACTCGAGGCCCATTTCCTTGATCTTATTGAAGTCCATAAAAGACACCTCACTTGTCTATGCCCGGGGTGGGCAGCACTCCTCTGCGTTTTCTGCTCAGGCTGTCCCTGTGCCGCCGGAGATTATTTTCATTATATCGCACTCCCGGGGGGAATGCAACGAATCCCACCCAAGTTTTACAGAATCGTGCGGATTTGGAAACAGTTTTTTCGCAATTTGCACACTTTCCGCGTTCTGATGTTTTTTAGAAGCTGTTTTCGTAAGCAGGGTGCGCCGAACGGCGAGGATTTTTGCCCGCAGACAAGGCGATTTTCCGCAGCAATCCTGACGGATTGCAAGGGAAAGCAACGTAGTATGCGGGCAAAAAGACCGTTTCGGGCGGTGTGCAATGCTTAGGAAAACGGCTTCTCAAACTTCACCTGCGTAGAACTCGCGCAGCATACTGTCGGCGGGCAGAAGCTCCAGCTCCACCGGGGCCACATGCTCGAAGCGGCGGGCCGTCTCGTCCCAGAGCTCCGCGTTGTGGCCTTCCAGCGTGAAGCGCTGGCTCACCGGGCGCAGGAGCTTTGCGATGAGGCCCAGCTCGTAGGTGAAGGAAGTGTCCAGCAAAAAGTCTGCCGTAGTCTTGAAGCCCTTGATATACCGGGTCTCGCCGTCGAGGACTCTGTCCCACATGGAGAGGGTCTTGGCGGGGCTGCGGCCCCGGGCTGCGGCATCCCGCAGGGTGCGGCGGCAGAGGCGGATGTCCTGGGTATTGATGACACGGCGGCCATCAATGCAGTATTCCTCCCGCAGGCCGGCGTAGATGCGGTAGACGTCGTCGCCTTTCACAAGGCCCGTCAGCTCAGGGTTCAGGGCGTGGATGCCTTCCACGATGCAGACGCCGCCCTTGAGGTCCAGCGTCTCCGTCTCGGAGGAGCGGGACTCGGTGGTGAAGTCGTAGATGGGCAGCACGGTCTTTCCGGTGGTGCTCAAATCGCTGAGGCACTGGCGGATGAGGGGCATATCCAGCGTGTCGGGGTTCTCGTAGTCCAGCGTACCGTCGGGCAGGCGGGGGTAATACTGAGCGCCCTTGAAGAAGTTATCCAGACTGATGACATGGGCCGGGGTGCCGGAGGCTTCCAGAGCCTCGGCCACCTTATGAGCCGAAGTCGTCTTGCCGCTGGCCGACGGGCCGGTGAGCATGACGATCTTGGCGCGGGAGTCCCTGATCTTCTGGGCAGCATAGGCCACCCGCTGGCGGTAGCTCTTCTCGCTCATCTCCGCCAGCGCCGCCGGGCTCTGGGCGGCGACGTTGTACAGGTCTATCTCAACCAGACGTTTCGGTACCCAAATCGTGATCATAAAAAACAGCCACTCCTTTTTTCCGTTCCAGCACTTCGTCGAAACGCTGGATGTATTCTGTCGGATACTTGAAATTAAAGATGCGCTGCATCCGCTTGCCGCCGTCGGCCACCAGCTTGGTGCTGCCGCCTGCGCCGGCCGAGAGGATGGTCTGGACTTCTTCCATGATATAGATATTATAATACCCCTCGTGGCCCGGCTTGCACCAGCCCACGTTTTCCAGGTTTTGGAGGGTATTTTTCTGACGATAGAGGTAGTAGGGTCGGTAGCCTGCCTCGGCCAGCAGATAGCACTTTTCCAGCATGGCGGCCACATCGGCGTAGTCGTTCTCCTTCTGATCCTCGATGACGATGCGGGAGGCCCGCTTGAGGGTCAGGGTGTGGACTGTGATGTTCTCAGGGTCGAGGGCGATGGCCTGACGCAGGCTCTTCTCGAACCCTTCCACCGTGTCGCCGGGCAGACCCGCGATGAGGTCCATGTTGATGTCGTCGTGGCCTGCGGCCCGGGCCTCGGCATAGCAGTCGAGGATGTCCTGAGCCGAGTGCTTGCGGCCAATGTTCTCCAATACTTCATCCGAGAAGGTCTGCGGATTGATGGAGATGCGGGTCGCGCCGTATTCCTTGATGACGGCCAGCTTTTCGGCGTCGGTGCAGTCGGGGCGTCCGGCTTCCACCGTGTATTCCACGATGGTGGAAAGGTCGAAGCAGTCCCGCACCGTCCCCATGAGCTGGCGCAGCTGCGCTGCCGAGAGGCTGGTGGGGGTGCCGCCGCCGATGTAGATGCTGCAGAGCATCAGCCCGGCCTTGTCAGCCTCGTCCCGGATGGCCTCGACCTCTTTGCACAGGCAGTCCACATAGGGCTGCACCAGCTTGCGGTCACGGTCGAGGTTGCAGCTGACGAAGCTGCAATAGCTGCACCGGGAGGGGCAGAATGGGATGCCGATATAGAGACTGTAGGTCTTGGGCGCACTGCCTGCTTTCAGGATAGGCTCCTGCAAGTCCGCGATGTCCTTGGCCATGCCGTATTTTTCGGGCGAGCAGTCGAAGCGCTTGAGGAAGAAATCGTCGATTTCCTCTTCCGTCCATCCTGCGGCCCGCTTGTCGTGGACGAGGCGCACCGGGCGGACGCCGGTCATCTTGCCCCAGGGCGGGCGGACACCCGTCCAGCTGCGCAGCAGGTCATAGGTCAGGCTGGCCAGCGCAAATTCCGGCGTCTCGCCGCCCTCTTCCACGGGAATGGGCAGAGGTGCTTCGGCGGTCTGGTTCTTGCCGCCCTGCCGCACCATGGCCCAGAGCTTGTCAGGCCGCTTCTCGGCCCAGACGCAGTCTGCGCCGTCCTCGGGCGGGGTGAGGGTGAGCGGGGCCATTGGGTAGAACAGGCGGACGAGGTGCTCCACCTCGTAGCCCGAGCCGAGGCCCGTGATATAGATATTCATGTGAAATCCCGCCTTTTTATGCGTTTCTCAGCGCATTTTTGATATAGAAGTTGGTGGCGGCCTCCTGCCCGAAGGTGGAGAAATCGCCGTGGCCGGGCAGCACCTGCGCCTCGGCCGGGACGGGCAGGGCCGCGAACTTGCGCAGGCTCTCGTCCATCTTCCGGCTGTCGCCGCCCTCGAGGTCGGTGCGGCCGATGCTGCCCTGAAAGACCGTGTCGCCCACGAAGAGATAGTTTTCGCACAGCAGCACCACGCTGCCCTCAGTGTGACCGGGGGTGTGCCAGACAGTGAAGCTCAGCTCGTCGAGGGGGATGACCTCGCCCTCTTCGTAGCCACTGTCCGAACCCTTGAGGGGCAGCAGCTGGGTCCCCCGACAGTCGGCGGGCTCACAGTAGAGCTTTGCGCCCCACTCGCGGCTCAGGACCCCCGCACTGCCCACATGGTCGTAGTGGCCGTGGGTGCAGAGGATGAGGCTCAGCTTGCCGCCGTGCTCCTTTAAGATCTTATCGTACTCCTGCACCTCGGCGGCGGGGTCGATGACCACCGCGTTGCCTGCGTCCGAGATGAGCAGGAAACTGTTGGTGTAAAACGGCGCAGGGCCGACCAGATGAAATGCCTTCATGGTTTATTTTTCTCCTTTATGCCACTCGTCGGTGTCGATGACGATGGTGCAGGGGCCTTCGTTGACCAGCGACACCTGCATATCCGCGCCGAACTCGCCGTGCTGGACATCCTTGAGGCCCTGCCTGTTCATCTCAGCGAGGAACAGCTCGTAGGCGTCCACAGCCAGCGGCGGTCTTGCCGCCTTGATGAAGCTGGGACGGAAGCCCTTCTTCGTGTCGCCGTAGAGGGTGAACTGACTCACCACCAGTGCAGAGTACCCGAGGTCCTTTGCGCTGAGGTTCAGCTTGTCGTTTTCGTCCTTGAAAATGCGCAGGCCCGCGCATTTTTCAGCCAGTTTCGGCACGATGTCGAGAGTATCGGTGTCCTTGACGCCCAGCAGGATGACGAGGCCGGGACCGATGGGGCGCGGCTCGCCGCCGTTGACCCGGACGCTGGCCGAGGATACGGCCTGAATGACTGCACGCATATTAGCTCCTTGTTACCTTGAGCACATCCTTGACTTTGGACAGACGGGCCACGACCCGGTTGAGGTGCTCTGTATTGTTGATGCCGATGGTCAGGCTGATGACGGCACAGTTGTTCTCCACCTGACGGGCGTTCATGGCGTAGATGGGGACGCGGATGTCAGCCAGCGCGGCCAGCACATCGGACAGCAGCTCGTTGCGGTTGAGGGCGATGATCTCCAGACCGGCCTTGTAGCTGTCCTTGACGCTGTCGGCCCAGTAAGCCTTGACCCAGCGGGGGGCGTTGGAGGGGTCTTTCATGCTGGACACCGCGTTGGCGCAGCTCTGCTTGTGGATGGAGACGCCGAAGCCTCGGGTGATGAAGCCCACGATGGGGTCGCCGGGCAGGGGCGAGCAGCACTTTGCAAACTTGATGGGGGTGTTATCGAAGCCCTCCACCACTACGCCGTCAGTGGCGTGGACGCGGCTCAAATCGACCTTCGGCAGATCCTCCACCGACTTGTTCTCAGCAGCCTCGGCGGCCTTGAGCTTCTGCCACTCCTCTTTGAGCTTGGGCAGGCAGTTGGCGATGGTCATGCCTCCGTAGCCGATGGCAGCGTAAATTTCCTCCGCGTTGTTCTGGCGCAAACGACGGCTGCAGCTGCCCACGAACTCATCCAGCTGGTCGTCGGGGATAAATATCATCTCCCGGCGCAGCTCTTTGGCCAGCGCGTCGCGGCCCTGCTGGATGTTCTCTTCGCGGCGCATCTTCTTGAACCAGTTGCGTATCTTGCTCTTGGCCTCGCTGGTGCGCACGATCTTGAGCCAGTCGCGGCTGGGGCCTTTGTCCGCCGGGCCGAGGATGACTTCAATGATCTCGCCCGTCGCCACGACATGGTCGATGGGGACGATGCGGTTGTTGACCTTACAGCCCACCATCCGGTTGCCGACGGCAGAGTGGATGGCGTAGGCAAAGTCGATGCAGTTTGCGCCCGCAGGCAGGTTGATGACGTCTCCCTTCGGGGTGAAGGCAAAGACCTCCTCCGGCAGCAGGTCGCTCTTCAAATCATGGAGCAGGTTGCCGGAATCCTCGCTGACGCGCTGGTTTTCCAGCAGCTGGCTGACCCATGCCAGCCGCTCATCCAGTTTATCGTGGCCCTCGAGGCCCTCTTTATACTTCCAGTGGGCAGCAACGCCGTACTCGGCCTGCTCGTCCATGGTGCGGGTGCGTATCTGCACCTCAAAGGGGATGCCCTCGTGGCCGATAACGGTGGTGTGGAGGCTCTGGTAGCCGTTGGGCTTGGGGGTGCCGATATAGTCCTTGAAGCGGCCCAGAATGGGCTTATACAGGTCGTGGATGATGCCCAGCACATTGTAGCAGTCGGACACCGTGTCCACAATGACCCGGAAGGCGAAGAGGTCGTATACATCGTCCAGAGACTTGTTCTGGGTATACATCTTGCGGTAGATGGAGTAGGGGTGCTTCATGCGGCCATAGACGTAGCCGTCGATGTGGGCCTCCCGCAGGCGGCGGGTGATCTGGTCGTGGATGGAGGACATGAAGCCGTCATACTGAGCGGCCTTTTCATTCAGAGCCTCCACGATCTCCCGGTAGCTGATGGGATCCAGATATTTCAGGCTCAGATCCTCCAGCTCCCACTTCATCTTCTGCATTCCCAGCCGGTGGGCAATGGGGGCATAGATCTCCATGGTCTCGAAGGACTTCTGCTTCTGCTTCTCCGGGGTCTGGTACTCCATGGTGCGCATATTGTGGAGCCGGTCGGAGATTTTGATGAGGATCACCCGGATATCCTTGCTCATGGCCATGAGCATCTTCCGGAGGTTCTCCATCTGCTCCTCCTC
>ERZ773190.1322-NODE-1322-length-24046-cov-29.761536_pt1 | contig 24046 bp, 20 predicted proteins | sample MGYA00511111_ERZ773190 | MGnify/ENA primary metagenome ERZ773190 (study PRJEB29015, sample SAMEA2737777) | human gut metagenome | biome: human gut; feature: human-associated habitat; material: faeces | place: China | collected 2012 ... | reverse complement strand
GCCGTTCCGGAACAGCCTGCAACCCCAGAGGAGCAGCCACAAAAGTCCATTTGGCAACGGCTGCAACGCTGGCTGCAAGTGCGGTTCTCATAATCAAGAGGCTTTCAACATAGACTTGCCCTTGTTCCGGCAAATCAATATGGCGGCTTTCTGGTTGCGGAACAGGACGGGCAAAGCTTGTTCCGGCTGCCCTTGACCACACAGACTGCCGTTCCGGAACAGCCTGCAACCCCAGAGGAGCAGCCACAAAAGTCCATTTGGCAACGGCTGCAACGCTGGCTGCAAGTGCGGTTCTCATAATCTATAAAATTACATCTCATCCAATCAGGAGGATTTCAACATGGAAAAAATACGCATTCAAAAATTATTATCCGATGCTGGCTACTGCTCCCGCCGCAAGGCGGAAGCCTTGATTGCTGCCGGAAAAGTCAAGCTGAACGGACATCCCGTCAAGCTCGGCGACCAGGCGACCCGTGCCGACCTCATTACGGTCAACGGTGAAGCCGTTCGCATCCCTCGCAGAAAAGTCAAGCGTTATCTCATGCTGTACAAGCCAAGAGGCTATGTCACCACTACTTCCGATGAACTCGACCGCCGCTGTGTCATGGACTTACTGGACGGCGTGGAAGAACGGGTTTACCCCGTCGGCAGACTGGACAAGGATTCCGAAGGACTGCTGCTGCTGACGAATGACGGCGAATTTGCCAACAACATCATGCACCCTAGCCGCCATATTTCCAAGACCTATCGGGTTACCGTTCGGCCGGATATTTCCGAAGAACAATTGATTGCCCTTTCCAGCGGCGTGGAACTGGACGGCAAAATGACCCTGCCGGCAAATGTCGTTGTGAAAACCAAAGAACCAAACCGTGTCGTACTGCTGATGACCATTCAGGAGGGCAGAAACCGCCAGATTCGCCGGATGTGCGAAGCGTTGGGGCTGGAAGTTGCCCGCCTGCAGAGAACCAGCATCGGCCCTTTGAAACTGGGCATGCTGAAGCCGGGTACTTATCGGGACTTGACCGCAGAAGAACTGCGTGCCATTCGCAACGCCATCGGCGGCGACCTCTAATCGCCGTGCGAAACCAGACGCACCCGAAATGAACCAGAAAGGAGTTTGCATTTTATGCCAATTTGTATTCCAAAAGAATTGCCAGCCTTTCAGACGCTGGCAAATGAAAATATCTTTGTCATGGATAATGACCGTGCCTCTCATCAGGACATCCGCCCTTTACGGGTGCTCCTGCTGAATCTGATGCCGAAAAAAATTGAAACGGAATGTCAGTTTCTGCGGCTGCTCAGCAACACGCCGATTCAAGTCAATGTGGAATTTTTACAGGTTTCCAGCCACGTCAGCAAGAACACCAACAAAATGCATCTGGATGCCTTTTATCATACGTTTGCAGAAATCCAGAACGAATATTATGACGGCTGTATTATCACAGGTGCTCCGGTCGAGCACCTTTCTTTTGCCGATGTCGACTACTGGGAAGAGCTGCAACAAATCATGGAGTGGACAAAAACCCATGTCTTTTCCACCATGCATATCTGCTGGGGAGCTCTGGCAGGGCTGAACTACCACTTCGGGATTCCCAAGTATGACCTGCCGGAAAAGATGTTCGGGGTCTTTCCACACGAGGTGCTGCAAAAAAATGTGCAGCTGCTGCGTGGATTTGACGACTGCTTTTATGCTCCGCACTCCCGGCATTCAGAAGTGCGGCGAGCAGATATTGAACAAGTGTCAAACCTGGCAATCCTGACCGAATCGCCGCAAGCCGGCGTGCACATTGTCGCCAACACCAACGGCAGACAATATTTCATCACCGGACATCTGGAGTATGACCGCATGACGCTGGCAGGCGAATATTTCCGGGACAAGGAAAAGGGGTTGCCGATTGCCGTGCCTGCCCACTATTTCCCCAACGATGACCCCAGCAAACCGCCCCTCTATACCTGGGGTTGCTGTGCAAATTTGCTCTTTGCAAACTGGATTAATCACTGCGTTTATCAGCTGACACCGTATGATTTGCAACGGCTGCTGCTGTACAATTGGGAGTGGGAAGCCGGACTATAAGCCGGCGACCTCCACCCGACCGTCATTAAAAAATGCAAAAAAGCCTGAAAAACTGGGATATGACACTTTAAGACACTCAAATACAGTCTTTACGCAGGAGAGAAAAAAAGTAAAAAATTTCTCTCTATATAAGGTTTGTAAACGACTGTCTTAGTGTGTCATATCTTTCGATTCCATCCACGCCCTTTACGCAGGGCGACCTCCACCGACTTCCACCAAAAAAGGCAAAAAAAGCCCGAAAAACTGGGAAGTGGAGGTCGGTGGAAGTCAAATACATACTTAACACACGGAGTAAAAAAAGTATATTTTTTTCTCTCTATAGAAAGGTATGTAAACGACCTCCTACGACTTCCACCTTTTGCTCCACCAACGGGTGACGGAATTACAACAAACATTTTTAAAAAATTGCTTTACATTTTGCTCCTTTTATGATATAATGGGCACATTGCGTATTTTATCAACCAAATAGGAGGAACAATTGTGCAGCTTTTTCAAACAATTTCTAGAAAATCCCTTTCCATTTGGCTCAGTCTGCTCTGCATGCTGTCCCTATGGTCTTCGTTCTCCCTTTCTGCCTCGGCAGAAGATACCATTCCCTTCCCAATTGCCTGGCAGCAAAGCGAAGGTAGCGGAGCGGAAGAACAACGGCTTGCCTACTTGCCAGAAGTAGACAACTGGTGTGATTATCCCTGGAATCGAGGAACAGAAACCGGAAATACCGTTGGACAAGCGGGTTGCAGCCTGCTCTCCATCATAAATGCGGTCTATTATCGCACAGGTTCATTCTTACATCCAGCAGAACTGGCACAATTTGCACTGGACAACGGCTATCGCATTCCCGGCGTAGACGGAGCAGCAATGGGCTTTTTCCCGGCCGCTGCACAGGCATATGCAGAAGAAAGCCACATGACCTTTGCAGGCTGGACAACACAGGCAGCAACCGTTCTTGCACATCTCCGAAACGGCGGAACAGCTTCTGCCAACATCGCCGGACACTGGATTGCACTGGTGGACTATGATGTTACTACTGACCAGTATTTGATGTTGGATTCCTCTCAGATTTCCAGCCGAGCAGAGCACATAGCCTGGACAGACCGGAAAAATGGTGTTGCATGGCTCTCGGAAGCGGTCTTGCTGGAAAACGGCAGAAACGGCTACTATGGCATCAACAACCGCTATTCTGCTCTTTATACGTTTGATGACCCATACACCCTCGGCGATGTCAATCAAGATGATGTGATATCCGTAGAGGATGCCAGATTGGTATTACAATATTATGCAAGCACGGCGGCGAGCCTTGATTTCCGCCTGCATCCCCAGATTGTAACGCACAATGCTGGCATATCGGCGGCAGATATTGACGGAGATGGCTTAGTAACCGTACAGGATGCCACGGCAATCTTATCTTACTACGCACAGCAAGCGGCCGGAGCAGCCCCCTCTTGGGAACAAGTGCTCTGCGGATAACATCCCCTTTTTGCAGCAATCGACTGTCACCAAAAAGTGCAAAAAAGCCCGAAAAACAGGGATGTGCCGGTGTAAGCCGGTCAAATACATACCTTTACACAGAGAGAAAAAAAGTAAAATTTTTTTCACACATAAAAAGGTATGCAAACGACCGGCGTAGACCGGCACACTTTTTCAATCCCCGCCCCATAAGGGGCGACCAGTATTTGATGTTGGATTCCTCTCAGATTTCCAGTCGGGCATTTTCAATCCACGCCCCCATAAGGGGGCGACAAGCGGTGCTTATTTGGTCAGCAGTCGGACGGCAGTCGTAAACCCCACCGCAAAGGCGTGCTTCTGCCAGTCCTCACACAGCTGCAACAGAGCCTCCAGCGTTTCCGGTGCAAGCGTGTCCAACTGTTTGTGCAGGGCTTCCGGCTCAAATAAGTCCGGTTCTCGCCTGCATAGCCCCTCATACAGGGCTTCTAATTCTGGTTTCATCGTTCCCCCCTTGACTTTTCCCGCCTCGTCTGCTATCATAGATTTAGCAGCGTTTCGGCGTTGTGTTGGGTTGTAAGTGCGACTGTTTGCAGACGGGCACTTACAGCCTTATTTTTTTTCAAAATACTCCGAGCATATCAACCGCACCAAAGAGGCAAGTGAGATGTTTTTCTTGGATGCCTCTTTTTTTAGAGCCTCGTACAATGCAGACGGGATTTTGATATTTAACGCCTTGTCGTTCACTTTCTCACCTCCACTACAATTTTACTACAATTCTTGTTGTATGTCAATCAACATCTTCCACAATCTTTCCCCTTTATTTTTGTTGCTTTTGCCAGTACCGCACCTGACAACAAACCGCCACCAGACACGTTCCCAACTCTGCCGCCGGATACGACACCCAAACGCCGTTCATGCCCCAGACTGCCGCAAACAAAAAGACCAGCGGCAACAACAAAACGCCACTCCGCAGCAGGGAGATGCAAAAAGACGCTGCCGGACGTTCCACTGCTGCGAAAAAGGCAGAAGTCGCAATGTTGACCCCAACAGCAAAAAACGCCACGAAATAAATCCGTGTTCCGGTTTCTGCCATCGCCTGCAAGGTGCTATTCCCCGTGCTGTTAAACAACCGGACAATCGGCTCGGTAAAGCCAAACAACACGCCATACAGCACCGCTGCAAAGCCCAGTGCCGTGCAAATCGTCATCCGCAACAGCTTTTTCATTTCTGTTTGGTCGCCCTTGCCATAGCTGCGGCTCAACAGCGGCTGCACGCCCTGTGCAATACCCGTACACAGACACGCTGCCACCAAGGCGATGTTGGCGATAATCCCATAGGCTGCCACGCCGGTATTCCCTGCTTTTCTCAGAATGACAAAATTAAAACAAAAAATGACAATCCCAGAGGCAACTTCTGTAATCCACTCCGCTCCGCCTAACAGGAAAATCGGCTGGAACATCTGCCACCGCAACCGGCAGGGACGAACCCGAATTTGACAGGTTGGTTTCCGGAAATAGAAACTCTGAATGGTAATGCCAATGAGCGGTGCACAGGCGGTTGCCAAGACTGCCCCCAGCATGCCCATTCCCAACGGGAAAATAAACAGATAGTCCAACACAATGTTGCCCAGCGTGCCCAGCATCGTCCCCAGCATTGCCCGATTCGGTGCACCGTCATTCCGGACAAACGCTGCAAACAACTGATTACACAGGAACAGCGGTGCAAAACAGTACAGCGTCCGCAGGTATACCACCATCTTATCATGGGTCGCTGCATCGCTCCCCAGCCAGCGACAGATTGGGTCAGCACCCAAAAGCCCAACCAGCATGAAACCCACACTTGCCACTCCGGCAAGCAACAGGGCATGGAAAAAGATTTGGCTGCCGGCTTCCTGTTCGCCTCTTGCCTTGTGAATGGCATACTTCGTTGCTCCGCCGATGCCAATCATCAAGCCCGTGGCATTCATGAGATTAAACAGGGGCAAGACCAGATTCAAGGCGGTCAGCCCGTCTTCTCCAATGCCATTCGCAACAAAGAACGTATCCGCTAAAATATAACAGGACGTTCCCAGCATCGCCAGCATATTCAAGCTGACATAGTGCAGAAAAGCAGAAAAAGTGGATGGTGGTCGAATGGTTTTTGTCATAGCAATTTCTTCCTTTCTCCATTTCTTTCTTTCAATCCACTCCCCCGTAAAGAGGGAGACGATCGTTGGCAGCGTTGGCAGGGTCAACTTTCAACAATATAACACAGCTACTTTGAAAAGTCAAGCGGTTCTGTTCCGCAAAAAATCCATGTTTTCCTATTGACATTTGATTCCGAACGTGGTATAATAACATGAAATTGAAAATCAATTTCAAATTCGATTTTGATTGGACTGACAACCAATAGGGGGAATCCTCATGAAATGGAAACGCTTTTTCAGCTGCCTGCTCTGCGGGGTGCTGTTGCTCTGCGGCTGTACGCCAGCTGCAAACTCTGCAACGACTTCCCATCAACTGGAACTCGTTACAACACTTTTTTGTTACTATGACTTCGCCCGTGCCATCCTGAAAGACACGGACACCATTCACCTTCGCTTGCTGCTCTCCCCCGGCATGGAGAGCCATTCTTTTGAGCCTGCTCCGTCCGATATTCTCGCCATTCAGAACGCCGACCTCTTTCTCTATAACGGCGGACATATGGAAGAATGGGTGTCGCAGGTGCTCGATTCCGATGAACAATCCCACCCAGACCGCATTGTCCGTTGCATGATGGACTATGCTCCGCTGCTGGAAGAAGTGGAATTAGAGGGCAGCGAATCGGAACACGGACACGACCACGAGCATGACCATGACGACCACGACCACGACCACGAGGGCGAAAGCGAAATGGAATATGACGAACACATCTGGACTTCTCCGGTGATTGCAAAAGATTTGCTCTATGTCACCAGAGATGCCATCATTCAAGCAGACCCTGCCAACGCTGCCACCTATCAGAAAAATGCGGATGCCTATGCGGCTCAGCTGGATGCCCTCAACGAATCCTTTACCGATTATTTCGCCGAACCGGAACACCGCACGCTGTTATTTGCAGACAAATTTCCGCTGCAATATTTCGCCAACACCTACGGATTACACTGTTATGCCGCCTTTTCGGGTTGCAGTTCCGACACCGAACCCAGCATTGCAACCATCTCGAATCTCATGCATCTGGTCGAATCTGACCACCTCTCGAAAGTCTATTACTTGGAAGTCAGCAGTCCGGCGGTTGCAAATGTCATCGGTGAACAGACCGGAGCAACCCCAACCGTTTTCCAATCCTGCCACACGCTCACGCAGACCGACTTCGACAACGGGGAAACTTACGTCAGCCTGATGCAGCGAAATTTAAAGGCGTTGGAATCACAATAAGCCCACCAGAAAGGATTTTTTATGGCTACTTCTGCACTGCAATTCTCCCATGTCACTTTGGGATATGAAAACATTATCACAACCTCTGACCTCAACCTCACGATTCCGCAGGGCGATTATCTCTGTATCATCGGAGAAAACGGCTCTGGAAAAAGCACATTCGTGAAAAACCTGCTGGGGCTGCTGAAACCCCTCAGCGGAGAAATCGCTTTAACGGGCGACTGGAAACGCAGCGACATCGGTTATCTGCCGCAGCAAACGCCAGCACAACGGGACTTCCCTGCCAGCGTTCGGGAAATTGTCCGCTCCGGCTTCCTGAACCAGATGAAACACCGCCCGTTTTATACTGCCGCTGAAAAAAACGCTGCCCAACAGGCAATGGAAAAGCTCGGAATTCTGCCGCTGCAAAACCGCTGCTATCGGGAACTCTCCGGCGGTCAGCAACAGCGTGTCCTACTGGCACGGGCACTCTGTGCGGCTCAAAAGCTGTTGATTCTGGATGAACCCACCACCGGATTAGACCCAGTCGCTTCCGAGGAACTCTATCAGGTCTTACAGCACCTCAACCGCACAGAATCCATCACCATTATCATGGTCACGCATGACGTGGAACGGGCAGTCTATTACGCCAAACACATCTTGCACCTTGGACAAAAAACATACACCTATGATACTGCTGAAGCTTACCGCCATTCCGCAGCATCCAGACAGGGAGGAAAATAATATGACGTTTCTCATCGATATGCTTTCGTTTGCCTTTATCCGGCGTGCCTTGCTGGTCGGGATTTTCGTTTCCCTCTGTGCCGCCCTCTTGGGGGTGAGTCTGGTTCTGAAGCGGTTCTCGATGATTGGCGACGGGTTGTCACACGTTTCTTTCGGGGCTTTATCCGTAGCGTTGGCGTTCGGCTGGGCACCGCTGAAATTCTCCATTCCGATTGTTGCGATTGCCGCCTTCTTCCTGCTCCGCATTACCGAACGGGCAAAGGTCAAGAGCGATGCAGCAATTGCGGTTGTTTCCGCCTCCTCGCTGGCAATCGGGATTATTGTCACCGCCCTGAAAACTGGCATCAACACCGATGTGGCAAGCTATATGTTCGGCAGCATTCTGGCGATGGAAAAAGAAGATGTCTGGGTCAGCCTGATTCTGTCTATTGTTGTGCTGGGCATGTTCCTAATCTGTTATCACCGGATTTTTGCAATTACCTTCGACGAAAACTTTGCACAGGCAACCGGCGTTTCGGTTTCATTCTATAATACGCTGATTGCCATTCTGACCGCCATCACGGTCGTGCTGGGCATGCGGATGATGGGGGCGTTGCTCATCAGCAGCCTGATTATCTTTCCGGCGTTGTCCTCTATGCGGCTGTTCAAGCGGTTCTCGCTGGTCATTCTCTGTGCAGCGATTTTATCGGTCGTTTGCTTCTGTGTCGGCATGGTCGGTTCGTATCAGTTCGATACCCCTGTTGGAGCAAGTGTCGTTGTCGCAAATCTGGCAGTATTCCTGCTGTTTTGCATCATTCAGAAGATTCGGGAACAGGTCAAAAAACGTACCATTCAAGCCCAACCGAAACAGTAAAATTTCTTCCCATTTGAACAAGAAGCAGATGACTTTTTCTTTCCGGTCATCTGCTTTTTTATTTTCTTTTGTTGGACGCAATATGAAATCGTTATGATGTCAACTTGTTCTTTTCTATTCATTTCCATTCGACAAAAATACTTTATTTTCCAAAAAAGTACGAGATGGTATTGACTTTTCGGATACCTTGTGGTATAATGGAATCGTAAACAAACAAACCAAAATTCTCAAGGCTGCAAAGACTTGATACAATTAGAAAGGAGTTTATCCATGAAGAAAATTCTTACTTCCGCAATTGCTATCGGCAGTGCAATGACCTTTGCGATGCTTTCCGCAGCTCAGGTATTTGCCTTGGATGAAAATGCACTTCAGGATGGTATTTTCAATGAACAGGCAATCGCAGAACAGCAGTTTGTAAACAGCTTTTCAGATGAAACAACCAGAGAAGTGGCTGAATATTATCTGAACGGCGGACTTTCCCTTGAGGAAACTGCTGATATGGTGAAAATCTATGAAGAAGGTGTGGAACAAACGTCTATTTCCACACAAGCAGGAACGGTTACTTCTCCATACTATAATAGGTCTAAATTATGCGGTACAAAGCACTATCTTGCAGTAATTGAAGTTAACCCTCAGTACGATGTTGATGAGGTTTTCGACTTTACTTTAAACACAAGATTTTTGACATGTGATCCTGTTGCAGACAAATTTACTTGTGCTCCATATACAAAAAGTTCTTTTGGATATTCTGATTATGCTTTTGTATTTAAATCTACTGTATCAACCACTACTATTCGTACAAATGTAATGGCAAAGGCTAAAACAGAAGGTACAGAAGAGGAAAATAAAGTAGCAGAACCATTAGTTCGTTTCAGACTGCACTACGGAGATTCAACGCCAACAAGTGAAAATGCACTTTATAAGTCCATTAGTTTCAGTCAAGTAAATCAAGGTAATGCTGAAATTGAAACTTTCGCACTTGGTGATGTGAACCATGATGGTGTCGTTGATGCACAAGACCAATCATACCTCACTAAATTTTTAATTGGAAGCGTAAATGATTTTGATTTCAAATATAGTGATGGTAGCAATCATTTTTCTTATGCAACCAATGGATTAGCAGCTGATGTTAATCAGGATAATGTAATTGATATGCAGGATGCTATTCAAATCGGCAAATATGTTTCTGGTCAGAGTAGCACTCTGGTCGACTAATCAATAAAGGGGGTTTTCTTATGAAAAAGAAATCATTCCTCGCAGTTCTCTGTTCTGCAGCTCTTCTGCTGCAACTTGCACCTGCTGTACTGGCGGAGGATGTGGTAACAGACACACCGACAGATTCCGCCGTTACAACCGATGAAACCACCGCAGATGCTTCCGGTACGTTTGGTTATGCCACTTGGACATTGGTCGGCGATACCTTAACCCTTTCCGGAAATGGCGACCTTCCAAATGATGTCGATAATAATTATATCAATAGGATTCAAAATATTGACAATTTGGACGAAATCGTATATTATCCTTGGATGAAGTATCGTTCGATTGTAAAGCATCTGGTCATTGAAGATGGCATTCAGAATATTCCACAAGCAGCTTTTGCTTACTTCTATGCACTGGAAACCGTAGATTTTCCATCTACACCGCTTACTATTAGCAGTTGTGCATTTTATGCAAAAGAGTTCGATATCAGAGATGGTCTTGTTGCAAAAAAGACTTATGACATCCCAGATAATGTAACGCTGAAAGGCAATTATATTTTTGCAAGTGATGATACCAACATCAATAATTCCTATCACCGCCGCATTACCCTCAATGCAAACCGCTACAGCCCGACGTATTATTACTGCTTAAATCATCCTTGCTATATTTACAATGAAACGGGCATTGCTCCAGAAGCAATTACTAGTGGAACTTGCGGTAAAAATGCAACCTGGAACTTCGACTTTGATACTAAAACTTTGTACATCGAAGGAAAGGGTGCAACAGAATCCATCTCTGATGATGCAACGCTGAAAGGCATCGAATGGATTCAGCCAAGCATTGAAAAAGTGGTTTATGGGGAAGGAATTACAGAAATTGCACCGTTCTCAGCACAGAAAATTAATACCCATATTGTCTATAATGAACCGATGCAAGATGTCCCCGAATTGGTTCTGCCGAGCACTTTGACAACGATTGATGACAATGCTTTCAATCTCTATCTGAAGGTAAAGGATGTTCAGATTCCGTATGGTGTAACCACGATTGGGAATCGTGCCTTTTCAGATTGTGTTCAAATAGAAAATGTTGTTCTTCCGGGCACAGTGAAAAAAATCGGCGATGCGGCATTTTACGTTTGTGATTCTTTAAACTCGATTACCATTCCTGCCAGCGTGACAGAAATTGGTAAAAGTCTTGCTCATTCTTATTCTGGTGTTTCCATTTTCGGCTATACCGGAAGTACGGCGGAATCTTATGCAAAGGAAAATAATTATGCGTTCTACTCCTTGTCTGCTTCTGTAGGCGATGTCAATGAAGATGGCGTTGTCAACCTGATGGATGCCATTGCATTGAACAAGTATCTTGCTGGTATGATTTCCTTGACCGACAGCCAGCTGGTCGCTGCAAACTGCAACATCGCTGACGGAACAAGCAATATCAATGAAGACGATGTAACCTCGCTGATGCGGTTCGTCATCAACCTGATTCCGGATCTTCCTGTTTCAAAATAAACGCTTTTCATTAGAATAAAACTCTTTCGACCACCTGTAACGATTTGTTACGGGTGGTCTTTTCTTTTTTTACAGATTCTTGTCACAAATCCCCTCCCTGATTTGTTATCATAAATAGGACGTCCAAAAAACCACAAAGGGGGGAATTTCATGGTGAAGTCCTCGCAGCAAAAAGAAAAACTCCATCAGCTCTATGCCCTGTATGAACAGCCGCTCTATCGCATTGCCTACGCCATCCTGCACCAGACCGAACAGGCAGAAGATGCCGTATCCGATGCGTTCCTGAAAATTATCCCGCATCTTGACCAAATCGAATCACCAGACAGCCCCAAAACCAAAGCATTTCTGATTCAGGTGATTCGCAACACTGCCATCAATCAATATCGAAAAAATGCCAAAGATGCAGAACGGCTGACCAATATTGACGACAGCACCTTACAAGTGCCCAGTCCGCACAACGAAGTCGAACAATTTCTGCAACAGACTGAACAACAGGAACGGCTTGCACAGCTGTTACAAGGGCTTTCGGAAACCGACCGCACCATTTTATTCCTGCGGTGCGAACAGGAACAATCGTTTCGGGAAATCGCCGAGCGGCTCTCCATGAAAGAGGCAACGGTACGAAAACGGTTTGAACGTGCCAGAAAAGCCATTCAAAAACAAGAGGAAAGGGGAATCTCCTATGTCAAAAAATGTTCCATCCAACCATGAACCACCGATTTCACCAGCAGATTGGGAGGCTATCGTTGCCGCTGCCTTTTCCCCCGATGCAGAACCCCACGTCTTTTCCGACCGTTATCAGAAACAGAAACAAAAACAGGAGGAATTTCTTATGCCGAAAAAATCCATTCGTGGTAGAAAAACCATTGTCATTGCTGCGATTCTTGCAGCCGCTGTTGTTGCCATTCCAACTTCTGCTTATGCCGTCAACCGCATTTATCAGGCATCCATCCAATCCACGGGCAGCTATCAAAAAGACGTTGTGATTGATGCTGGTGACAGCACCCTTGACACCCGTACACAATCCCTGCAAGTGGGCTGGATGCCGGACGGTATGACCCTTGACAAAAGTTCCGGAAAGTATCACGACGACCAAAACCGTGGCGTTACGATGCTGTTCTGGAAAATGCAGGACGGGGATTTCTTACAGACGGTCAACCGTGGCATTGTGCATTCTGAAACCAAAACCATCAACGGCAATCAGGTCTTTTTCCTGCAACGGGCTGCCGCAAATCTTCCAGACGGACAGATGGACTACCGCAACATTGTCTGGGTTGCTTTCTCAAATACACCCTATGCAGCACAGTTCTATGCAACAGACGACCTCACGAAAGAAGAGTTGACACAGATTGCAGAACATCTCTCCCTAAGCCCAGCCGAACAGGAAACGGCAAGCCTCTGGCAGCCGGAAGAATCTCTCATCGAATCCTCCGGAGATGCCCCTGCAACGGCTTGCGATGTCAACAAGCTTTCATATGTCAACATCGGTGACACCTTAACCACAGAGGAAACGGTTTCTCTGAAACTGGATGCTCTTTCCACACAAAATACCTTCGCCGGCATTTCCACCGATGGCATCGGGCTGGATTGCGATTACAGCCGCTATCAGAAAGCAGATGGCACGATTGCAGACAATACCCGCACATGGTATCGTTCCGGCGATGGGGTCAACACGCTGGATGAAGCCATCAAAACGGAAACCATTCCACAAACCATTCTGACGTTCCAGCTCACCTATACCAACAACGGTACAGAAGCGGTTGAAACTTGCGTTTGTCCGCAATTGTTCCGGATGCAGGCAGACGGCACATTCCCAGCATACACAGCAGAAGCCGAAGGGGAATACTCTGTGGACAGCTGCGACTTGAACATAACAGGCGAGTTTTTCTCGTTCGCCTCGTCCGGCAGCCACAGCAAAAATAACGTGCTGTTACAGCCCGGCGAAACCCAGACTGTTACGGTTGCCTTTCTGGTCGATGCCGACCAGCTGGACGAACTGTATCTCGTACCTGCTCCGCACGGCTATGAATTGCCTGAAGAAGTCACACAATCTCCGATTCTGCAAGTGACTTCGGCTCTGAATCGCTAAATCTCTCTTTGACAGGAAATCAGAAAACCAGCACCCATTCGCTCTGAATGGGTGCTGGTTTGTTCTATGTTTCTATATTCACTGTTCAATAAGCGATGCAAGCAATGCCATTCCAGAGGCTGCTAAAGCCACCACAATCAATGGCAGCCCGTTCCATGCCAACACCACAGCAATCACCGTTGCAGCGATTGCAGAGGGGAAATCTCCTGTTGCATAAAATCGTCACTGCATGCAAGAGCACCCGTTCGCTCTGAATGGGTACTGGCTTGTTCTATATCCACTGTTCAATAAGCGATGCAAGCAGTGCCGTTCCTGAGGCTGCCAAAGCCACCACAATCAATGGCAGCCCGTTCCATGCCAACACGACTGCAATCACCGTTGCTGCAATCGCAGAGGGGAAATCTCCTGTTGCATAAAACACCGCCGGAATTGTCATCGCACTCAAGACTGCATACGGGATATAATACAAGAAATCCTGCAAAAAACGGGATTGAATTTTCTTCCGGAAAATTGTCATCGGCAGCATCCGAATCAAATAGGTAACCACTGCCATGACCAAGATAGAACAGATAATTCTCATACCGCTGCCCCCTGTTCTTCTTTTCTCGGAAAGAGCCATGCACAAAGTACCGCTGTCAAGACTCCACAGAGAATAATCGCAAAGCCGCTGGAGATAAACGGCAGGCAATACTTGCAAATCATGCTGCATCCTGCTGCAACCAATACTGCAAAGACAATGCTTTTCTGCTTTCGCATTGGCGGAATGAATATCGCAAAAAACATGCCATACAGTGCAATCCCCAAGGCATCTGTTATGATTTTCGGCAAAATCTCGCCAGCAGCTGCTCCCAAAAACGTCCCCAAACTCCAGCCGATAAACGGCAGCGATATCAGCCCGTACAGATACGGGGCAGAAATTTGTCCGTCCTGCGAAACCGCAACCGCAAAGATTTCATCTGTAATCCCGAATGCGGTCAAAAAACGGTGTATCATATGCTGAAACGTCTGGTCTAACTTCTGCGACAGGGAAAGCCCCATCAAGGCATATCGCAAGTTAATGCAAAACTGTGTGAGAGCAAGTTCTAAGTAAGAACCGCCGGCTGCAATCACGCCAATTCCGGCAGCCTGTCCGGCTGAGGTGACATTCGTCATGGAAATCGCAACGGCTGCGGAAACGGAAAGCCCTGCTTTTACCGCTAAAATCCCAATGCTGAACGAAACAGAGAGATACCCCAAAGCAATCGGAATTCCCTGCCGCACCCCTTTCCAAAATGCTTGTTTGTGCTGTGCTGTCATGATGTTATCCTTCGTCCTTTCATTTGATGTGCATGTAGCAGTATAGCACATTTTCGGAAATTTTGCAATTTCTTTTTCCAAACAAACCAAAAAAGAAATCCTGTTTCACAGATAGCATCATTTTCCATAAAACAAGCCAACTACCTTGTAAAAAAACCAACAAAATTTACAGCTATAGGCTTGACATCCTTTCCTGCATCTTTTATAATAATAGTAACCATACGAATGTGGGCGAATTTTGTTATGAGAACTACTTTTTGGAAAGGAGTCTTTTGATGAAGACCAATCATTGGAAACGTACAATTGCCGGCCTGCTGGCAATGTCGACTTTATTCTCGCTTTCTTTCACAACCGTTTCTGCGGAAGAAACCACAGCAGAAACCACTGCTGTTGCAACCACAACCACCACTGCAACCACGGTTGTTGAAATTCCGGAAACAGATATGCCAACCTTGTCGATTACAGAAGAAGAAGCTGCTGCCTTTAAAGTAACGCCGCTGACCATCAAGGTGGACGGAGAATCTGTCAAGGGCTTATCCGTTTCCGGCTACAAGGGCACAGATACCGATGTTGTCATTCCGGACACCCTGATTGACAAGAAAGGCAATGAACTGCCAGTATTCGGTATTGCAGATGGTGCATTCAGCGGAAAAGATACCATCACTTCCGTAAAAATGCCGGAAACCGTTACTACTATTGGAGCAAATGCTTTTTCTGGCTGCTCCAGCCTGACCAGTGTCAACATTCCGGATTCTGTTACCACTTTGGGGGCAAGTGCATTCTATGCCTGCACCAGCTTAGCTTCTATTCATATCCCGGAAAGTATCACCACCATTGATGCAGATACGTTCTGTTCCTGCACCAGCTTAACAGAAATTGAACTGCCATCTACCCTGATCCGTATCGGCAATGAAGCATTCTGCTCCTCCGGCTTGACCAGCATCACCATTCCGGAAGGTGTCACACAGGTTGGTAAAGAAGCCTTTGCTGGCTGCTCCAACTTGGTATCTGCTTCCATTCCGGGTTCTTTGGAAGTCGTTAGTGCTTCCACATTCCAGGAATGCTTCCGGCTGCAGTCTGTTACCTTTGCAGAAGGCACAAAGAAGATTCTGGATTCTGCATTCTACAGCTGCCCAGCTCTGGACAATGTGGTCTTACCGAGTACCGTTCGTTGGATTGGCAATTCTGCATTCGCTTATTCCGGTATCAGCAATATTTCTCTGCCGGAAGGCTTGATCGAACTTGCAAGCGGCAACTTCTCTCACTGTGCAAATCTCAAGAGCATTACCTTGCCGTCTACCATGACTTGCATTAAGAGCGATGTGTTCTCCTATTCCGGTCTGGAAACCATTACCGTTCCGGATACCATTACACAGATCAGCTCCGGTGCATTTGCATTCTGTCAGAACCTGACGAGCGTATCTCTGCCGGATAGCCTGAGCGATGTCCGGAAACAGGCATTCTATAACTGCACATCCCTGACAGATATTAACATCCCGGCAAGCATGACCCTGCTGGAAGCACAGACGTTCCAGAACTGCACCAGCCTGACCAATGTCACCCTGCCAGACGGCTTGGTTAAGATTGAAGACTATGTATTCTATAACACTGGTATTACCAGCATTACCATTCCGGATTCTGTCACCAGTCTCGGTATTTCTGCATTCTCCAACTGTGCGAGCCTGGAATCTGCAACGCTGGGCAGTGGTCTGACGAAAGTAGACAAGTGGCTGTTCCGGAACTGCTCTTCTTTGAAGGATGTGACACTGGGCGAAAATATCCAGAAGGTTGACAACTTTGCCTTTGCAGAATGCGGTAACTTGGAAACGATTACCCTACCAGATTCCGTCACCAGCATCGGCATTTCTGCCTTTGAAAAGTGCCGTTCTCTGAATGATGTGAAGCTGCCAGACGGCTTGACCACAGTCGACAAAAATGCATTTTTGGATTGCGACAAGCTGACAAATGTCACCATTCCGGATTCTGTCACCAGCATCGGCAATCAGGCGTTCGGCTACCAGACCAACGATGACATGAGCACATCCAAAAAGGATGATTTCCAGATTACTGGTAAGACCGGTTCTGCGGCTGCTGATTATGCAAACAATTCTGGCATTTCGTTCAACGACCCAGATGCTCCGACAACGACAACGACAACGGATACAACCGACACAACCGATGTTTCCGGAGAAACCACTGAAACCACAACTGTTACAGAAACAACCGTTACAACCGATTCTGGTACATCATCCGAAAACATCTGCGGAGATACGACTATGGATGGTAAGGTTGACTTGGTTGACGCTGTTCTGCTGAATAAATTCTTGGCTGGAACAGTCACCTTTACTGACCAGCAGGTTACAAATGCAAACTGTGACCAGACAGACGGAACAGATACCGTTGGCGAAGAAGATACAACGGCTTTGATTCGGTTCGTTCTGAACATGGAAGGCTATCAGACACTTCCACACATTTCTGAAAATGCTTAATTTTGATTGAACCTATTACACATTGCACAAATACAAAAAGAGGACGGGCTCTCGTTGGAGTGTTCGTCCTCTTTTTTCGTTCTGTTACTGTTTTGCTTCCGGTGCTTTTCCATTGACGGAAAATACTGCAATTGGGTCTAACAAGTCGGAAAGCAAAATGCCTTCAATATTGGCACTGCTGCAAAATGCCAGCATAGACGGGTAACTATCATCGTTCAAGAAAAAGACGGTTTTTCCGTCTTCTTTCCGGACACCCACTTCATAGGCTGCATCTTGATAGAAAAAGTAAATCAAAATGCCATCCTGCCGATGCTGCCGCAGACAATCCAGCAATTCGCTGGCACGCCACATTTGCGGTTCTGTGGAAAGTCCCATCTTCTCCCAAAATGGTTCCATATCAACACCTCTTTTCTAGTTTCTATTATACCATAATCTCGCTTTTATTGCAACTCCTGTTATATCAACTTTGCGGATTTTCCAATAGACACTTGTATCCAGCTTTTGCAGTAAGCGGCAATCGGAGCGATGTCATACAAGGGCTGCACCTGCAAGGCTTGCCACTGTTTCACGGTGTCATAATCTAACGTATCCGACCGGCAGCCTGTCAAATAGACGGGGATTTGCCGGTCTGCCGCTTTGGCTGCAAACGCTTGAAAACTTGCATCTGTGCAAATCGTTCCGGAATGATAGCAGGCATAAAAGATAGCTTGAATGTAGTCTGGAATCTCCGGCAGCGAACCGCCAACACCAGCCGTCAACTGCAACAGCGGTGCAGGCTGCAACAAGTTCAACAGCTCTGAAAGCGGCAGCATTGGTGCACGGCTGGGAATGATTCTATTCTGATGAAACTGCCCCAGCTTGTCATATGTTCCATAGACAGCATCTCGAAAACTATACAAGTTTCCGCTGCCGGGCAGCTGCTGCAACAGTTGAATGGCTTCGTGTATGGTCAGAATGTTGTCTGTATTGCAATGGCTGACAAAAACGCCCGTTGCCTGCTGTTCCTGCAAAAATCGCACTGCATAGGCGAAGTTCGTCCAGCCGTTTGCTTTTGGATTGGAAAGCGGTTCGTTGCTCGCCACCAGTACCAACGGCGGGCAGTCTGTTCCCAACGCATACCCCAAAACAGCAGCGGTATACGCCAAGGTATCCGAACCATGCAGCAAAATCCATCCGTCACAAGCTTCTTTCCAAATCCGTTCTCGCACATGATTCACCAGCAAGGAAAGCGTTTCGCCGGTCATCTGCTCACTAAACAGGCGAAATGGTTCAGATGGAAGGACGGTGATTCCATCTAAAATGCCCCGTTCTTTTGCCCCCTCCAGCAGGAAATAGGTGGACGAATCCGGCAGCTGCAAATAGCCATCTTCTGCAACCTGACAGCCAATCGTTCCGCCAGTAAAAATGATACCCAGTTTCATTTGCAATCCTCTCTCCAGAAAAATAATGGGGTTGTTGTTTGTTTTCCATACATCGAATGATTGCCGTTACAAAGTCGGGCAATCGTGCAGACCACTGCAAAATAGGGGAAATACGAAAATCCAAATACTTCTGCTCCGATGCAAATCGGTGCAAGCAAGGTATTCGACGCACTTCCGAATACTGCCGCATAGCAAAGAGCCGCTGCCACAACAGATGGAATTCCAAGCAGTGGTGCGAGTACTGCTCCCAGACACGCCCCAATGGCAAACAATGGCGTTACTTCTCCGCCCTGAAAACCAATGGCAAGCGTTAACACGGTAAATCCTAGTTTTCCCAGAAAGTCAAACCAATATACAGTATCGCCGTTGCAGGAAAGGGTAATCAAATTTGTTCCTAGACCGGAATATCGCCCTTTTCCACAGAGATACAGCAGAATCGCCAGTCCTGCACCGCAAATGGCAATGCGAAGCATCGGATTTGGCAACCATTTTGCAGCTGCTTGTTTTGCCTGTTTCAACAAAAATGTAAAAACGCCGCCTGTCAATCCAGCTGCCACGCCCAAAATCAACATTGAAATGGAAATCGGGGAAACAACGGTTTCCGGCAATGTCACCTGAAATGTTTCCAAACCCAATGCAATCGAAACGAGATTAGCTGTGATGGCGGAAAGGGCTGCTGGCAACAATGCCCGATATTCCAGCTTGCCAACGACCAGAACTTCCAATGCGAAACAAACAGCAGCAAGCGGAGCGTGAAATAAGCCACTGAATCCGGCAGCCATTCCGGAAATCGTAAGAATACGAATCAAACTTTTTTGCCTCTGCAATAATGGGATGCGGCTTCCTGTCCAATGAGCAACCGTTGCACCCAGCTGCACGGCAACCCCTTCTCGTCCGGCACTGCCGCCGCAGAGATGTGTCAGCCAAGTGCTGCCAATCAATAGTGGAATCAACCGCAATGGAATGCGGTCTGCTTTTCCGGTTGCAGCATCAAAAATCAAGCCCATTCCCTGACTGCTCTCTTTTCCATACTTCTGATAAACCCAAACCATCAACGCACCTGCCAGTGGCAAAAATGGCAGAAACCAGAGCAAATGAGCTGTACGAAGCGTTCCAATTTCCAGTAAAATTCTGCCGAACCCTGCTGTAATCACGCCGGTAATTGCTCCGGTTAGTATGGCAAGCAGACAAAGCAACCCCATCCGCAGCAATTTTTCTTTGATTGCATGCATACAAACACATCCTTTTTCAATGATTTTTTATCTATATAAAAAAGTCGCCAACGTGCATGGCACACGTTGGCGACTTCACAAGATATGGTGGGCCATCGGGGACTCGAACCCAGGACCATCCGGTTATGAGCCGGGAGCTCTAACCAACTGAGCTAATGGCCCAAAGAGGGGGAGAAACGAAAAAGAGGCGAATCTTGAATGATTCGCCTCAAAGAAAAGATGCCGGCATCTACCGATTTTTCCAGGTCGTCACCGACCAAGTATCTTAGGCGTAAAGGAGCTTAACTTCCGTGTTCGGAATGGGAACGGGTGGAACCTCCTTGCTATCGACACCGGCTGCTTTAAAAAACAGAATTGAAATACTCACTGATGAAGTTTTTAGAGAACTGAAAAGACCAATCACAAAAGGAAAAGCAATCGACCGATTAGTACTTGCAAGCTAAACATGTCACCATGCTTACACTTTAAGCCTATCAACCTCGTAGTCTACAAGGGGTCTTATTCCGAAGAACGGATATCTTATCTTAAGGTCGGCTTCACGCTTAGATGCTTTCAGCGTTTATCCGTTCCGCACTTAGCTGCCCAGCCGTGCCACTGGCGTGACAACTGGTTCACCAGAGGTGCGTCCATCCCGGTCCTCTCGTACTAGGGACAGCTCCTTTCAAATATCCTACGCCCACGACAGATAGGGACCGAACTGTCTCACGACGTTCTGAACCCAGCTCGCGTACCGCTTTAATTGGCGAACAGCCAAACCCTTGGGACCGAATACAGCCCCAGGATGCGATGAGCCGACATCGAGGTGCCAAACCTCCCCGTCGATGTGGACTCTTGGGGGAGATCAGCCTGTTATCCCCAGGGTAGCTTTTATCCGTTGAGCGACGGCATTTCCACTCACATACCGCCGGATCACTAACTCCAACTTTCGTTACTGCTCGACCCGTCAGTCTCGCAGTTAGGCTCGCTTTTGCGTTTGCACTCTTTGGCATGGTTTCCGTCCATGCTGAGCGAACCTTTGAGCGCCTCCGTTACTCTTTTGGAGGCGACCGCCCCAGTCAAACTGCCCACCTAACAATGTCCCCCGTCTTGATTCAAAGACGCAGGTTAGAATTTCAGCACCTCAAGAGTGGTATCCCAACAGTGACTCCATACAAGCTGACGCCTGTATTTCCCAGTCTCCCACCTATCCTGTACATGAAATACCAAAATTCAATATTAAGCTACAGTGAAGCTCCATGGGGTCTTTCCGTCTAGTCGCGGGTAACCGGCATCTTCACCGGTACTACAATTTCGCCGGGCGGGCTGTTGAGACAGTGCCCAAATCATTACGCCTTTCATGCGGGTCAGAACTTACCTGACAAGGAATTTCGCTACCTTAGGACCGTTATAGTTACGGCCGCCGTTTACTGGGGCTTCAATTCAATGCTCTCACATCTCCTCTTAACCTTCCAGCACCGGGCAGGTGTCACCCCATATACGTCATCTTTCGATTTAGCATAGAGCTGTGTTTTTGCTAAACAGTCGCTTGGGCCTATTCTCTGCGGCTTACCTTCGTAAGCACCCCTTCTCCCGAAGTTACGGGGTCAACTTGCCGAGTTCCTTAACAACCCTTCTCCCGCTGGCCTTAGAATCTTCTTCCTATCTACCTGTGTCGGTTTGCGGTACGGGCTCCTTCCAGATACACACAGCTTTTCTTGTCTCCATCCATGTTACCTTCCACTCAATTGTGTCCTTTACAACCGGGGCAACCATCGCCCGGCGTAACACTTCTGAAGCGTCCCTGTGCTTTACTTTTCGGAGGCTACGGAATCTCTACCGTATGTGCATCGGCTACGCGTTTCCGCCTCACCTTAGCTCCCGGCTTACCCTGAGCGGACGAACCTTCCTCAGGAAACCTTAGATTTTCGGCCATTATGATTCTCACATAATTCTCGCTACTCATTCCGGCATTCTCTCTCATGTACAATCCACCACCGCTTCCGCTATGACTTCTCCTCATACATGACGCTCCCCTACCCCTGATACAAATGTATCAAGCCCAAGCTTCGGTACAAATTTTAGCCCCGTTGAATTTTCGGCGCAGGATCACTCGACCAGTGAGCTATTACGCACTCTTTTAATGTGTGGCTGCTTCTAAGCCAACATCCTGGTTGTCTGGGCAATCCCACATCCTTTTCCACTTAAATCTGTTTTGGGACCTTAGCTGTGGGTCTGGGCTGTTTCCCTTTTGACTATGAGACTTATCTCACATAGTCTGACTGCTGTACATCAATTTTCTGGTATTCTTAGTTTGATAAGGTTCAGTAACCTCTCGGCCCCTAGCCTATTCAGTGCTTTACCCCCAGAAATCTAATACAACGCTAGCCCTAAAGCTATTTCGGGGAGAACCAGCTATTTCCGGGTTCGATTGGAATTTCTCCGCTAGCCACATTTCATCCGCCGCCTTTTCAACGGAGGTCGGTTCGGTCCTCCATGGAGCTTTACCTCCACTTCAACCTGAACATGGCTAGGTCACCCGGTTTCGGGTCTATTGCATGCAACTTACCGCCCTTGTCAGACTCGCTCTCGCTTCGGCTTCAGTCCTGAAGACCTTAACCTTGCTGCATACAATAACTCGCCGGACCATTCTACAAAAGGTACCATATCACACTTTGACGTGCTCTATGTGCTTGTAAGCATAGAGTTTCAGGTTCTTTTCACTCCCCTCCCGGGGTTCTTTTCACCGTTCCTTCACAGTACTTTTCGCTATCGGTCATTGGGTAGTATTTAGGCTTGGAGGGTGGTCCCCCCAACTTCCCACGGGATTCCTCGTGTCCCGCGGTACTTTGGATCCTGCTAGCTCTGATTCCTTTTCGCATACATGACTATCACATTCTCTGGTTGGCTTTCCCATACCATTCTGCTAAGTCCTCAGATACATATCGCAGTCCGTAACCCCAAAAGAATTTCTTCTCTTGGTTTAGCCTCTTTCGCGTTCGCTCGCCACTACTTACGAAATCTCGTTTGATTTCTCTTCCTCGCCCTACTTAGATGTTTCAGTTCAGGCGGTTCCCCTCCATAAGCTATGAATTCACTTATGGATGCATGGACTATCTCCATGCGGATTGCTCCATTCGGACATCTACGGATCAATGTCTGCTTACGACTCCCCGTAGCTTTTCGCAGTTAACCACGTCCTTCTTCGGCTCCCAATGCCAAGGCATTCACTCTACGCTCTTTTACGCTTTACCATTTGCTTCTTGGTCACTTTCGCGTTCTCTTATGATTTTCCTACTTTTGCAGTTTTTCACCCGACTTGATTTCTCATGTCGTTTCTTTACTTACTCGTAGTTTCCTCATTTTCATCTTGTTTTCTTTCTATTCTGTTTTCAAGCTGCTTTTTGTTCTCTGCTCTCTTTCAAGAACAGATATCAAAAGATAAATCTTAACTTATCTTCTGATATACACTCTTGAAATGCATATCATAAGGCAATTTATTCAAGCATTTTCATGCTCTTTTTTCTTTTGCTTACCTTTTCTTTTTTCAGTAAAAAGAAAAGTAAGTGGTGGGCACAAATGGACTCGAACCATCGACCTCACGCTTATCAGGCGTGCGCTCTAACCACCTGAGCTATGCGCCCGGTTTGGTGGAGATGAGGAGGATCGAACTCCTGACCCCCTGCTTGCAAAGCAGGTGCTCTCCCAGCTGAGCTACACCCCCATTGCCTTACTTCTTCTTTTTTCAATCTTCCGTTTTCTTTCCGGTATCCTCAAAATTGAACAATGTCTTTCTCTACTTTCCTACTCTTCCCTCTCATTGACCTTTTAGAGTTCAAACATTTCTGTTTGTTACTCCTTAGAAAGGAGGTGATCCAGCCGCACCTTCCGATACGGCTACCTTGTTACGACTTCACCCCAGTCATCAATCCCACCTTAGACGGCGTCCTCCCGAAGGTTAGACGACCGGCTTTGGGTGTTACCGACTCCCATGGTGTGACGGGCGGTGTGTACAAGGCCCGGGAACGTATTCACCGCAGCATGCTGATCTGCGATTACTAGCAATTCCGACTTCATGCAGGCGAGTTGCAGCCTGCAATCTGAACTGGGGCGATTTTTTGGGATTGGCTCCACATCGCTGTCTTGCTTCCCTCTGTTCGATCGCCATTGTAGTACGTGTGTAGCCCAGGTCATAAGGGGCATGATGATTTGACGTCATCCCCACCTTCCTCCGTTTTGTCAACGGCAGTCTCATTAGAGTGCTCTTGCGTAGCAACTAATGATAAGGGTTGCGCTCGTTGCGGGACTTAACCCAACATCTCACGACACGAGCTGACGACA
>ERZ773190.1307-NODE-1307-length-24274-cov-7.356992_pt1 | contig 24274 bp, 19 predicted proteins | sample MGYA00511111_ERZ773190 | MGnify/ENA primary metagenome ERZ773190 (study PRJEB29015, sample SAMEA2737777) | human gut metagenome | biome: human gut; feature: human-associated habitat; material: faeces | place: China | collected 2012 ... | reverse complement strand
TCAGCGTTGCTCTTTCCGCTGTCATGGTTATGGGTATGTCTGTAACAGCTTTTGCCGCTGAACCGCAGACTAGCGAAATTGAAAAGACTATTTCAGCAAATGGTTATGATTTTACAGTTACAGAACACACTGCACCAGATTATTCCGTAAGTCGTACTTACACTAAAAGTATGATGACACGTTCTGCTACAACTGAAGATGAAACAAGAGCAATGCTTCTTGCTCTTGGCATGAACGAAGATGAAATCAATGCTATTCCTGCGGACACGCTACAAGATTTCGCAAATGGCAAAGAGGTAACAGTCGTTACTTCTTATACAAAACGTAATGAAACCGCCAACACTACTGTTGGGTTGCCCGAAGAAACCGCTTTAACATCTGCCGCCGCTCTTAGCGAAGAACAGGAAAATTATATACTTGAAAATCAGCAAGGAATCGCTACTTGCGGAGAAAAGCCGAATAACTCAACTACTGCTGGAGTATTTGAAGATAGCTATATGAAAATCACTCATTCCGCTATAAATCAAGGAAACGGTTCTTACAAATTTACAGTAAACGCCACATGGCTTACAATGCCTTTCTTCCGAGGATATGACTCTATCGGTTCATGTGCAATGAATGGAACTGTAACCCCAAATACAAGTTCCGGAAAATATTGGTATACAACAAAAACATATTACTTAGGAAAAGTAACTTCCACTCCGTCTGGCAATATTACGATTACAAATAAGAGTAACGCTGTAAACGGAAATTGGTATGGCTCTGCTGGTATTTTTAATCTTCCGAATGACCCAGGTAGTTCTAATGGAACGACCGTTTTACACACAGACCTAAAAGCATATTATGAATACAAAGGTCACGTTTCAAAGCCTAAAGCGGAAAGCTACTTTAATACCGTTGGAACTTATAGTCACGCCACCGTAGGAATAAGCTTTAGTCCTTCTATTTCGATTGATACCACAGGAACTGCTTCTGCTTCTATTGGATTGTCACTATTTGCCGACAAAGATGTAAGAAATGCAGAAAGAGAAATTCACTACCGTCCATAATTAAAAAAAGTGGGGAGAACCTCCCCACTTTTTTATTTCTTTTTATTATTAAAATATACTATAAGACCACTTGCAACAGCAATACTTACTATCGCTCCTAACTCAGGATAACCACCAAAAAATTCTATTCCCAATACCATAGAAACCAAACCAACAACAAGCGTTAAAACCAGTGTAAAAATAACTTTCCCCATTTTTATTTCTCCTTTCTTATCACCGTGATTAAATATACTCTAACTGTTTGCCATTTCCATGCAGAAGCTCTTTCTCAATTTCTTCTTTTCCACGAATAACACAAGCATAGGTTAGAACTTTTGGATTGTCCGTTGCAATTTCCACCTCTTTCCCGATACATTTCAGAATACAATAATAACTTTCGTTAAAATCTTCAATATCCGTAAATGAGGTTTCATAGTCAACGCTTCCGTCTGCGTACTCCTTGCGAATAATCGCAATGTAATATATCTCTTTTTTCAGAACACTAATCTCATTCTCAAGTGCATTCTTCTGTTTCGTAAGCTTTTCAGATGTCCTGGCACATTTCTCATATTTTTCTGAGAATTTCTGCTTATAAAGCATTGCATTGTTTACTTCCCTGAGACGTGCATACATATCCATTTCAAATTCTGCTTTACGTCACTCCACGTCGATCCTGTCATATTCGCTTTGCAGCTTTGAAAGCTCGTCTGTACGCTCTTCTAAGCCAATATTCCAGATTTCCTCATTAGTCATAAACAATAACCTGTTATTATGAATTCTTAACTGGGACAAACCAATCTGTTTTTACCCGTTTTTGCAACTTTTTATGAATTCTTAACTGGGATATATAAAATTTTTTCTCATTCTTCTTCAAAATTATGAATTTCTAAGTGGGACAAATTAGATATATCGTTTATTTATTCTACTTGATTATTTTTAATCTTCATCAACAAAATCTTTCAATAAAACACTTATATTATAACACTTGTATGTTTAATTTTTAACCCTTATTTTGCAAAATCCATATATATTTATATTATAGAAACAACTCAAACTTTATTTTTTTTGCAAACAAGGAGGTCAAAATGATCAATAGAAAATCGGATGCAAAATAATAAGGGTATAGTTACAACCAAACTATACCCTTACAAATTCAAGGTAAAAAATTTAATCAAAAAAGTGCTCATCTAACCTTAAAAATGAATTTTCTCTGTCTTTGGACAATTTTCCAATCTTATATCTGTGTTTCTGAGTCTGAATCCACGCGCCCAGATGTTCGCCCTCGAAATCAGCACGCTTAGAAATATGGGTTGTGCCTGTCTGTTGGATATAACACTTGTATTGTTCAAATCGTCTGTTCCACTCGGCATCATGCGGCTCAAATGTAAAGTCTAATTCATTAAGTTTGTCCTGTCTGTACTCGTTAAGCTTCCCATTTTTATAATCATTTCTTTGTTTCTGTACCCATCTGCCAAGTGACTGGCATTTGTAAGCTTCTCTCTTTGGAACATCAGTGTTTCCATGCTCTTTTTTATACTCCGTCAGAATAGCGTACATCTTGTTCCATTCCTCATCCAGTTTATTTTCATAATTACATCGGCAGCGTTGTCCGCTCAAAAAATGTCTTGGAAGATAAAATTGTTCCTTTTTACATATTTCATGGCGTATCAGGACTTTAGTTTCTTGGTTTATGTATTGTCCGGAGACTGTATATTCACCATTCGTCAGTTCCTCAACACGTTTATCAAAAATAAGTTTAAGACGTCTGCATTCACGACAGTATGGACTTTTAATGAATTTCCGGTAACTGACTTTGAAATCATGTCCACATTTGATACTATGGATTTTTACAGGTTCTTCCGTTTTAGTGTAATACAGAAGCTGGTATTCACCTGATGATTCTACGGTTTCTTTTGCGTCTTCGAATGTAATGATGTTTTCACAGTTACATCTTTTATTTTCAAATATTACCTCTCTTGGTTTCAAGGCGATGTTTTTTCCACATCTGTTATGATAAAATTGTACTTTATTATCAAGTCCCTCAAATGTTCCTTCTATTTCATAATCCGGCAGTAAAGTATTCATATATGAAGCATAGCGTTCCTGCAGGTTTAGCTTTTGCTCGCATACCGGACAGCCAAATCCCACATGTTCTGCATATTCTGTAGTGCAATATGTTTCATTACAGACAGGGCAGGTTCTTTCTATTATTGCCAGTTCAGAGCCTCTTAGCCTGTCTATAAGTTCATTTGTATCCGGAAACAGATACATCAATATCGGGATAATTCCTTCTGCATGTATATATTTAACACTTATCAATTTTACTGCCATGAATTTTGAGACATCAAAATTAACAAGATCTTTGTATTTCCAGTGCATTATTCCACTTAAAACAGAAGATGATTCCTTCATTTTTTCATGGACTACATTTTTGACAGTCTCCATGCATGACTCAATGCCACTTTCTAAAATTGTGCCCGCATACATGGCATATTTAATCAGGGATTCATCTGATACAGCTGTCTCAATCGACCTACATACATCCAAAAAATCCACTTCATTTTCAAAAGAACGATTTGTATATTCAAGCAATTTCACATTATGCACTGTACATACTTTGACACCTGACAACTGGTGTGCCCTGTGCAGATATGCTGTTCCATATGCAGATTTATCCTGTTTAAAACATTCAGAGCATATCCTTACTTTTTTCACCAGTTTATTAACTGACGTATTAAGCTTATCATAAGGTCTGAACACGTTGTTTATGTACCTTGCCTGCTGACCTTTTGTCATCCACAATGATTCAAAGCTGTATGTGGTTGTCTGCAGATACAGATCCTTTAATGATTGCTTGGTATATATATTCTTGTAAAAAGACGTATATCCATAGCGTATATCTACAAGCTGGCTTGTATTTTTAACCTTTTCATGCATATATGCTTCTGCGAATCTGTTGCAGTTTAATCCGTTTCTCTTTGAAAGCCGGTATATCCATGATGACAGTAGTTCATCCGGCAGAGGTTTTTCAACTATTGGAATCATCGGCATTCTCCAGTTCTAAAACACTTCTCATATGTTGGATATCAGGTTTTGGCATCTTGTTCTTGGCAACATGTTTTTTGGGAAGTTTCTGTAATGTTTCAACTACCATACGGGTTATTTCTTTTTCATTTTTGCCATTTGATGATGCTTTACAGATAACCTTGTTATATGCGTCCTCAATCTGACTGTCAGTATAATCATCATATATTATACGTATATTTGCAGCCACATTATGTAATGAAACACTTGGCTTTGCAGTACTGTTTTCCTTTATCTTTTTCATTCCCTGTTCCTGCTTTGCCTCGTCCATGAGTTTGTTTATGCGCATATCGGCATTCTTTCGTATTTCCTCAAGTTCAAGTGCGTCTTCATTACAGCCAATGCTTCCAATGACATCCTGAATGCCCGGATAATATTTGTCAGCTACATGATGTATAAATTCAGCATTTATTTCTATCTTTTTACGCGATGTTATGGCTTCAATATTCATGCATGAATATATACTCACAAGCTGGTCAATTATTCCCTTTGTTACATCATACAGTGCGTCAATTATCTCATCTGTAACTTCAACTGGCTCTTTGAACCACTGGTACTTAAAGATCTGTTCCACAAGATATTCAAAAAACTCTCTGTTTTCACAATATCTGTTTCCATTTATCATAGTTCCTACACGGCGCGCAGTACGAAGCTCATGAAACATTTTATCCCTAGCCTCTTCAGTACCAACCACGGCTATAGCAACCTTAGTACGGTTTGCAAGCGTCAGAAGTGAGTCAAATGTGTTCTCTTTTGTATGCTCAAAATCAATGAGCTGTATCTCATCGAAAATGATTATTCCCACACCAAACAGTTCAATGAAATTTCTTACTTTTTCAGCTTTATTTCCAAGTCCGGTTGTCTTTTTTATTTCCATGGCATATACGGGCTGTGCGTTGCCAAACGCTTTGTCTATGGCATCACCTATACCTTCATATAATGCTGAAAAATTGCTGTTTGCTATACAGTTTACAACCAAATACGTAATCTGTGGGAAATATCCGTCGTCACCATCATCATGCATTATTACCTGCGGATAATGTGATACGAGCGTACTTATTGCAGAGCTTTTTCCGCAGCCTGAATATCCGATAAGTGAAAAGCCAGCATTAGTAGCGTCACTGGAATCTCCATAAAGCACACTGGTCATTTCATTTTCTTTGTTTTCTGCCATATAATTTATATTTTTATCATATACTGAACATCTTTTACGGTGCCTGTATGATACAAGCAGTGCATTATAAAATGAAAATTCCAGTTCACTATGGAATGGCAGAGGGAAACGTATCTCTTTGAGCATACCAACCTGCAGCATTTTCTCAAGCTTTGTCATCTTTTTGATGCTGTCATAGCTGTAGCTGGCAAATGAGCGACTGTATGCCCTATAGATATCTTTTTCCTCTCTTGGATAGGGCAGTGCCTCGATATACAGATTTCCCTCATCTTCCTTAACTTTTGCTTTTACATAGCACGCCGAAACAATATTCTGATTGGTCAGATCATATTCATCGTACTGTGAAGCCCCTTCTTCACATTCCACATAATATTTTTTCTTCTCCATAAATCCCCCTTAGTCAAAATACATCTCAATAGCTTCCTGAAAACTCTTTGGTTTTCTCTTCGGTTTTGGATTTGGCTTTTCCGGAAGCACTTTTGTATCTTCATCTTGCAGTCTTTGTGCAATATTGTTTTCGCGTGAGACTTTTTGCTTTTCAAGTTCCCTTGTTACACGCATATTCTTTTTATCAGAATAAGTGTTTTTCTGTGCAGACTCAACTATTTCCTGATTTACAGAATAGTTGAAAGCTGAAAGATCCTCATTCTGTATGCGTCCTTTTGCATCAAGCTGGGATTTGCCTTTTCTATAATCATTCCATTCTTTTTCTGTAAGATCAGCAAAATCCGCATTTCCTGTGATCATCTCATTTAATGACGCTTTCATAAGATTTCCATTACGGATATAATAAATATCGTTGACAGAGCGCTTGTCCATGCGTGCTTCAAATGGTACTTTCTTTGTCCCTGCACGGAACATATCTTTTGTAAGCTTTTTGTCATCTTTTGGCAGATACCATAATCCATTGTATGATATACCACGCCTTGACAGTTTAGCTTTTATAGGTGTCATAAGTGTGTACAAATACTGATCTTTATCAGGTATGCGCGATGGTGCTATCTTTTGTGCACCATATGCCCACAAAGCCGCCGGTATAGGCTGTATTCTCTTGTCCATCATCTCTTTTGTAAGAGGGTAAGTCTTGTCATACTGCTGATTATGCATGAGTACAAAGTTAATGACCATCTTTGTATACTGCTCAATATTAAGAGTTGCTTCTTTATGATGATTGGAATCATATCTTTTTTCAATGAGTCCATTGTCTTCAAGATGTTCATTCTGTCTTGAATGCATCTGATGAAACGACTGTTCAACCACACCTTTTAAAGAACCGCTGGCTCCAGACACTATCTGAAGTTCTATTCCAAGTTCATTGCATATACGTATGAATTCTTTGCTCTTAAACTCAGATCCACGGTCAACATGTACACGGCGTGGTTTGATATTTGATGGCCAGATTGCATCATCATCAAATCCCATTCCAAAACGGCTGCAGTATTCTTTTTTATTGTCAGCCAGATTTAGAAACAGGTTCGTAACTCCGAGAATAGAGTTGTTATCAAATGCCACTGACATTGCTATGATAGCTCTTGTGTAAACATCTATCATAAAATATACGATAGGACGTCCTATTGTTTTGTTGCTGTCAGCTGAAGATACCAAAGAAACATCAGCTTCACATGCATCAATTTCCACCATATCACCGGGACCATAAACCCCATGCAGTGAATCACTTGTAAGGAGACGCTTATTGTTACGCTGCTCGGCTGCTGATGTTTTTATAAGATCTTTTTCCTGTTCCGTAATATGTTTACTGCAATAATAATAAAACTGGTTATAAGTAGGCCTCTGCGATTCAGGCATAAGACCGACAGTAGTAGCACCGTTTATTATCTTTGTTTCACTATAGTATTTATAATTCATCCAGTCAAAAGCTGATCTGAAACTTTTAGCTCTGCCTTTTTTGTAATGATTAAGAGCATCTTCAAACTGCTCACGTACTTTATCATTTACAACAATGCCGGATTCTACGTATTCACTGTGTTTTCCTGATTTTACGTTTCTTTTTAACTCTTTTCCTTTGACATTGCTCCAAGTTTTTCCATCTACTAAAGTATACGTTTTCATACCCGACTGAAAATATTTTACGCACAATCTCCAAAATGTACTGCTTGAACAATTGTACTTTTCCAGTATCTCATATAGACGCTTTTTAGGTTTTTTCCCACTTAATCCTAAAAATGTCGGACCATAAGCAGCCACAATTTCATTCATCATATCTCTGTTACGAATATACTTAATCTTTATATTCTCTGAAAGATTGTTCTCGTCAAAAACAAGACCTTTATCATCCGAAATTGTAAAGTTGTGTTCCTGTATGAAATCTACAAGCTGCATGTAACTCATAGATATAAGAACAAATTTAGTAATATCCATTTCGCACAATACTATATTCTTTACTGAAACATAAATTATCCTGTAACGAGTACCAGTTTCTTTATCTGTTATGATATTTCCTGTTGTCATATTATCAATATTACTCATAATGGAATTCCTCCAATATTTTATCAAGCCGATTTTTATCTATAATCGTCTGTGAAAGATCCAGCTCTATTTCTTTTATGGCAATCAGATGTTTTGAATAAGAATATTTATCATATACTGCATCTTTATTATAAAACTCTGTAATCAGTCTTATATTATTAACCATTATTTGATCTGCATCTGTTGCATAGAGCATATCAAACGGAACATTGTTATATTTCCAGTATTCCCTTTCAATATATAAAAGCTCTATTGTACGATCATTTAGATTTCTATCAGCCTTTACTGAATAAGCATGTAACGAACCATCATTTTTTGTAACAAGAAAATCAGTAGTCATAACATGTACACTGCTTTGCGGATGCTTGATTCCAAATTTATCTGCAATTTTTACTGTAATTTTATTATCTAATGGGAATTGTTCACGAATATCTATATTACTGTCATTCCAGCGCAATAAATAATACCACATTGCCTCACCTTGAGACATGCAGTGTATACTGCGCCCGGTTTTCCAATCCTTGATTATAGAAGTAGTACCTAAACTATTGAATTCCGGTGTCATTATATATGGAACATAATCTTTACCTTTTCCTTCACCCATGTGAAGGTTTTGCTTTGATCTGTCTGACATTCTTCTTGCCATAACGTATTCTCCATAAAAAAAATAAGACATACCTTTTGATATGTCTTATTTTAACATTTTACTATGGAATTTTCAATATATCCCAGTTAAGAATTCATTTTTATTTTCGGCACGTTTTCACTTATTCCACTTAAGAATACTATATCCCAGTTAAGAATTCATAAAAACATAACCTCCTTTAACTTCTACAGATGAAGCACTCGCTCTTTAATCTCCTGTGTTCTTCCCTGATTCCAGAACTGTGTGCCGATATAGCCGCATGTACGGCGGGCTACACTCATCTTGTTCTGGTCACGATTGCCACAGTGCGGGCACTCCCAGATAAGCTTGCCTGAGCCCTCTTCCTCCACGATTTTGATTTCACCGTCGTAGCCGCATACCTGGCAATAGTCGCTCTTTGTATTCAGCTCTGCGTACATGATATTGTCGTAAATGTACTGCATTACTGAAAGCACTGCAGGGATATTGTCCTGCATGTTTGGTACCTCCACGTAGCTTATGGCACCACCCGGAGACAGCTTCTGGAACTGAGACTCAAACTTAAGCTTGTCAAATGCATTGATCTGCTCTGTTACATGTACATGGTAGCTGTTTGTAATATAGTTCTTGTCGGTAACACCCTTGATGATACCAAAGCGCTTCTGTAAGCACTTAGCAAACTTATAGGTGGTAGACTCAAGCGGTGTGCCATATATACTGAAATCGATGTTTGACTCCTTTTTCCACTGCTCACATGCATCGTTTAAGCGCTGCATTACCTTAAGTGCAAACGGTGTGCCTTCCTTTGGCTCTGTGTGTGATACTCCCTTCATATAGCGTACACACTCACAAAGTCCTGCATAGCCGAGTGAGATTGTTGAGTATCCGTTAAATAATAATGGGTCTATAACCTCTCCCTTTTTCAGACGTGCAAGTGCTCCGTTCTGCCAGAGAATCGGTGCTACATCGGATTTGGTACCAAGAAGCCTCTTATGTCTGCACATAAGCGCTCTGTGACAAAGCTCAAGTCTCTCATCAAGTATCTTCCAGAATTTTTCCTCATCCTTTTCTGATGAACATGCCACATCAACGAGATTTAAAGTGACTACACCCTGGTTGAAACGTCCATAGTATTTACGCTTGTTTGGATCAAAGTTCATGGCATGTGCCACATTGCCCGCTGTCTGTGAGCATCTGTCCACTGTGAGGAATGAACGGCAGCCCATGCATGTATACACATCTCCGTCCTTAAGCTCCTTCATGACCTTCTCTGAAATATAGTCAGGCACCATTCTCTTTGCAGAGCACTGTGCGGCGAGTACTGTAAGATTCCAGTACTTTGAATCCTCTGTGATATTGTCATCCTCAAGCACATATATGAGCTTTGGGAATGCCGGTGTGATATATACACCCTTTTCGTTCTTTACACCCTTTATTCTCTGGTGCAGCATCTCCTCAATGATTGCGGCAAGATCTGCCTTTGTCTGCGGATCGGATACCTCATTCAGGTACATGAATACTGTGATAAACGGTGCCTGTCCGTTTGTAGTCATGAGTGTGATGACCTGATACTGAATCATCTGCACACCGCGGTTGATTTCTTCCTTGACACGAAGCTCTGCTACCTCGTTGATTTTTTCTTCATCCAAATCAAGGCCTACGCTCTCGAACTCATTTAGCACCTGCTTTCTGAACTTCTCACGGCTGACCTGTACAAACGGTGCCAGATGTGCAAGCGAGATACTCTGTCCACCATACTGCGAGCTAGCAATCTGTGCGATAGCCTGTGTAGCAATGTTGCAGGCTGTAGAAAAGCTCTTAGGCGTGTCAATCATTGTCTCACTGATTACCGTGCCGTTCTGAAGCATGTCCTCAAGGTTTACAAGACAGCAGTTGTGCATATGCTGTGCGAAATAATCTGCATCGTGGAAATGGATAAGCCCCTTCTCATGAGCCTCCACTATATCCTCAGGGAGCAGGAAACGGCGTGTGATATCCTTGCTCACCTCACCAGCCATGTAGTCACGCTGTACACTGTTTACAGTAGGATTCTTGTTAGAATTCTCCTGCTTTACCTCCTCGTTATTGCACTCAAGAAGGCTAAGAATCTGCTGGTCTGTGGAGTTCGACTTACGGACAATAGCTCGCTTGTATCTGTAAGTGATGTAGTTTCTTGCTACGGTAAAGGCACGCTTGTTCATGAGCTGGTTCTCCACCATATCCTGTATCTCCTCAACGCTTGGAGAGCGCTTCATATTCTCACATGCAGTCTCCACGTTGCTTGCAATTTCCTCAATCTGATCAGCAGTAAGCTTCTCGTAGTCCAGTACTGAATCGTTTGCCTTTCTAATGGCAGCTACAATTTTAGCTGCATCAAATATGTCCTCACTGCCGCTTCGCTTGATGATTTTCATGTAAATTTCTCCTCTCTGTATACTATATGCCATAAAATGTGTCGCCCTATATATAGTGTTATTATTTGCTTTGCATACTATATATATGTATTTTATCATATATAATGGCACAAAATATGCAGCTATAAATGAGATGTAATCATTAATTCGTGTCACAGCACTGCAATGTAAAGCGGGCGTTTCACCAAACAATTACGATATAGCTACATATAAAATGCCATATTATTTAATACAAATCTGTGCATTTGTCTTTTGATGACAATCTAAATTATACAAGATATTGTTGCTATGTCAATACACTCAACAATATTTTGTAGCATTTTGGCTTATTGCACAAAAAAATCCACAATATTTATGCTACTTTTTCAACTCTATAATTATTCTGTTACATGTTAAGCTCTTCCATATTGTCAATCACCCTGTCCAAAAAACCAAGCATCATGTCAAATTCTTCCTTAGAAAAGCCTTTGTGCATGGCTTCCTCTATTACCCTTATATTTTCTCTCACACGGTTTTCGTGGTCCAGCGCTTTTTTCGTCAGCTCAATTTTCTTAAGCCTTGCATCATTTTCCATAGGTGTGCGCACAATATAGCCCTTTTTCTCAAGGCTTTTAAGCATATTGGTCACGGTAGCTCCCGACAGGTGAAACTCTGCCTCGATATCCTTTTGAAATATATTTCTGTCAGGATTGTCCATAATATATCCAATCATCATGCCCTGGCTTCGCGGTATGCATTCGTTTTTGCTGCACCTTTTTCTGTCAAAATATCTGTCTATGCTCCTGCTGATGCGATTTATCTTGTGTCCTAAGTATTTGTCCAGTGTAAACTCCTTCATAACTAAAATCCTCTCATAAATTTTTCTTGACAATAAAAAAAGTATATCTATAATATAGTTAGCACACTAACTAATTAAATGCAAGTATTTTTTTAGTTAACCACATTACCATAAATGTGGGAAGTTTGTTTTAATAAAATATAAGAAGAAAGGACAAAACATATGTTAAAAACACTAGGTGCCCAAATAAAGGAATACAAATGGGCTTCGATTGCGACACCTGTTTTCATGCTGCTTGAGGTGGCTGTGGATACCATCATCCCTCTTCTCATGGCATCAATCATAGACAACGGTGTCAATAAGGGCGATACAAAGCATATCTATATCATGGGTGTGTGGATGATTGTCGCAGCACTGTTTGGTCTTTTGACAGGATGTCTCGGTGCAAAATATGGTGCAAAGGCCGCCATGGGCTTTGGAAAGAATCTGCGTGCTGCAATGTTTCGCAACATCCAGACCTTTTCCTTTGCAAATATTGACAGATTCTCATCTGCAAGCCTTGTCACACGTATGACAACCGATGTGACCAACATCCAGAATGCTTATATGATGATGCTTCGCATGGCTATGAGAGCTCCTGCATCCATAATATGTGCGATGGCTATGTCATTTTTCATCAGCCCGCGTCTTGCGACAATTTACTTAGTCGCCGTCATCGTACTTGGAGCTTTGCTGCTTTTTATCAGTAAGGCAGCCATGAAATACTTCGACAGAGCCTTCAAGCGCTACGATGACCTGAATGAAAGCGTGCAGGAAAACGTATCCGCTATCCGCGTTGTAAAGGCATACGTCCGTGAGGATTATGAGAAAAAGCGCTTTTCAAAGGCAGCACAGAATATCTACGATGTATTTGTAAAGGCTGAAAGCCTTGTGGTATACAACTCTCCGCTCATGCAGTTTACCGTGTATGCCTGCATCCTGTTAATAAGCTGGCTCGGAGCTCATATGGTGGTAAGCAGTACACTCACTACAGGTGACCTGATGGCGCTTCTCACCTATTGCATGAATATTCTGATGAATCTTATGATGCTCTCGATGGTTTTTGTAATGATTTCACTCTCGCTCGCATCCGCAAGACGAATCAGTGAGGTATTAAATGAGCAGAGCACACTGCACAATCCAAAGGAGCCTCTCTACGATGTGCCTGACGGAAGCATAAGCTTTAAGCATGTAACCTTCAGATATTCAGACACCGCTGAGACTCCGGTTCTGTCAGATATAAATCTGGACATAAAATCCGGTGAGACCATCGGCATCATAGGAGGAACCGGAAGCTCGAAATCTTCCCTTGTAAACCTGATAAGCCGTCTCTACGACACAGACACCGGCTCTGTAATCGTCGGAGGCCATGATGTGCGTGAGTACGATATGGACACTCTCAGAAACAAGGTAGCTGTCGTGCTCCAGCAAAACGTGCTTTTCTCGGGCACCATACTCGAAAATCTGCGCTGGGGTGACAAAAACGCTACCACAGATGAGTGTATAAAGGCCTGCAAAATGGCATGCGCCGATGACTTTATCGAGTCCTTCCCTGACAAGTACAACACATACATAGAGCAGGGCGGAACCAACGTATCCGGTGGTCAGAAGCAGCGTCTGTGTATCGCAAGGGCTCTTCTTAAAAAGCCAAGGATACTCATACTCGATGACAGCACCTCGGCTGTGGATACAGCAACAGATTCAAAAATCCGTGCTGCCCTCGCAAAAACAATACCGGGAACCACTAAGCTCATCATCGCACAGCGTATCTCATCAGTCATGGATGCTGACCGTATCATCGTGATGAATGACGGAAAAGTGGACGGCTTTGACACTCACGAAAATCTGCTGAAAAATAATGAAATCTACCGCGATGTCTACGATTCCCAGACAAACGGCGGAGGAGACTTTGATGAAGGAGGTGCTGCCTGATGCCAGGACCAAGAGGACCAATGGGTCCAAAACCAAAAATCAAAAATCCCGGTAAGCTCTTTGCGCGCCTCATGGGATTTATTTTCAAGAAATATTTACCTGCCTGCATAATTGTTGTGATATGTATCTTTGTCAGTGTACTTGCAAATGTGCAGGGAACCATGTTTACCAAAAATCTGATTGACGACTATATAGTTCCACTGCTTAAGACAGGAACGCCCGACTACGGACCACTCCTTGCAGCAATGGGAAGGGTTGCTATATTCTACGGCATCGGTGTCATCAGCACATTTGCCTACAGCAAAATAATGATCTACGTATCACAGGGTACCATCAAGAACCTGCGTGTTGAGCTCTTTTCCCATATGCAGGATCTGCCAATCCGGTACTTCGACTCACATGCGCACGGCGATATCATGTCGATTTATACAAACGATATCGATACACTCCGCCAGCTCATCAGCCAGAGTCTTCCGCAGATACTTAACAGTGCAATCACTGTTGTGAGCGTTTTTGTTTCAATGGTCATATTAAATATTCCGCTCACCGTACTAACTATCGTGATGGTAATCGTAACAACAGTCGTGACAAAGAAATTTGCAGGCTTCTCCAGCCGCTATTTCCTTGCGCAGCAGCGCGACCTCGGCAAGGTTAACGGCTTCATCGAGGAAATGCTTAACGGCCAAAAGGTAGTCAAGGTATTTACCCACGAGCAGGAAAATATTGAAGCCTTCGACAAAATAAACGATGAACTCTTTGAAAGCGCCTACAATGCCAACATGTACTCCAACATGCTCGGTCCTGTAAACGCACAGATTGGAAATCTAAGCTACGTGCTCTGTGCTCTTGCCGGCGGTGTTATGGCTCTTTCAGGCTTTGGCGGTCTGACCCTTGGTAAGCTTGCGAGCTTTTTAACCTTTAACAAGAGCTTTAACATGCCTATCTCGCAGGTCAGCCAGCAGTTCAACAGTATCATCATGGCACTTGCCGGATGCGACCGTATCTTCTCACTGCTCGATGAAGCGCCTGAGACTGACGAAGGCTATGTCACACTTGTAAATGCTAAGGAAGAAAACGGAAAACTTACTGAAACACCTGAGCGCACCGGCTTATGGGCATGGAAGCATACTCATCAGGCTGACGGCTCTGTGGACTACAAAAAGCTCGAGGGCGATGTGGTATTTGACGATGTGGATTTCGGATATGTGCCTGAGAAAATTGTACTGCACGATGTGGACCTTTTTGCAACACCCGGTCAGAAGATTGCCTTTGTCGGCACCACCGGAGCTGGAAAGACTACCATCACCAACCTTATCAACCGCTTCTACGATATAGCAGACGGCAAGATAAGATATGACGGCATCAATATAAACAAGATTAAAAAGGCTGATCTGCGCCACTCTCTTGGCATTGTTTTGCAGGATACCCACCTTTTCACAGCTACTGTCATGGAAAACATCCGCTACGGCAAGCTCGATGCCACAGATGATGAAGTATACGCAGCTGCCCGCCTGGCAAACGCCGATACGTTTATCCGCCAGCTTCCTGACGGCTACAATACTGTACTGACAGGTGACGGTGCAAACCTAAGCCAGGGCCAGCGCCAGCTTCTAGCCATTGCGCGTGCCGCTATCGCCGATCCGCCTGTGCTCATCCTCGATGAGGCTACAAGCTCAATTGATACACGTACCGAGCGTATTGTTCAGGACGGCATGGATAAGCTCATGCATGGCCGTACTACATTTGTTATCGCACACAGGCTTTCTACTGTCAGAAACAGTGACTGCATTATGGTTTTGGAGCAGGGACGCATTATTGAAAGGGGAAGTCATGATGAGCTGATTGCAAAGAAGGGAAAATATTATCAGCTTTATACCGGAAAGACTGCTTAATTCAGTTACAGCTATTCTTCCTCTTTAATCACCTTTAGGAAACGCTTGACCTCCGCCCACGCTCGTTTGGATTCAGGGAAATTGAGGTATCCCATCTGGAACACATGAAACATCCCCTCATACACTGACAGGCGCACCTTAACGCCCTGGTTTCTTGCCTTTGCAGCGGCATCGACCGAGTCAGATAAAAGCATCTCTATCGAGCCAGCCTGTATGAGCATTGGAGGAAAGCCTCTGAAATCACCAAACAGTGGCGATATGTACGGATCCATTTTATCGTGGTCACCGGGATAGTCATTCACGTAGATGAGACTGTCCCTTGTGTTTCCAAACAGTGGGTCCTTTTCGTAGTTTGTCTCATATGACTCTCCTCCTGCTGTGAGGTCTGTCCATGGTGACATGGCTACTATTCCTGCCGGAAGCGGCATGTCGTGGTCACGAAGATACATGGTGAGGCACATTGCAAGACCTCCGCCCGCTGAGTCTCCTGCCAGTACAATCTGCGAACCAAACCAGCCCTGTGACAAAAGCCATTTATAGCAGGCTACGGCATCCTCAAGTGCTGCCGGATACGTGTGCTCCGGCGCCACGCGATAGTCAGGCGTGAGCACTGAGCAGCCCTCGCTTACCTCATTATAAAGGCCTGCAAATACATAGTATGCATTGCGCACTGCACCCATATATCCGCCACCATGCAGCTGCAGTATCACACGCTCTGTATTTGGGTTTTCCTTTGATGATAAAAGCTTCATCGTGAAGCCATCCATAGCTATATCCTCTGTCACAAAGCAGTCCGGAACAAGCCATGCAGGTTCCTTCATGCGCTTCCTGAGCTCTCCGGATTTTATTTTTTTACCGATTGCAAGGTCATTTGTGATATGTCCCATCAGATTAGCAAGGATTTTTCCTTGTATACTGACTTCTTCATCTGTCACAGCTGCATCGCTATGGACTTTTTCCTCATGGTCACTTTTCATGGCAGATAATGAGTTCTTAAATGTCTTTTCAAGCTTATTACCCAAAGCTCCTATTATTCCTGTTTCATTATCACCATTCCTGCTGCCGTTTTCAATTTCCGGATGGTAGCTTCCCATCTCCTCATCCTCAAACATATGCGAATTTCCTATTCCATGAAAGCCTATCATATATGAAATCTCCGTTTCAGCTCTGTTCTGGCTCTTTTGTCACCTATAATCAATGTTCCGAGGAACAAAAACAGCGATGCGCCCATCGCTCCCATTGCCAGATATGGGAACCATATGACCTTGACTGCCACAAGTATCATCGCAATCACGCTCATCAGCACAAGAAAAAGCTGCATCATCATGTAGCTCTGCCAGTTTCTTATGTTTACTATCATGAGTATAATTGTTGCAAGAACCATCGCCAGTATGGCACTTGGGAAAACAAATGTAAGTGCCCAGCCACTGGCTCCTGTGAGCAGGTCTATTCCCTCGAGAAACAGCACCGTGAACACAAATGTACTTACAATTTTAAAAATATATCCGTTTCTTCCGACTATTGCCAGACGCAGCGTCACATTCGCATAGATTACAACAAGAAGCACTATAAAGCTCCAGTTTATCTCATGGTCTGTCATGTAATCAACAGTTGTCAGCACAATCTGTCCTACTATAGACAGAAACAATATAATATTTTCAAGTAATCTGTATTTTCTTGATGCGCCCTTGACGTCAGGATATCTCGTACCGTTGTCCGATGGCTGTTCAACAGGTGCCACAACCTGCTGGCAGAGCGGGCATTTATCTGTATTGTCTGCAATATACACACCGCATTTCATGCATTTAGTCATAATACTCTCCATTTGTCTCAATTGTCACTTCCACTCCGTCATTTACAAGCTTCTTAAAAAAGCTTCTCTGAATCATCGTATCGGCCAGAATAGATGAGAAAGTAAACACCAGCGTGTCCCTGTAGGAGCATATGGTGCCCTTCATAGGCTGTCCCTTGGACATTGGTATAAAGGAATAAAAGCCTGTTATATACGGCTCGTATTCCGGCTCCACCTTTATATTTCCAATATTGGTGATAGTGGTGGTATTCGCCAGTGCCGACTGCGTATAGACCGCCTTCATTGCCAGATTTTTTATAAAAAGAGGCACCGGTCTCATCAGGATATTTTTCTGATTTGACACACTGTATGAGAAAAGATCCTCCAGATGCTCCTTCGAAATCTGTGAATTGATGGAATCCGTCACTATTTTAAGCACCTCCTCAAATGTGTAGGAGCTGTTTTGCGGTCTGAACTCAGCAGATATCATGACAAAAAAGTTCTTTGTGGTCACGGAGTCAAAATAAGGACGAAGGTTCACAGGAACCGCAACCCTGACAGGCATATCGTTTGGCATGCCGTGAAAACACTCCTGATATACACTCCACACAAAGCATGCTACCAGATAATCATTTATGGAAACTCCATAGCGGTGGCAGACCTGCTTTAGCTGTGATACAGGCATCATGCCATGTATCAGCCCAAACTCTCCATCAGGTACCTTTTCCAGCTTTAGAAGATAAGCTTTTTGTCTGTTAAAGCCACTTGGCTTACTTGATTTGTAGTTTTTTACAAAGCTGTCCTCTCTATTTAGGGATGTGCCCTGCGTCAGTGAATCACCCTTTAGCTTTGCAAGCTCCGGATGTGTGAGCCGCAGATACTGGTAGGTGAGCTCCCTCAGAAAATTGATGCCGCCCATGCCATCTGTCAGCACATGAAATACCTCAAGATTTATTCTGTTCTTATAATATGTCACCCTGAAAAGATAGCTGTGATTCTTGTTAGGTCTTATAAACCTGCACGGAAATGTATTTTCCTCATGCACCTTTGGTGCCTTTTTGCCATTTTCCTCAAAATAGTTCCAGAATACTCCCATCCTTAGTCTCACATTAAACAGACCAAACTTCGGAAGCACTATATCCAGTGCCTCCTGCAGCTTTTCACTGTCAATCTCATCAGTTAAGGTGACTGAGATCCTATATACATTTGTCATGCTCTCCCCCGCTATACTAGGGAACAGATTTGCTGTGTTGTCCAGCTTGTCCCAGCGGATTGAACGCGTTTTCGACATTTTAAATTCCTCGCTTAATATAATGATATAGCGAAGCAGCACCCTAATCGAGCCTGCCGTACACCTCCATCGGCACATATGCCTTTATCTGTATCCCATCAGCCACATATTCCTCCGACACAAGCTCGCCCTGTTTTCTTATGAGCTGTATCACACCAGCCTTATCATATGGGATAATTCTCTCAATATATACCTTGTTCTCTCTTAATATCTCCTCTAAAAGAGATTTTACCTCATCTAATCCCAGATCCTTTGCCGCTGAGATATTGAGAGTATAATCTGCCCTGAAATCATGCAGCGGTTCGTTGTCTGTGCGGGCATCCTGCTTATTAAAAAGTGTGACAAATTTCTTGTCTTTTACACCAAGATCATCCAATGTCTGGTAGGTTATGAACATCTGCTTTTCTCGCTGCATATTTGATGCGTCCACCACATGGAAAATGATGTCAGCGTACTTTGCCTCCTCAAGGGTGCTCTTGAAGGCCTCTATCAGATGATGCGGCAGCTTTCTGATAAACCCGACCGTATCAGTTAAAAGCACCTGCTGCTTGCCATCAAGCGCAAGAATACGCGTTGTAGGATCAAGCGTTGCAAAGAGCTTATCCTCCTCAAGCACATCTGCCTCTGTCAGGTGATTTAACAGCGTGGACTTACCTGCGTTAGTATATCCTACTATCGCAACAACCGGTACTTTATTTTTTTCACGCTTTGCCCTTGTGATATCTCTGTGCTTCTGCACCTCTTTCAGCTCTCTTCGAAGCTGTGCTATCCTGTCATTTATAAGACGACGGTCTACCTCAAGCTTTTTCTCTCCGGGACCTCTTGTTCCTATTCCACCGCCAAGCCTTGACAAACTTTTACCAAGTCCTGTCAGCCTGGATGAACGGTAGCGAAGCTGTGCTAATTCAACCTGCAGTTTTCCCTCGCTCGTCCTTGCATGAGCGGCAAAAATATCTAAAATCATTACGGTACGGTCTAATACCTTAACCTGCAGTTCTTCCTGCAAATTGGTAAGCTGCGCCGGCGTAAGCTCATCATCACAGACAATACCATCCGCATCAGTCTGCATAATCAGTTCACGTAGTTCTTCAATTTTCCCCTTACCGACATATGTTCCCGGATGCACGGACTCTCTTTTTTGAATCAGTCTTCCGACTACAATGCCGCCTGCCGTTTCCGTAAGTTCCGCAAGTTCATCCAAAGAATAGGAAACATCCGTTCCATCCTCCAAATCAACGGCAGCTAATAAAAACTTTTCCTGCACCTGTTCTGTCTCATAGGTCTTAGCCATGTTTTTCTCCTTTAACAAACCCGCACGGTGATTTCTCCCGTACGCAGAATTTCCTGTGTATGGTCTTCCTTTTCCACAATCAATCCACCGTCTTCATCAATCGCAACGGCAGTTCCGTATTCCCAGTCTGTTCCGCTTGTAAAGCGAATCTTTTTCCCAAGAACATTTGACCACTTGCGGTAATCTTCCATAAAACTTTTATCCGGTAAATCCTGATATAACTTACATAAATTCTCAATAATTGCTGCTACCAATTCATTGCGCGGAATCTTTTCGTCCTCTGCGCATACCGTTCCGGCAATCTCTTTGATTTCATCCGGATAACCTTCCTTTGGCGCATGGTAATTAATTCCAATTCCCACGACAACTGTATCAATCCGTCCCGACTCAAAATCGGACACCGCCTCAGTCAAAATACCACATATCTTTTTCCCGTTCAGATAAACGTCATTAACCCACTTAATCTGCGGTTCCTGTGAAAGGACATCCCGAATCGCACGGCATACCGCAACAGAAGCCGCTGTTGTAATGCGAAATTTCCGGCTTTGGACGGAACAAAACACTCATGTAAATCCCGCTTCCATCGGGCGAATAAAAACTTCGTCCGCGTCTGCCACGTCCATTTGTCTGCTCCTCAGCAAGTATCACAAGCCCCTCGCCTTCACCATTCAGTGCACACCTCTTTGCTTCCATATTCGTGGAATCAATGCACTTAAACACCTTGATTTTCTGACTGTCGTACGGCTTATGCAGACACAGCCGGATTCCTTCCTCCGACAACACATCGCTTTCTTCTTTCAGGCGGTAACCACGGTTATTTACTGCCTGAATCTGATAACCTTCTTTTTTCAGAGTATTCACTGCCTTCCAGATAGCTGATCTCGTCACGCCAAGTGATTCTGCCATCTCCTGTCCGGACAAATCTCTTTCCCTGCTTGCCTCTAACAGTTTCAATACTTCCGTCTTTACACTCATCGTTCAATCCCTCTCATAATCTCGCCGGCGCAGACCACACCGTCCACTTTCATGCAGATTTTCTCTCCCGGATGCGGACAGGAATCTGTCTTTTCACCGTCCTCATTCAGCATTTGCAGCACAGAAACTGTCTGGTTTTCGCCATTTTTCTTCATAATTTCAATGGTATCGCCAACTCTGAATTTATTTTTCTGATAAAACACCACATACCCATCTTCCGTTACTTCTTTCACCTGTCCAAGATAAACAGCACCCTTCTGATAGGTATTGTTATCGTAAATCTGTGTTTCATGCGTTGGTTTTCCAAAGAAGAAGCCGGTCGTAAACTGACGATAAGTACAGTTTGATATCTGATCCAGATACCACGGCATATTTTTTCTGTATAATTCCGGGTCTTTCTGATAATCATCCAGTGCCTTGCGGTAAGTTCTTGCAACCGTTGCAACATACAGAGCCGTCTTCATACGTCCCTCGATCTTCAGGCTGTCGATTCCCGCATCAATCAACTCCGGTATATGTTCGATCATGCACAGATCTTTTGAATTGAAAATATAAGTTCCACGCTCATTTTCATAAACCGGCATATATTCTCCCGGTCTTGTCTCCTCCACTACCGCATATTTCCAACGGCATGGATGGGTACATGCTCCCAGATTGGCATCCCGCCCTGTAAAATAATTACTTAGAAGACATCTGCCGGAATAAGAAATACACATGGCACCGTGTACAAAGGTTTCAATCTCCAGATCATCGGGAATATGTGCCCGGATATCCTTAATCTCCCGGATTGAAAGCTCTCTGGCGGATACCACACGCTTTGCCCCCATCCGCTGCCAGAACAGATATGTGCCATAATTGACATTGTTGCTCTGGGTACTGATATGCACCTCAATCTCCGGACAGACCTCTCTGGCAATATCAAAAACTCCCGGATCTGCAATGATCAATGCATCCGGTCCGATTTCCTTTAATTCTTCAAAATATGTGCGGACTCCATCGAGATCTCCATTATGTGCAAGAATATTGGCAGTCACATAAACTTTCACATCGTGTGCATGTGCAAATGCGATTCCTTCTTTCATGTCCTCCAACGAGAAATTTTTTGCTTTCGCACGCAATCCAAATGCTTCTCCCCCGATATAAACTGCATCTGCTCCAAAGATAACCGCTGTCTTCAGCACTTCCAGGCTGCTCGCCGGAATCAATAATTCTGGATGTCTGCTCATCGTTTTTGTTCCTTCCTGCTATTTCTTTATACTTACCGTTACACCGTCTCCCAGCGGGATGATCGAAGTAATCAGCTCTTCATTATGCTTCAATTCATAAAGATACTCTCGCATCCTTGCATGGATCGTCCTGTTCCTCCGTTCCACGGCAAATCTTGATTCTATAATATCTCCATCCTGCATGACGTTATCTGATACAAGACAGCCTCCCTTTGCCAGGAGCCGCATCACTTCCGGAAAATAGTGGATATACTGGCCTTTCGCTGCATCCATAAAAATAAAATCATACTCCCCGGTCAGCTCTGTAAGCACTTCAGCCGCATCTCCCTCGATCAAAGTGATCCGGTCAGCTTTTCCTGCTCTCCTGAAATTTTCACGGGCAATGGGAATCCTTTTTTCATAATTTTCTATTGTTGTAATCCTGCACTCTTCCGGTGCATATTCACTCATCAATAACGCAGAGAAACCTACGGCCGTTCCCACTTCAAGGATATGCACAGGTTTTTTCAGCATAAGGAGCGTCCTGAGGAAGCTCTGCATCTCCCGCCGGATGATCGGAACGGAATCTGCACGTGCCTCCTTTTCAATCTGCTCCAGTATTTCACTGTTCTCTGTATCCATAGAATTGATGAATGTAATGATACGTTCATCTACTATCATATCTACACATCCACATCCATGATAATCGGAATCACCATAGGTCTTCTCTTCGTCTTTTTCCAGATATAATCATTCATTGCATCCCGGATCACCAGCTTGATCTTATTCCAGTCCGTATGCTTTCCTCGCAGGCACTTATCCAGTGCATCGGCCACTGCCTTTCTTGCATCTTCCATCAACTGTTCTGACTCACGGACATATACAAATCCTCTGGAAACAATATCCGGTCCTGCAAGCAGACGGTTCGTTCTTCGCTCCAGTGTCAGGACAACGATAATAATTCCATCTTCCGCAAGATGCTGTCTGTCTCTCAATACGATATTTCCAACATCTCCGACACCTAATCCATCTACAAGAATAGCACCTGTATGCACCTTGTCCACTACTTTTGCCGACTCATCACATAACTCCAGTACATCACCGGACTGCAGCATGAAGATGTTCTCCTTCGGAATGCCAAGCGACTCAGCCAGTTTGGCATTCGCCTTTCTGTGACGGTACTCACCATGTACCGGTACTGCATACTTTGGTTTGACCAGTGAATAAATCAGCTTTAATTCTTCCTGACACGCATGCCCGGATACATGAGCATCCTGAAAGATAACATTTGCACCTTTCTCAGACAGCTCATTGATAACTCTGGATACGGATTTCTCATTTCCAGGGATCGGGTTAGAGCTTAAAATAACTGTATCGCCTGGCATGATCGTTACCTTCTTGTGAATGTCTGCCGCCATTCTGGAAAGAGCCGCCATAGACTCACCCTGGCTTCCGGTCGTGATCAGAACCGTCTTCTCCGGCGGATAATTCTTAAGCTGGTCAATCTCGATCATCGTGTTCTCCGGAACATTCAAGTATCCGAGTTCCTGTGCTACCTGAATGATATTCACCATACTGCGTCCTTCTACCACAACCTTACGGTCATACTTGCACGCTGAATTGATGATCTGCTGTACACGGTCTACATTAGACGCAAATGTCGCAATGATGATTCTTGTATTCTGATGTTCTGCAAATATATGATCAAAGGTAATACCTACCGTACGTTCAGACTGTGTAAAGCCTTTTCGTTCTGCATTGGTACTGTCTGACAAAAGTGCCAGTACTCCTTTTTTTCCAATCTCTGCAAATCTCTGAAGATCGATAGCATCTCCAAAGACTGGTGTATAATCTACCTTAAAGTCTCCTGTATGCACAACAATTCCTGCCGGGGAATAGATTGCAAGTGCTGCTGCATCCTGGATACTGTGGTTCGTCTTAATAAATTCTATCCTGAACTGTCCAAGGTTGATAGACTGTCCATGTTTTACTACTTTTCTTCTCGTTGAGCGAAGCAGATTGTGCTCTGTCAGCTTCTTCTCTATAATACCCATCGTAAGCTTTGTTGCATAGATTGGGATATTGATCTCCCGTAAAATGTAGCTTAATGCTCCAATATGGTCCTCATGACCATGCGTGATAACAAATCCTTTTACTTTCTCAATATTGTTTTTCAGGTATGTCACATCTGGAATAACAAGGTCAATTCCAAGCATACCGTCCTCCGGGAATGCCAATCCGCAATCCACAACAATAATACTGTCCTC
>ERZ773190.1271-NODE-1271-length-24674-cov-46.803201_pt1 | contig 24674 bp, 20 predicted proteins | sample MGYA00511111_ERZ773190 | MGnify/ENA primary metagenome ERZ773190 (study PRJEB29015, sample SAMEA2737777) | human gut metagenome | biome: human gut; feature: human-associated habitat; material: faeces | place: China | collected 2012 ... | reverse complement strand
CAAGAGCAATTAACCTACGCTCATTTCCAATAAATTACACTCTTTTCGTAACTTCCGTATGCAAACATCTATAAAACAGGTAAAATCAGAGCAAAAGATATAAGCCAACATTTTGGCATTTCGGAGAATTATTTAGGACGATATATCAAAAAACATACTAATGAAACTATGCAGCAATACATTTTAAACTACAAACTAAAGTTAGTAGAAAATAGATTATTGCATAGTCAAATGAGAATTTGTGAAATCGTTGAAGAATTGGGATTTACCGATGAGAGCCATCTTAATAAGTTTTTCAAAAAGTATAGAGGATACAGCCCCTCTAATTTCAGAAAGAACAATTTGAAGTAAACCATATACATATCCTTGTTTTTAGAGTTATTGAAACAATAGAAATGACTATTTTTGCATTATATTTATAGATGTCTATGACAAATACAGAAACCATACAATCACTCATCAATAGCGGAGAAGGCTATAATGTAGAGTTCAAAGTTCGTATTCCTTCAAAGGTTCGTGAACTAACAGAAGAAATTTGCGCTTTCGCTAATGCAGACGGAGGATATTTACTCATTGGTGTAAATGATAACGGACAGATTATTGGTACAGGTTTGGAAAATGACAAACGTTCAGCCATTCAAGGCTCTATCAGTGAAATATCTCCGGCTCTCCATTGTGATATGTATGCGGTAAATATCGAGGATAAGACAGTATGGGTAATTGATGTTCCGTCTGGGAAAGATAAACCTTATATATTTTCCGGTTCTATCTTTGTGCGTGAGGGAGCAAACTCACAGAAACTTCGTACTGTCGAAGAAATGCGCAGTTTCTTTCAGGAATGCAACAAAATTTTTTTTGATGCTATCCCTTGTTCATGGTTCAACATTTACACAGATGCAGACGAACAAGCGATAAAAGACTTTCGCACGGAAGCAAAGCTAAGTCCATCGACTGCCAACAAACAGATATTTGAGAATTTAGAACTGTTTACGGATAAAGGAGTAGCCAAGAATGGAGCAGCCATGTTCTTTGGGAAACAACCTGAACGAAAGTTTCCACACGCAGTAACAAGATGTATCCTTTTCAAAGGAACAACCAAAGTATATATCATTGATGATAAAACCTTTGGCGGTCCACTATACCAACAATATTTGCAGGCTATGGCATGGCTGGAAAGTAAACTGCAAGTAGCTTATAAAATTGAGGGAGCAGGACCAAGAGAAGAAATTTGGGAAATTCCTCTTACTGTGTTTAAAGAAGCCATTATTAACGCTCTCTCACATCGTGATTATTACGAACAGGGAGCAACCATTACAATAGAAATGTTTGATGACCGGGTAGAGGTTTCTAATCCCGGAGGGCTTTTGCCTATCGTAGCTAAAGATTTCGGGCACAAGAGTATGACACGTAACCCCTTAATCTTTGGATTATTTACCCGCATGCATTTGGTGGAAAGGGTTGCATCCGGTATTCCCCGTATGCAGGAAGCCATGAAAGAAGCTAATCTTCCTGAACCTGAATTTCATACGGACGGGATGTTTACGGTTGTATTCAAACGTCAGGTAAAGAACTATGTCACCAATGGCATAGTAAATGGCATAGTAAATGGCATAGTAAATGAGAATGAGCAAATGATAATAGATTTACTTAAAACGAAACCGGGATTAAATGCTTCGGAAATAGCTGAAAGTATTTCTAAAAGTTGGAGAACAACCATGCGCTATTTAAAGTCATTGAATGAAAAAGAACTGATAGAATTTAGGGGAGCACCTAAAACTGGAGGATATTTTCTAATGAAAAATTAAATTTAAAAATAAAAAGTAATATATTAGTAATGTATAATTAAATATGAGCAATATGAGCAATTTTGATGATGAAGATTTGGAGATTGAAGCTATAGCAAAATGTGCTAAAGCTTTATCAAGATTAGACAATGAAAGTAAAACAAGAGTTATTCGTTATTTACTAGACAAATATGGTTTTATTGATCAATCATATAAGCCTACTGTCCCTACAAATCAGTTTATAGGGGCAGAAAAGCAATTACCCCCTACAAATAAAGAGACAAAAGTTGAAACGATTAATGCTGAACCTGCTTCTATTACAAAAGATAATATTCCGTCATTGTATGAACTGATGACCAAACAATATACAAAAAATGAAACGGAAATCTTATTGATGATATTATATTATAAATCTAATAATGGGACAATTCCAATAGAACGTTCTTCTATAATGGACGCATACAGAGAGGAAAGTATATATACAGAAGGGAGAAATAAGAATCTTTCAAAAAATATCGATAATCTCATACAGCAATCTTATATTTCTGCTATAACTAAAACCAAGTTTATCATAACAAGTGCAGGAATTGAACAAATACAACTGATTGCTACTGGGAAGTCAGAGGCTAAGCTAAGGAAACCTCGTAATACAAAACGTAAATCACCTAATAATGATAAATAATTCCTCAACATTAATTCATTGTATTTGCGAAAGGTTTTCTGCAAAAAAAGATGTTGCAGCAGCTTTTGTTTGGTTGCATTATAGATTAGAAGAGGGACAAGAATGTAGTACTCAAAAAATAAATTCTTATTTTGAGCAAGCTAATCTCCCTAAATATAATGTAACTTATTTAAAAGAAGACTTAAGAAAACATCGAAATATCTTATCTATTAAGGGAGGAGGATATAAACCAACAAGAACTTTACTATTAGAGCTTGATGCAGAATTTAATCAATTTCTCCTTAAAACAGAAGAAGTTGTATGTGAAGGATTAATTCTCCCTACTTCTCTATATGAAAACACTCGTGGATATATTGAAACATTAGGGAAACAAATTAATGCTTCATATGAACATAATATATATGACGGTTGCTCTGTACTAATGAGACGATTGTTAGAAATATTATTAATTCACTCTTATGAAGCAACTGGAAATATCACAGTAATACAAGATGGAGATGGATATAAGAATCTCAGCGTAATAATCAATGATATTATACAACATAAACGTTTTTCTCTTTCCAAAGAGGTATTATCTGTACTTGACAGATTTAGAATGTTAGGAAACTTATCGGCTCATAAAATTCAATATAATGCAAAAAAGGCGTACATAGACGAAGTAATAACATTATACAGAGTTGCTATTGAAGAATTATTATATATATCTAAGATAAAGGCTTAAAATAAATCCCTATCTTTGCATTCAGAAATCGTACCCAAGATACAAACTTGTGTTGAACGGTGCAAAGCTGTGAAGACCTTATTCAAGGGACTTACATCGTAATAAAAATATAACTTACTGAAAGATAGTGCCATATCAACCCACTTTCGGTTGCTGGTGGCACCACTCAAATAAATACTCCCCCTATCCCCAGCAACATGCTTTAAGATAGACTTTACTATTATCCCATGAAAAGGTCTGATAATAAAGAAATATGCCCTTCCCAGCCAATTATTGTACTTCACAACAGTAGTAATCCGAAGTTCTTGTTTTCCTTCGTGATATTCCCCGCACCACATGGACACATGGAAATCAAGATGCTTATCCGGCATTCCGAGAATTTCTTCATGCAGATTTTTATCCAAGACCATATCTGTAAATCTGGTTGCTGTATCCAGTCCTAATGGCTTTACAATCGCATTCCTGAAATGCATGAGCCAACCAATCCACTTAGGAAATCGGCTGAAGGCAAGATTGCGAAAATCTTCCGGTGTCAAAGCCTGCCCAGTGACCATCACTTTAGAAAAAGAATCTATATAATCTACAGGAAAATAATTCTTTATTAAGCTGTCTGCCGGTATATCTTTCATCTTATCACATATTGAATTTATTACTCGTTTGCTTTTCATTCACGGCGTCCCCAATGACACGGCCTACAAGGGTAGCCACTTAATCCAACCCTACAACATATTCTTAGAAATAATATTATCCCGTAAAAGATAAAGCTCAAAAGAAAATTATCAGTTATCTTTGTTCCATGACTACCAACAAGACAACTCCCAAAGAATTATGGGCAAGACAGCAGATTAGCGGTCCCGATGTGGACTATGATTTATGGAACAAGAAAAGAATATCCGTGCAAGCGTTCTCACAAATGAGTCAGAGCTGTATTTTTACAGTTGACGTATTTAAAGAGAGATACGATTTTGCATCCGACAGTTTTGCCCATCTTTTCGGATACAATCCCACTTGGATAAAGACAATCAGGCAACAAGGCGATTTACTGGAAGAGAGAATACACCCTGATGACAGAATGCAACTCACGGAATGCCAAATCGAGCATGGACAGTTCATCTACTCACTCCCACCGGAAGAAAGAAATGACTACCGGCAAATATTTCAATTCCGTATGTTGAATGCACGGCAACAGTATATCAATGTAAGTAGCCGGCAACAAGTCATAGAAACAGACCGGAATGGTAAAGCCTGGATAATCATGGGAGTAATGGACATACTTCCCGACCAGACCCCTATCGAAAGAATCAAACGGACGGTGGTGAACAGAAAAACGGGAGAGATGCTTCCAACATGCACTGTTTCTCCTGACAAACAATTATCCAACCGGGAGAAAGAAATATTACGACTCATCCGACAAGGTTTTCTAAGCAAGGAAATCGCTCACCAGCTGGGAGTGAGCATCTATACTGTGAACAATCACCGGAAAAACATCCTAAGCAAGTTAGATGCCAACAATATAATGGAAGCCATCCATATAGTAGAAAATCTTGGTATCTACCTCTAAGATTACGGAAGCCAACCGAGACTGTCCGCCAACTGATTTGTTTTGCGCCACTCTTCAAGCTCCTTATAAGTGCGGACACCTCCCGTAAAGACAGCATGATAAATCTCTATACCTGGAATCGTTACACCATCCGGCACATCGAATTTGATTTGCAATATCGTTTTCCTAATTTCAGGAGTAAGGCGCTCCGCAATAGCGGCAGTCACCTTTTCTACAACACCATCATACCTGGAACCTTTCCGGATGTGAATCATATCAAACTTCCAAGTATTCTGTTCTCTATCCTTATATAAAGCATGCCACTCCATGCACTCTTCCTCCGTATGGATAAGGTTCCTATATTGTATTTCCTGCAAAGGCAACCGTTCCGCAAGTTCCCGGATGACCGAAAAGCTCTCTCCTACATCCAACCTATCGGTATAAATATGGATATCTATATCCCTACTTTTCGCCAACAGCCCGGTACGGAGTGAGCCCACCAAATGAACGGTTGCTCCAATGCGCTCCCATGCTTCAATAATACAGGTATCTTCCAATACTTTCCATGCAGATTGCTGATTCTGCCTTGCAAGCTCATGAATGTCCATTTACCTCCACTTTTTTGAATGTGCAAAGATATAAAACTTCCCAGTATATAGCTATAAATAGCCATTTCCCTTCTTGATACAATACACTAATTTTGCATACTGTCTTATCTTTTAGCAACAACTAATTATGGCATTCAATCAAACAGAGAAACAAGAGAAAGAATATTTAAAGCAAATAATCAGTTTTCTGAAAAAGGTTATCGGTAATACCGACGCATCCGTGAAAGACCACGTCGACACCTTGGCAGAATACAAAGACTATATCTGGTTCAACAAAGACATCGACCCACACGAGATACGCTCCATGCGCGAAAGCATCCTGAACCATTTTGCCTTGGGGGAAAGTGTAATCAACAAGCATAAGCGGCTCACCAAGATACTTGCCATTCCTTACTTCGGACGAATTGATTTTTTGGAAAAGAAAGAAAACAGCAAAGTGATGCCTATCTATATAGGTATCCATACCTTCTATGACCCGGAAAGTCGAGCTACCCTTATCCATGACTGGCGAGCACCCGTTTCGAGCATGTTCTATGACCATGAATTAGGAGAAGCAGGCTATCGGTCTCCATCGGGAGAGATTAAAGGAGTAATTTCCCTAAAACGCCAATACAGAATTCGGGGCGGCAAAATGGAATTTATGATTGAAAGTGCCCTGACCGTCCATGACGACATTCTGCAAAAAGAGTTAAGTTCCAATGCAGATGACAAGATGAAAAATATCGTTGCCACCATCCAACGGGAACAGAACCGGATTATCCGCAACGAAGATATCCGCACGCTTATTATTCAAGGAGTGGCCGGCTCTGGAAAAACATCCATAGCCCTGCACCGCATAGCCTACCTGCTCTATACCTTCAGAGACAGCATCTCATCAAAAGATATTCTGATTATCTCCCCCAACAAAGTGTTTTCCGATTATATCTCCAACGTCCTCCCCGAACTTGGGGAAGAAACCGTGCCCGAAACCAGTATGGAACAAATACTCTCCGGAGTGTTGGAACACAAATATAAGTACCAAACATACTTCGGGCTAGTGAATGAACTGTTAGAAAAGCCATCCTCAAGCCTCATCAACAGAATAGCCTATAAAGCCTCTTTCGGCTTCATTTCAGAGCTTGACAAGTTTATCCTCCACATAGAGAACACCTACTTCAAGGCAGCAGACGTGAAGCTGACCAAATACATCACCATACCTGCCCCGTTTATCGAAGAACAGTACCTACGTTTCAACCGTTATCCCATACGCCGACGATTTGATGCTATGGCTGATTATATGCTGGATATGTTGAAAATACAATACACCTTTACGGTAACCACCACCGGCAGAAACCTTTTGAAAAAAGAAATCAGACTAATGTTTGCAGGCAATAACGACATTCAAGTCTACAAAGATTTCTTTAAATGGACAAATAATCCCGGAATGTTCAAAATGCGAAAGGGACATACACTCGAATACTCAGACTTGGCACCGCTGGCATACCTACACTTGGCATTGGAGGGAAACGGGAACCAGCCATTCAGAGTCAAACATCTGTTGATAGATGAGATGCAGGACTATTCGCCCATACAGTACAAGGTAATACAGAAACTCTTTCCATGCCGGAAAACCGTGTTGGGCGATGCAGGACAGTCCGTGAATCCTTATGGTTCATCCACAGCAGAAACTATCCAAAAGTCACTTACTGCAAGTGAAATCATGAAATTGTGTAAGAGTTATCGTTCCACCTTCGAGATTACGGATTTTGCGCAAAAGATTCATCCTAACGCAGAGCTGGAACCGGTTGCCCGGCATGGAGAAAAGCCACAAATCCTGCAGTTCGGCAGTGCCGTAGAAGAACTGTCCGGCATTATGGGGCTAATCTCCACTTACCGGAAATCCGGATATAAGTCTCTTGGCATCATATGCAAGACGGAGCAGCAAGCCAGGAAGATGGCAGATATGCTGAAATCATATGCCAATGATATCAGCTTCCTATCAAGTCAAAGCTCCGCATTTGTGCAAGGCATCGTCATCACCTCTGCCCACATGGCAAAAGGGCTCGAGTTTGACGAAGTCATTATTCCACAGACGGATGAGAGAAATTACCGTTCGGAGATTGACAAGAGTATGCTTTATGTAGCTGTAACCAGAGCTATGCACCGCCTAACCTTGACATTTCACGAGGCAAGACCGGCAACTCACTGATGATGGATTATTAAGGAAATCTATCCCAACAGCCTTGTACAAGATGCGGCAAGTAACAGCGTATCTCATCAATCGACCAATCCCACCATTGCAGCCGCAATAATTTCTTCACCACATCCTCATCAAAACGTTTCCTGATTTCTTTGGCAGGAGTTCCCCCTACAATTGTATAAGGGGGAACATCTTTAGTCACAACAGCACGTGCACCAATAATCGCCCCATCTCCTATATGAACACCAGCCATTATCACCGCTTCATAACCAATCCAAACATCATTACCTATTATAATATCTCCTTTGTCATCCCATGCATCCGTTATGTCCGATTTCTTCAATCCCCACTCTTCGTAAAATAAAGGAAATGTATAAGTAGACAGAGATTTCAACGTATGATTGGCACAGTTGAACAGAAATTTCGTACCGCAAGCAATGGAACAGAATTTACCAATAACCAGCCTCTCCTGATGGATGGGGTAATGATACAGCACATTGTTTTTCTCGAACAACAAAGGGTCAGCTACAAAATCATTATAAATAGTATAGTCACCAACCTCTATTCGAGGATCCTTTACAACAGCATTAAGATATACGGTTTGCTTATCTCCCGTACGCGGATATATTTTAGTCATCATAATTCGATATGTTTCTAATATTGTTTACTTCTTAAATAGAAAACCGATTGCAGTGCCAGCAAAATCACAAAAAGGTATTCTGCCGTTAAGTAAATAGCCAAGGATGCATGAGTGCAAGCGCTTAACCAATAAAGATACCCCAGATACACGACAGTGGTAGTCACTTGGAAAAGAAAAGTAATCCGGGTTTTACCGGTCCCTCCAACTGCGTTGAGATATACATAGCCTGGCAAGGCAAAGGTATAATTCAGCAACGTCACAACAAAAGGGATGAAAGCCTGCTCTGTTAACAGTTCGTTATCTGTATAGATTCCTATTATCAAGCGATTATAACATACAGCTACCCCTATCAGTGGAAATCCAGCAGAATAGCCCAACCTCAGTATCTTACGGCAGATAATGAAAACAGCCCTCCTTTCTCCAGCCCCAATCGCATTACTGACCAGCGAACCCGTAGTGACCGCAAAAGAATTGACTATTACAAAAAAGACAGCAGATACACTTCGCGTAATATTGGAAATGGCTAATTCCGTTTTACCCAAATGTTCCACCGCCACAAAAAACAAGAACCACGGAGCCACGCTGATAAAGGCATGAAGCATGCTCCATACCGACAAGCTCAGCACATCCACCAACAGCTTTCCGTCATATACCGGTTTCAATCCATATTTCCCTTTATCTATTTTCAGCCATACATAGAAAAGAAGCATCACCAAAGAACCCATCTCTGCCAGAGAAGAAGCAATGGCAGCTCCCGATATTCCCAGTCCTCCAACAATTATCAGAATATAATTCAAAGGAATATTAATCACTACTGCAATGGCAGCAGCCCACGATAATGCCCGAGTGCATGTTATTCCCACAAGAAAAGAACGGATAACCAAAAACGGAAACGAAAACAGCAAACCGAAACTGCGCCAGTCCAGATATTGAATTACAGCCCGATAAATCTCCGGCGAGGAAATCAACCTTCCCAATATGAAAGGAGAACTTGCCTGCATCAGCAGACAAAGCAAAATGGCCAATCCCGATAAAAAGAAGAAACCTTGAAAGAATATCTTCCCAGCCTTACCATAGTCACATTCTCCATTCCTTCGGGCAATCATCACCTGCAATCCGATACTAAACCCAAACCCAAGCATGTAGACCGCCAAATAATAAATCCCCGCAATGGCAGATGCTCCCAATTCCACCTCGCCAACGTGACCTAAGAAAACAGCATCGGTTATATTTATCAGCTGCTCCATCAAAATGCTCATCATTACCGGAAAGTTGATAAGCCATATCTGTTTATATGTATAATGCATTGCTCAACAATAAAATAGCACAAAACAACACACTGTACAAGTACAGCATGCCATCCTGCAAATTCATGAATAAAAGGATACACAATCTCTGTGGCAAACGGGTCATCGTTTGCCAGATAGCTGAATAGCTTTATCAAGCAGGGCTATTCGTTGAGCGTAGCTATATACAGAGCTTCATAAGAGGTGAATATGTTTGTTCATTCAATATATAGTGCAAAAATATAGAAAAAAAGTGCCAAAGTTCAGTTTAGGGCATAAAAAAAGGAGTACCGCTGTACTCCAACCTTTGTTAACCTTAAATCTAATACTATGAAAAACACATTGCAAATGTACGGACTTTTGGGACATTGACAAACTTTCCAAGAAAAAAAGCATGTTTCATAACACATTTTAATAAGATTAATGCTCGTTTTCACGTCCTTTTTCACTTTTTCTGCTTCAAAGTAGAAAAGAAGGTATAGCATCACGTAAAAAAATGAGCAAGTTCTTTCCATTATACTCCCAGTTTGCATTATCTTTGCACTAACACGAAGATAAGCTGCACCTCAGCATAAAAAATGAACGAGTTCATTTTATTCTGCATTCGGTTTGCACTATCTTTGTAGTGAGATTAACAAGAACTTATATATGCCAGACTATGATTTAATCGCCATATTAGGGCCTACCGCTTCAGGAAAGACTCCATTTGCAGCCGCCTTGGCCGCCGAACTCCATACGGAAATCATCAGTGCCGATTCACGGCAAATCTACCGGGGGATGGACCTGGGCACCGGCAAAGACCTTGCTGACTATACCGTCGACGGGAAACAGATTCCCCATCACCTCATCGACATAGCCGCCCCGGGCTATAAGTACAATGTTTTCGAGTATCAGCGTGATTTCTTGAATGCTTACGAGACTATTAAACAAAAAGGTTGCCTGCCCGTTGTATGTGGAGGAACCGGAATGTATCTCGAATCAGTACTGAAAGGCTACCGTCTGCTGCCCGTACCCGAGAATCCCGAGTTGCGCACCCGTCTGGCGGACAAATCGCTGGAAGAACTGACCGACATACTGAAAGGTTACAAAAGCCTGCACAATACCACGGACGTGGACACAGCCAAACGTGCCATACGAGCCATCGAAATCGAAGAGTATTATGCCCATACCCCAGTAGACGAACGTTCCTTCCCCCAGATGAACAGTCTCATCATAGGTGTGGACATCGACCGGGAATTGCGTCGGGAGAAAATCACCCGCCGCCTGCACCAGCGCCTGGAAGAAGGAATGATAGACGAAGTGCGACGTCTGATAGAGCAAGGCATCCAACCGGATGACCTCATCTATTACGGACTGGAATACAAGTATCTGACACTTTATGTCATCGGCAAGTTGACCTATGAAGAGATGTTCACGCAACTGGAAACAGCCATCCACCAGTTTGCCAAACGCCAGATGACCTGGTTCCGCCGTATGGAACGGCGTGGATTTACCATCCATTGGATGAATGCCCGGTGGCCGATGGAAGAAAAGATAGCTTTTGTAAAGAAGAAGTTGGAAGGATGATGAAATGATAAAGTGACCGGGTGATTTAAATCGTAAATAGTAAATAGTCAAATTGTAAATAGAATCATGAGTGCAGAACCCGAAAAGTTGGGAGTGATATACAACCCCAAAGCCGGAACACGGAAAGTGCAGAAACGGTGGAAAGAAATCAAAGAATACATGGACAGCAAAGGTGTGCCTTACGACTATGTGCAGTCCGAAGGGTTCGGTTCGGTAGAGCGTCTGGCAGGCATCCTCGCCAACAACGGCTACCGCACCATTGTTGTAGTAGGCGGTGACGGCGCACTGAATGACGTCATTAACGGCATCATGCTTTCCAATGCACCGGACAAGGAGAATATAGCCATCGGCATCATCCCCAATGGTATAGGAAATGACTTTGCCGACTATTGGGAAATGAGTTCGGATTACAAGAAAGCGGTGGATTGCATTATCAACAACCGCCGCCGGAAAATAGACGTGGGTACCTGCTATTATTACGACGGTGAAAAGCATCTGACACGCTACTTTCTCAATGCCATCAACATAGGCCTGGGAGCCCGTATCGTGAAAATCACCGACCAGTGCAAGCGTTTCTGGGGAGTGAAGTTCCTCTCTTACTTCATGGCACTGCTATCCATTATCTTCGAACGGAAGCTGTACCGCATGCATCTCAAGATAAACGGCGAGCATATACGCGGACGCATCATGACTGTCTGCATAGGCAGTGCGTGGGGATACGGACAAGCGCCTAGTGCAGTGCCCTATAATGGCTGGCTGGATGTTTCCGTCATTTACCGTCCCGAATTGCTGCAACTATGGTCGGGATTGTGGATGCTTATCCAAGGGCGGATTCTGAACCATAAGGTAGTGATGCCCTACCGTACGCAAAAAGTAAAAGTGCTGCGTGCGCAAAATGCCTCTGTCGATTTGGACGGACGTATTCTCGACCGTCATTTTCCACTGGACATCAGCGTACTGCATGAAGCAATAACATTGATTATACCCAATTGAAAATACTTAATCAGTAACAACCTATGATTGAATTAAAGAATAATCCTGCCGGAAACTTCTTCCTACTGGCAGGTCCATGTGTCATCGAAGGAGAAGAAATGGCAATGCGCATTGCCGAACGTATCGTGACCATCACAGAAAAACTGCAAATCCCATACGTATTCAAAGGGTCGTACCGTAAAGCCAACCGTTCGCGTCTGGATTCCTTTATGGGTATCGGTGACGAAAAGGCGCTGAAGATACTGCAAAAGGTACACGACACTTTCGGAGTACCTACCGTGACCGACATTCATGCCGCCGAAGAAGCCACCATGGCTGCCGAATATGTGGATATTCTGCAAATTCCCGCCTTCCTCTGCCGGCAGACAGACCTGCTTGTAGCCGCCGCCAAAACCGGAAAAACCATCAACATCAAGAAAGGGCAGTTCCTCTCTCCGCTTGCCATGCGCTTTGCGGCTGATAAAGTAGTGGAAGCAGGCAATAGGAACGTCATGCTGACAGAACGCGGAACTACTTTCGGTTATCAGGATTTAGTCATCGACTATCGCGGCATCCCCGAAATGCAGACCTTCGGTTTCCCCGTCATCCTGGATGTAACCCACTCCCTGCAACAGCCCAACCAGACCAGTGGCGTCACGGGAGGTATGCCGCAACTTATCGAGACCGTAGCCAAAGCCGGTGTTGCCGTAGGTGTAGACGGACTGTTCATCGAAACCCACGAAAATCCCGCCGTAGCCAAGAGTGACGGCGCCAACATGCTGAAACTCGACCTGCTGGAAGACCTGCTGACCAAATTGGTCCGCATCCGGGAAGCAGTCAGATAAATTCCATTTATCCGGAATGGAATCCGAAAAAAACAACAGAAGTTGTGATTTATCCAAGGGCTGTCCGACAGATAGTTCAAGAACAATTTAAATTCATAATAATATGAAACATCTATTACGTGGTTTATGGATTGTAGCGTTAATTCTTTGCTGCAATTTTCAGCAGGTATTTGCACAGCAAATGCCGCCTATCCCGGTCGACAAAAATGTCCGTATCGGAAAGTTGGACAACGGATTGACCTATTATATCCGCAAGAACAGCCAGCCTGCAAACCGGGCCGACTTTTACATTGCCCAAAAGGTAGGCTCCATTCAGGAAGAAGCCGACCAGCGCGGCCTTGCCCACTTCCTGGAACACATGTGTTTCAATGGAACGACCCACTTCCCCGGTGATGCACTGAAGCAATACCTGGAGCGTATCGGGGTGAAATTCGGTGAGAACTTGAACGCCTATACTTCCGTAGACGAAACCGTATACAACATTTCCAATGTGCCGGTCACTACTCCGGGAGCCATCGACTCCTGCCTGCTGATTCTGCACGACTGGAGTAACGATTTGACCCTGGACCCGAAGGAAATAGACAAGGAACGCGGAGTCATCAACGAAGAATGGCGCACCCGTATGAGCGCCATACAACGCTTCCAGGAGAAGATGCTTCCAGTCATGTTCGAAGGAACGAAGTATGCCACTTGTTTCCCTATCGGAACGATGGAGGTCGTTATGAACTTCAAACCGCAAACTTTGAGAGACTACTATGAAAAGTGGTACCGTCCGGACCTTCAGGGTATTGTGGTAGTTGGCGATATAGATGTGGACGCCATCGAAGCCCAAATCAAGAAAATGTTTTCTGATATTCCCGCCCAGCCCAATGCTGCCAAACGCGAGTACTATCCGGTAAACGACAACAAGGAGCCTATTGTATTGGTTTATCAGGACAAGGAACAGTCCAATGTACAAGCCCTCATCTTCAACAAGCACGAAGCCACTCCTGACGAGCAGAAAGGCGACATGGGCTATCTGGTACAGAATTATGCAACCACGCTCATCAACAATATGCTGAATGCGCGTCTGAACGAATTGGTACAGACCGCCAATCCTCCTTATATATATGCCGCCACTTATGACGATGATTTCTTTGTTGCCAAAACCAAAGATGCCTTCACCGGTGTCGTTGTCTGCAAGGAAGATGCCATAGAAAATGGAATAGCCACTCTCCTGCGCGAAACAGAACGCGCCCGCCAATTCGGCTTTACGGAAACGGAATACAACCGTGCCCGTGCCGAATATCTGCGCCAACTGGAATCTGCTTATAACGAGCGTGACAAACGCAAGAATGAAGAGTACGTGGATGAATATGTCCGTCATTTCCTCGATAACGAACCGATTCCGGGCATCGAAAACGAATACGCCATCATCAATCAGATAGCTCCCGCCATTCCGGTTGCCGCACTGAACCAGATGATGCAAGCCCTCGTGACAGACAGTAACCAGGTAGTCGCAATTCTCGGTCCGGATAAGGAAGGATTGAAAATGCCGACAGAAGATGCAATCAAGAAGATTCTGAAAGATATTAAAGCTGAAAAACTGACTGCCTACGTAGACAAGGTGTCGGATGAACCTTTGATGGCCGAAGCCCCGAAAGGCGGAAAGATTGTATCCGAGCAGACAGATGATACATTCGGCACTACAACGCTGACACTCTCCAACGGAGTCAAGGTCATTATCAAGAAGACAGATTTCAAGGCAGACGAAATCCGCATGAAGGGAGTCAGCCTAGGCGGTAGTTCCCTGTTCCCCGACTCGGAAATCATCAACATCAACGGACTGGATGCAGTGAGTGTCGGTGGTCTGGGTAATTTCAGTGCCGTAGACCTGGAAAAAGTTCTGGCCGGCAAGAAAGCTTCCGTCAGCTATGGTATCGGTGACAAGACAGAAACCGTCAATGGCAGCTGTTCACCGAAAGACTTCGAAACAATGATGCAGCTCACTTACTTGACGTTCACCGCTCCACGCCGTGACGACGATGCCTTCGCATCCTACAAGAACCGCAACAAAGCTGCTTTGCAGAATATGGAAATGAATCCCCAGGTGGCGTTCAGTGACTCTGTCTCGGCCGGTATTTACATGCACCATCCCAGAAGAGCCAGAATAAAGGCGGACATGATTGACAAGATGGATTATGACAAGATTCTGTCCATGTATCAAGACCGCTACAAAGATGCCAGCGATTTTACCTTTATCTTTGTAGGAAATGTGAATGTGGAGGAAATGAAACCACTCATCGCCGAGTACCTGGGTTCACTGCCTGCCATCAACCGCAAGGAAGCATTCAAGGACAATAAAGTCGACATGCGCCAGGGAGTTTATAAGAATGAGTTCGTAAGGAAGCAGGAAACTGCTAAAGCGTCAAATTTTGTCCTGCTGAACGGTGACTGCAAGTACGACCTGAAAAATGACATCCTGCTGGATATGACCAGCCAGATTCTTGACTTGGTTTATACAGCCAAGGTACGTGAAGACGAAGGTGGCACTTACGGTGTATATGTAGGTGGCCAGTTAAGCAAATATCCGAAAGAAAAGGCCCTTCTGCAAATTATATTCGAAACCGCTCCGGCAAAAAGAGAAAAGTTGATGCAGATTATCTTTACAGAACTAGACAACATCGCCAAAGCAGGTCCGTCGGAAGGAGACCTGAATAAAGTGAAAGAGTTCATGCTGAAAAAACACGCCGAAGACCTGAAGGAAAACAGCTACTGGCTGGGAAGCATTGACGAATACCTGTTCACCGGTATGAATCCGATAAAGGATTACGAACAGATTGTCAACAGCATCACCGTGAAGGACATCCAAAAGTTCACCGACGACTTGTTCAAGCAGAAGAATGAGATTGAGGTATCAATGATCAGTTCTGAAACTCCTGACAAAGAATAAGAGAGCCATACACACAGAAGGCTGCGTTGTTCGATGAAAGGCAGCGCAGCTTTTTTTATACAAACTCTATATATACAAATACTATGAGTCTTTTCTTAGATCTGCGCAAGCACGGAAAACTGGCAGAAAAACGAAATCCTATGTACGAAAAAAGTAAATTCGGAAAATTCTGGATGTACTTCATGTTCGTCTTCTGGGCCGGTTACTTGATATTCTTCGGTACGACCTTTGCATTCGCCTTTGACGGTGGTGCCACAGAAGCCTATCACGTAATGAACTCCGGATTGATATTTGTCCTTGTGCTGGATTTCCTGATACGCCTGCCTTTCCAAAAAACACCCACCCAGGAAGTGAAGCCCTACCTGCTGCTTCCCATCAAACGGAATCGTCTTATAGACTTCCTGCTGATCCGTTCCGGACTGGATGGCTTCAATCTGTTCTGGCTGTTTCTGTTTGTTCCGTTTTCCATCATCACCGTCACCAAATTCTATGGAATCAGTGGTGTGCTGACCTATTGCATTGGCATCTGGCTGCTGATGGTATTCAATAACTACTGGTTCTTGTTGTGCCGCACACTGATGGGTGAGCGCATCTGGTGGCTGGCATTACCGGTAGTAGTATATGGCGGCATTGCCGCCGCACTATTCATTCCGGACAACAGTCCGCTTTTCGACTGTTTTGTCAATCTGGGAGAAGGGTTCATTACCGGCAATATACTGTCATTCATCGGTGTACTGGCTGCCATCGCCCTCATGTGGTTCATCAACCGCACCCTGATGCAGAAACTCATCTACAATGAACTGAACAAAGTGGAAGATACACGGATAAAACATGTATCCGAATACAAATTCCTCGACCGCTACGGCGAAATAGGCGAATACATGAGACTGGAACTCAAGTTATTGCTACGCAACAAGATTTGTAAGCGTTCGCTCTATTCCATCACCGGTGTAGTGATAATGTTCAGTAGTATCATTAGCTTTTCCGATGTGTATGACGGAGGTCTGAGAGATTTCTTCGTCCTTTATAATTACATTATCTTCGGCATCATGTTCCTCAGCACACTGATGGGTTACGAAGGCAATTACATTGACGGACTGATGAGCCGCAAGGAATCTATCTACTCGCTGCTGCGTGCCAAATACATACTGTACAGCATTGCATTGCTCATTCCTACGATTCTGATGATTCCCGGTATGGTTACCGGGAAGGTATCCGTACTCGGTTGCATTGCATGGCTGATATTCATTCCGGGAGCCGTATACTGCTGTCTGTTCCAACTGGCAGTCTACAACAACAAGACTACCGACCTGAATTCAAAGATGACCAGCCGGCAGAATATAGGCACCGGTCTGCAGAATCTGATTTCAGGAGGTGCTTTCGGCATACCTTTACTGCTGCTTTTTGCACTGAATGCCATCTTTGGCAAAGAGGTCACCCCCTGGATACTTATCGGCATCGGCGTGGCATTCATCGCCACTTCCAAATTCTGGCTGATGAATGTATATCACCGACTCATGAAACGCCGCTACAAGAATATGGAAGGCTTCAGGGACAGTAGACAGAAATAGAAATCATTAAACATCAATCACTAACATGATACGCATCAACAATTTACAAAAGAATTTCGGCACAAAAAAAGCCGTAGATATAGAGAACTACACCATCGGGCAAGGCGATATGCTGGGACTGGTAGGCAACAACGGTGCAGGCAAGACCACCCTCTTCCGGCTTATTCTTGACTTACTGCAGGCAGACCGGGGCAATGTAACCATCAATGACATTGACGTCAGCAAAAGCGAGGACTGGAAGAACTTCACGGGAGCCTTTATAGACGACGGTTTCCTGATAGACTACCTCACCCCCGAAGAATACTTCTACTTCATCGGTAAGATGTACGGTCTGAAGAAAGAGGAGGTAGACGAACGCCTGCTTCCCTTCGAACGCTTCATGAACGGCGAAGTGATGGGGCAGAAAAAATTCATACGCAACTATTCTGCCGGAAACAAGCAGAAAATCGGCATCATCTCCGCTATGCTACATCACCCGCAACTGTTGATTCTGGATGAACCGTTCAACTTCCTTGACCCCAGTTCACAGTCTGTAATCAAACACTTGCTGAAAAGATACAATGAAGAGCACGGAGCCACCGTCATCATTTCCAGCCATAACCTGAATCACACAGTGGACGTTTGTCCACGTATTGCATTGTTAGAAAACGGTGTTATTATCCGCGATATACGAAATGAGAACAACTCTGCCGAGCAGGAATTGGAAGCTTACTTCAACGTCGGTGTGGAGGAAGAAGCCGTGGTAGAAGAAACGGTAGTAGAAGCAGCCGTAGAAGAAATAACGGAAAAAGAAGATAAAACGGTAGAAGAAAAAAATTCGGAAGCATGAAAAAATATCTTTCTTATATAGTAGCTCTTACCATCATATTGATAGGCTTAAGTTCCTGCCATACTTCCGCGCCACGCCTGGACTACAAAGCCCTGGCGCAGGCATCCGTCCGTTTGGGAGTGGATATTGAACTGCAGGACAACCACAAGCTATACATCCATGCCTCCGAATGGATAGGCACCCCCTATCGCGCAGGTGGCGACAGCAAACGTGGAACGGACTGCTCCGGACTGGTATCGCAACTGTATAAGAAAGTTTACCACACCCGTCTGTCGAGAAGCACAGACGGGCAACTGAAAGAGAGCAGTAAAATCTCCCGCCGCAACTTGCGTGAGGGAGATTTGGTGTTCTTCACCAGCCGTGCTTCCCGCAAAAAAGTGGCACACGTAGGCATCTACCTCAAGGACGGCAAGTTTATACATGCCAGCACCAGCCAGGGAGTCATAGTCAGCAACCTCCGGGAAAAATATTACACCCAACACTGGCTCTGCGGAGGAAGAATAAAATAATACTAATTTTTCCCTTCTTGTGATTTTCTTTACTCTGTCCCGACTGATAGTCCAGAAACTATTAAAAGAAGAAAACAATGAAGAAACTTTTAGGCATCCTCTTATTCATCAGCATTGCGCTGAGCGCCAATGCACAACTTTTATGGAAAGTATCCGGTAAAGGATTAGAGAAACCATCCTATATTTTCGGTACTTATCACCTCTCTCCACTCAGTATAAAGGACAGCATTGCCGCCATGCCGCAGGCCATGAGCGAAACCGCCCAAGTCTACGGGGAAGTTGTGATGAGCGAAATGGCGACTCCCGCCTTCATGCAAAGCATGCAACAGCAGATGATGATGCCCAAAGACACCACGCTGCAAAGCCTCTTTACTCCCGAACAATACGAAGAAGTAGGCAAAGCCATCAAGGAAAACATGATGGTGGACATTGCCATGCTGGCACAACTGAAACCGGCTGCCATCAACCAGCAGCTTGTCGTCCTGCTCTACATGAAACACACTCCGGGCTTCAACCCGCAAGAACAGCTTGACACTTACTTCCAGCAGCAGGCCGCACAGCAAGGCAAGAAAATTGGCGGTCTGGAAACAGCCCAGTCACAAATAGACATTCTGTTCAACAGCCAGACGCTGCAACGCCAGGCAAGCCTCCTCTACTGCGCCATCAGCGACATTGAGAAAGGTATCGACCAAAGCAAACGCCTGATTACCGCTTATGAAAAGCAAGACCTGGACGCCATGTTGCAACTGATGGAAGAGCGCGACGGCAATTCATGCGACCCGCTGCCCGGTGAGATGGAAGCCATGCTGGATAACCGCAACAAGGCATGGGTTGAAAAGATGCCTGCCATCATGACGGAAGCCCCCACCCTTTTCGTAGTCGGTGCCGGACACCTGCCCGGAGACAATGGAGTGTTGAACCTTCTGAAACAACAAGGATATACCATAGAAGCCATGAAATAAATCCTCTAACAATTCTCTCTAACAACAACTTTTAATGGCAGACTATACAAAGCGTGACGGTCAAATACCATCACGCTTTGTTTGCATATACACTTTATTGTCCTCATCATACCGTACATCCCGAAAAATATACTACTTTTGCACCAAAGTCTTGGCTGTTATAGTGATAACGTCACTTTTGACTCGATTCGATAAGAACGCAAGAAGCGAAAGTTATTATCCCTGCTATTCGGAATCTGGAAAATTCTCTTAAACACCGCAGGATAATAGCAACAGTTTCTTCACGTCTATGTTATTATATACTTAGGCATGGGGGCTGTTGTCTATTAACGGTGTGGGCATTTTCCAGAGCCTCGAATGCAGATAGACAATAACAGTCCTCGCGCTTTTTATATAATAACCTTCGTCAATGGGGACAGACGAAATGAAAGACACCGCGTATGCATCTTACATTATTTGGAGAAGTACAGTTATTTCTGTTAATTGCCGTTACATCTGCAAGCTTTCTATACTGGATAAATCATAAATACAAAAGTCTGAACAGACAGATTATCCGGGCAATAGACATTCCAGTATATCTGCTGAACAGACAAGGTATTGTCGTAAAACTACTTAATACACCTACCGAAAAGGCAAACAGACTTCCGTTCCTGAATCCGGGAGTTCTAAATATCAATAATTTAGTGACAGACGCCGATGAATGCCGGAAATACATGACGTCGCTGTTACGCGTACTGAATACCCGCACTTCGGACAGCCTGACCCTAAAGATAAGAATAGAAAGTGGTGAGAAACTATATATCGCAGTGCGCATGGTCTACCTCAACAGAAATTATGTCATAGCCTTCATACGCGACATTACGGAAGATGAAGTCCAACGCCGGGAAAACGAAAAATACCGTTTCTTCCTTGAAAGTATTCTGGAGAACCTCCCCATCGCCACTACAGTAAAAGATAAAAACGATGAAGGATGTTACCTGATATGGAACAAAAAAGCGGCAGAGATGATGGAAGTCCCCGCTGAGGATATTGTGGGACACTATGAAGAGGAGTTCAAACCCCTAATGCAAGATAATTTCATCCAAGAGACAGACAAAGAAGTTGAAGAGTCGGAAATTCCCCAGTCCTACATCAAACACTTTGTCAATCCCAAAGGCAGAGAGTATATTCTGTCGTTTCACAAAACGCTGGTGTCCTACAACAAAGGAAAAGAGAGGTGGATTGTCAGTTCTGCACTGGACATCACCGAACTGCTGGCAGCCAAAGAGAAAGCAGAAGAAGCCAACCGCCTGAAATCGGCTTTTCTCGCCAACATGAGCCACGAGATACGTACTCCGCTAAACGCCATCGTCGGATTCTCCTCCATACTTTCCGATTATATACAAGACGAAGATACAAAGGAATACATACATATCATCGAAGAAAACACCCAACTGCTGCTGCAACTGATTAATGATATTCTCGACCTGTCACGCATCGAAGCTGGCATTCTCGAATTCACAGAAGGAGATATGGATGTAAACAAGACGCTTGATGAAATGCAGACGATGGCAAAACTGAAACTTCCGTCCGAAGTCAGTATACGTCTCCTGCCCGGTGCGGATTACTGTATTATTCACACAGTCCCCAAACGGGTAAGACAAGTACTGAACAACTATCTGTCAAACGCCCTCAAGCATACGGAAGAAGGTTTCATCGACATTGGTTATCACCTGCCGCAAGAAGACAGGATTCGCTTCTTTGTCCGTGATACCGGTTGCGGCATTCCTCCTGAAAAGCAAAAGGATGTATTCGAACGCTTTGTCAAGCTAAACAGTTTTAAACAAGGCACGGGTCTCGGACTCTCCATCTGCACCATGATTGCCGAGAAAATGAACGGAAAAGTGGGCGTCAGCTCTATTCCGGGGAAAGGTTCCGAATTCTGGTTCGAAATACCCTATCAACCTACCGGAAGCCAACCTGCATAAAAAAGCCCGCCACTGACATGAACTCTGTCAACGACGGGCAACCTAAACCATCACCGATGCTATCCTGACTCACAATACCTATCGAAGACTAAATCGCTGTTTTCCACTCTGCACCAGTTCTTCATGAGTGATACGATATCGGGACAGTTTTTTTCCTCCTAGTTCCATTTCACGGATATAAAGCGACTCTGCCGACGGGCGTTCCGTCTCTATCACCAGTTGGTCGCGTCCCCAATACTTAGGGTCGAGCTTTATGGTCACCTTATCAAATACCGGAGTAGACAGCGTATAAGCCGGTTCTCCGGGACAATCCGGATAAAAGCCCATCATATTGAAGATAGCCCAAGCAGACATCGTTCCGGTATCATCATTGCCGGGAATTCCGTCGGGGGCATTCTTGAAATACTTCTGCAAAAGGCGGTGCAGCTCTTTCTGCGTGCGCCACTCCTCACCCTTGAAATAAGAAAAAAGATGGGCGTATGCAATGTCCGGTTCGTTGGCAGGGTCGTACAGTCCTTCGTCGAACACACGCTGAAGCTTGTCTACGAACGGCTTCTTTCCACCCATGAGCCGGGCAAGCCCTTTCACATCGTGGGGAACATAGAAAGTATAGTTCCAGGCACAACCTTCGTGAAATCCGGGGTTCGGCTCAAAGTTCTCTCCCTGCCTCGGGTCGAAAAAAGCATAGAATTCACCGTTAGGCAGGATAGGACGGAAAGTACCGTACTCCTTACAGTAATAATGCTTGTAGCCCAGCGAACGTTCGTGGAACAGACGGGCATCCTCCTTCTTGCCAAGCGCAGCGGCTATGCGCGACAAAGCATTGTCGGCAATATAGTATTCCAGGGCATGTGAAACGGAATTGTCATACTGCTCCCGCAGGGGCACATATCCCAATGACACGTAGTCGTCATTGTCCGGTCGGAGCAGATTCTCCGCTCCCGGCAGGGTGGCTCCCTTGCGCATGGCTTCGTAGGCCAGTTCTATATCAAAGTCGCGCAGACCTTTCAGCCAGGTGTCGACGATGACGGGAATGGAAGGGTCACCTTCCATGGTCAGCGTCTCACGTCCGTAGAGTTCCCATTTGGGAAGCCAGCCGTGTTCGCGGTACATGTCGAGCATGGAGCGCACCATCTGCAATTGCCGTTCGGGATATACCAGCGTAAGAAGCTGGTGCACATTGCGGTAAGTGTCCCACAAAGAAAAGACGGTATAACGGTCGCCTTGGGTAGTCAAAATCTTATCACTCTCCATAGCGGGATATTCCCCGTTCACATCCTGCAGGATATTGGGATGTATCAGCGTATGATAGAGTGCCGTATAAAAAACGATTTTCTGTTCCTCCGTACCTCCTTCTGTAGATACTAATTGAAAAGTGCACCGTATTTTAATTGAAAAGAGCTCCATCCATACTTGTTACAAAATTACATATAAGTTTAAAATCTTCATTTATCTTGTCTCATTTTTTGTGTTTCTTTGAGCCTATAAGAGAGTCCGGTCATATTTACCAGATAGGCTTTATGTGTAAGCCTGTCGACCATTGCCGCTACAAGCACCTTGTCCTTTATGATTTCATTCCATCTGTTAAAAGCCAAATTAGTAGTAATGATTGTAGCTTTTTTCCCGGCCCTTAAGGACAAGTGGTTAAAAAGCAGTTCTCCTCCTTCCTTGTCACAACTGACATATCCGAATTCATCACAGATAACCAGATCGTATTTTTCAAACCGTAATTGCAACGCCCGCAGTGTCTTTGCGGATTTGGCTTCCCTTATCTGGGTAAGCAAGACAGGGACTGAAGTAAACAATACGGTAAAATCCTGCTGGCAGGCCTTTATTCCTAAAGCCGTAGCAATATGAGTCTTTCCCGTCCCCGGATTTCCATACAGGACTATGTTTCTTCCCTCCCAGATGAAGTCCAGTGTTTCCAATTCAGGCAATATTATCTGTGCCTCTTTGGGCATGTCTTCCATGACAAGTTCATGCAGATACTTCATTTGTGGGAATCCCGCAGATTTTATCCTTGATTTTCTTCTACATTCCCTTCTTCTGACACTTTCCTTTCCAAGCAATTCGGTCAAGAAATGCAAATGGCTCCAGTTTTCTCCGGCTGCCAATGAAAGGGTGTATTCCAGTTCCTCTTTGAAGGCCAGCAGCTTCAGTTCTGTCGCATAGTCATAAATGGTTTCTTTTTCTGATTTCATATATTATAAACTTAAATGGTTGGTATTATATCATGCGCTTCATTGTATCCTGTCATGAGTGCCGTGATGCCTTCAAGCATATCCACGGCTTCTCTTTCTATATTCTCTTGTTGTGCCGGAAGAACAGGCGACTCCATGGATTCTTCCATCTCTTCCTGTGCGTTGCCATGCAACATGGCCTTTACCTGTTCCGGAGATATCTTTCTGACACCACGTCCGGTCAGTTCCCTGCATGCCCTGATGATGTCTGTCCCGGAAAAACCATTTTCCCATGCATAGTCCAGCAGCAGGACGAATGCCCTGTTGTCATTCTTGAAATAGCTGTCATACAGTCTTTTCAGTTCTTCCGGTGCTCTTTGCCAGACCACAGAATGAGGTAATGCACCCGGTTTACGGGAAAGTGTACGCAAGTAGTGCTCCAGCTTGATGCACCAGTCGCCACCACAATAACTGCGTTGGTGCGAGGCCACTTTCTCCTTCCCGTACAGGATGACGATTTTTTCACTGTAGACCTTGACATGTACTTTTTCTCCTACAAGGGAATCAGGTACGGAATAATGAACATTTTTCATGCTGACAGTCGACCACTTGTCCACGATGTACTCATTGACCTCAAAACAGCCAAGGTTGCCGGGAAAAGGCTTCAGCGATGACAAATCAGCCTCCAGACGCGATGATTTCTCCGCTGTTGAAAGACTGCCCTGCTCGTTGTTGACCTGCGTACACATTCGGTTCAAATGCTCCTGGGCGGAACGTATGTCATTGAAATGGTCAGTCAGGCAGAAAGCTTTCCTCCTGACATATTCCACGCTGCGTTCCACATGCCCTTTCTCCCATCCGGCCCGTACATTACAGAAACGGTACTCAAAACAATAGAAAC
>ERZ773190.1262-NODE-1262-length-24840-cov-9.526972_pt1 | contig 24840 bp, 31 predicted proteins | sample MGYA00511111_ERZ773190 | MGnify/ENA primary metagenome ERZ773190 (study PRJEB29015, sample SAMEA2737777) | human gut metagenome | biome: human gut; feature: human-associated habitat; material: faeces | place: China | collected 2012 ... | reverse complement strand
GAGTGGCTTTATGTGTCATTCTTTTTTTGTGTTGCACTTATATTGTAAATCTATCTAACAAATTCATGGATATTTTTTGATAAAAAACAACTTGGTTTCTCGCAATTATGTTACAATCTTAACAGTTTCAATGTTGAAAAAAATGTGCAGATATGATAAAATGAAAAGAGAAGTAGATAAAGAAAGGGGTTGTGTTGGATGAAAAAGTGGAAAAAGTTCGTTTTTGGATTGCTGTTCGGGACGATGATTTGTTTTCTGTTACCGAAACCAGTTTTGCAGACCGATGCAGCTGCTCCCTTCGATGTGAATGAATTTATAGACATTGCTTCCGCAAAAATCAATGCCATGCGGATGGAAAATGGTCTAGAGCCATTGCAAACAGCACCGCTTTTACAGAAAATGTGTCAAGAGCGTGCAGATGAATTGACAAAATCTTATGCCCATAGTCGTGCAAATGGGGATGCATGGTATACGATTCTGACGGATTACGGAATTGATACGAACTGTTTTGCAGGAGAAAATATTGCTGCTGGATATGACACTCCAGAAGGAGTTGTTGAGGGGTGGATGAATTCCGCCGGACATCGAAAAAATATTCTGAATACCAATTACGAATATTTTGCGGTGGGAATTTCCTATTACGAAGATGATCCAGAATATTATTTTTACTATTGGGATTTGATTTTGCTTTCCTCTAACACTGGTTTTGAAGATTCGTATATTCCAATTGCTTTTTCGATGCCAACTACAATTCAAACTACAGAGCCAGAACAGACAACAACGCTGACAGCTACCACTTTAACCAATCTTTTTTCCAGCACTTCAACAACGACCACAACCACGACAGTAACAACCACGCTTCCAAAAACTTCTACAATCCAGACAGGTGATTATAATTATGGAGATTGTAATACAGATGGTGTTGTAGATTTAAGAGATGCGATTTTCTTAGGGAAATACTTGTCTGGGCAGGTTGCAATGACAAGAGTCCAATTGATCAATGCGAACTGCAATCAGCTGGATGGAACGGAAATTGTAGATGAAAAAGATGTGCAGAGTATTATGAGATTTATCTTGTTAAAATTAGATACACTGCCAGAAACAGAACCATAAATAATAAGATGCGGTATTTGAAAGAAATGATTGTGTTTCTTTCAAATGCCGCTTTTTTGTTTGACAGTTTCCAGAAAACATGGTATCATAGTAAGAAAGAAATTTGCGTGAAAAATGGAGGAACTGCTTTGAAATCCAATGCCAATCGAGAATCTGTGCTTCAGAAGAATCAGAGTTATGGAACAGAAATTACCGATTTAACAGTAGAGGGAAATGGTGTCTGTCATATTCAAGGAATGACGGTTTTTGTTCCGCATACTGCTCCGGGCGACCAAGTGCGTGTGAAGATTGTAAAGGTCTGTAAGCAATATGCATTTGGAATCATCGAAGAAATGGAAACACCGGCAAGTTGTCGGATTGAATCAGATTGCCCCTATCCGGCATGCGGTGGATGTACTTTCCGGCATATTTCCTATGCAGCAGAATTGCAGTGGAAAGAAAAAATGGTGCAGGATGCATTTCATCGGATTGGAAAGCTGCATCCAGAATTTTTGCCGATTGTCGGGGGAAAACAGCGTTCGCATTATCGGAATAAGGCACAATATCCAGTTGCTGTTGAGGCAGATGGAAAACCAGTCTGTGGTTTTTATGCGAAACGCAGTCATCGGGTAATTCCGGTACGAGATTGTCAGTTGCAGCCAGTGCTGTTTCAGCAGGTTTTGGATGTGATTTTGCAATATGCAGCAGAAAAATCCATTTCTGTTTATCAGGAGGAAACTGGAACAGGCATCTTGCGGCATATTTATTTGCGACAGGGCTGGCATACCGGGGAACTGATGGTTTGTCTGGTTGTGAGAAAGCCCATTGAGCGACAATTGAAGAGTTTAATCGAACGATTGACAGCTACTTTTCCGCAGGTGAAAAGTATTGTGATGAATTGCAATCCAGCTCGTACCAATGTAATCTTAGGGGAAAAGAATGTTTTGCTGTGGGGCTCGGAAACGATTACGGATATTCTTTGCGGCAACCGAATTTCTCTTTCTCCACATGCTTTCTATCAGGTCAATACGGAGCAGGCAGAACGATTGTATGGGATTGCAAAGGAGTTTGCAGCGTTGCAAGGAACAGAACGACTGTTGGATTTATATTGCGGAGCAGGAACGATTGGGCTTTCCATGGCAGATGCGGCAGCATCTGTGTTGGGGGTAGAGATTGTACCGCAGGCGGTGGAAAATGCAAAGGAAAATGCTCGGCAGAGTGGTATTTCGAATGCAGAATTTTTGTGTGGAGATGCTGGAACAGTCGCACAAAAGTTGGAACAAGAACAGTTACAGCCAGATGTGATTGTGGTAGACCCACCGAGAAAAGGCTGTGACCAAAATGCATTGGATGCTATGGCAAAGATGCAGCCAGAGCGGATTGTTATGATTTCCTGTCATCCGGCAACAGCTGCAAGAGATTGTGCAGTGTTACAGGAAATGGGATATGTTGTGCAGAAAGTACAGCCGGTGGATTTGTTCCCGGGAACGGGGCACGTTGAGTGCGTGGTTTTGATGTCAAGGAAAGATAAATAAAGGACAGAAAGTAGCGTATTTCCGGGCTTTTTCGGAAGTTGGGATTTAGAGCCTAACTCCTGAAAAAGCTCGGTTTTCTTATATGGAAACATATCTACTGTAAAATGTGTGTCAGATTGTAACCTCGGATTAGATGTCACGATTTGAGGCAGTGGATTAGATGTCAGGCATTTTGGGATGATTTTTGGAAAATGAAAAGGGCAGACAACCAATCCGGCAACTCGACTGTTTTGGGAGTTTGTAGGAAGTGGAATGGATGTTTTATAAAAACAAAGGGAGATTATGTACTATGGAGTATAATGCGCTTGAGAAACAAACACTAGATATACTTGGGAGAACCGATTTCAAGGCCATTAAAAAAGATGAGATTGTAAGTATCACATCTATGCTCAGCAACATGCGTCCGAAGGTTGCCAAAGAGACTATTAAGCAGTTCCCAGAACTTGCAAATCTTTTAAAAAGCTCCTTGTCAGAATATAAGGAGATGCTTTCAAAGATTGTAGAAAGCGATGATGACAGTGTGCAGCATGTTTATGGCTCGGCAGACAAGGCCATGGATGATGCAACTCTTGGAAGAACTGAATTTATAGCATTTGCTGAAAAGGTTAGAGACGATTATAGCAAATGCCTTGATAATGAGGATTTAACACTCGAGGAAAAAAGTGAAATTCTCAAGGGTGAAATGGAAATCCTTAAAATGGTGGATAGCAAAGAAAAAGAAGTACGCGCACAACAAGAGAGAATTCTTAGTACCGTTGACAATAAGGATTCAGAAAAAAGGCAATTCAACTGGAAACTTGTCGGAGCTGCAAGTATGGCACTTGTAACTGTTATAGGAGTTGGAGCAGCGGCATTAGGCGGCAAAGTCGATTTGAAGCTTCCTAAGAAAAGCTGATATAAATAATGCTTGAGTAGATTAAGATGACGAAAGGATTGAAGAGGTGATTAATTAAATGGACTGGATTATTATGATATTAGACATAGCGAGTTTGATTTTTATTTTCCTTTTAGGATTGTTTACGAAAAACTACTTACCATCATATATGGACAAGAAGGGAGAAAATTTAGCAACAAAGGAAGATGTCGAAGAGATAACTCGTAAAACTGAAGAGGTAGAGAGAGAATTCAAAGAAGGATTTGAACGCTTTTCTTCAGATTTACATTTCAAATATGAATTTTACTATAAGCAGTATTCAGAACTGTATTGCAAACTGTATCCCATCATCATTCAGTCAGAATATGTAAGGCATTTTATTTTTCTGACGGATAAGAAGGAAGTGACATTTGAAGATGCTCCTTTCCTTGAAATCTCACCAACACATAGAGTAAATACAAAGATTAGCTTTAAAGAAGGTGAACCTATAACTGTAACAAACAATCAAGAAAACATAGATACACCGATATCGCGATTTAATAAAATTCAGCTGTGCGAGTATATTATTGATAATGGGCAATATGCTACTCAGGAATTATTAAAGGCTGCTGTAGCTTATAGATTTGCACACAGCAATTATTCAGGTAATCCTGATGTTAATAGCTCGTCATGTGAAGATATCGCCAATGAAGAAGAATTTAGGCTTATCGGAGATATGGTAAAGACTATTGTTAAAGATTACAATTGGCTGAAAAAAGAATTGAAGATGGATTATAATGAGAACGAATTGAGTTCCGGAATTCCAATCTTATAAAAACAAATCTCCTCAACACTGGATTCGTTCCAGTGTTGAGGAGTCTTTTTCGTCTAAGAAATTATCGTTCAATCTCAATTTTCAGTCCGGACTTGAGCTCTACTGTGAAGTGGTCATCCCAGACGATGATTCGCTCAAGCCATCGTTTTACCAGGGATTCATCGAAGGCATCCAGGTGTGCGGGCTGCTGCTTGATGAAGTCCTGTAGCTCGTTGATGTGGGCAATCTGTGCGTCCCTGGCGGCGGTATCAACTGTGCATTTTTCTCGCTGCTCCCGGAGCTTGAAAATCTCATCGGCAATCCCATCATAGGCCTCTTTGTTGTTGGCTTTTTTGAGAAGCTCTTTCTGAAGTTCCTGCAGTCTTTCGTCAATGCCATCAGCGGTATTTTGCTGAGCGCTTCGGATCACCTTTGCAATGTTTTGTTGGAGTTGTGCCTGGTAGGTGGACTTATCGCCAAGGAGCATGTTGATCGCCTGAACTACCACATTTTCTAATACAGTCTCATTGACGGTTCTTGCGTGGCATTCCAGTCCAGTGGATTCAAGCCTGCTGATGCAGCGCCAGACAATAGATTTAACTCCACGATTGTTCCAGTGGAGCCTTCGGAACATTTCACCGCATTCACCGCAGATGACAATTTGCGAGAAGCAGTGATTGCAGCTATAGCTACGTTTCTTGCCGTTGGCACTGGTTTTGACCACTCGCCTGCGGACCAGTTCTTCTTGAACCTGTAAGTAGATGTCTTTCGGAATAATGGCTTCGTGGTTGCCTTCTACATAGTATTGCGGGACGAGACCGTTGTTCTTGACTCTGGTTTTGTTCAGAAAGTCTGTTGTGTAGGTTTTCTGGAGCAGGGCATCGCCGATGTATTTCTCGTTTCGGAGAATCTTGTTGATGGTGCTTGTGTGCCACCTTTTTCCTCCGGCACCGGTAAGAACACCGTCGCGCTCCAGTCCGGCGGCAATCTTATCCATGCTGAGCCCTTCTAAATATTCTCGATAAATGCGCTTTACGATTTCTGCTTGTTCTGGGTCGATGATGAGGTTGCCGTCCGCGTCCTTCGTGTATCCAAGAAAACGATTGTGGTTGATTTGTACCTTGCCTTGCTGGTAGCGGTATTGTAAGCCCAGCTTCACGTTCTGGCTTAAGGATTGTGATTCCTGCTGGGCCAGAGATGCCATGATGGTGATAAGAACTTCGCCCTTAGCATCCATCGTGTTGATGGACTCTTTTTCAAACAGAACAGGAATGTTCATGTCTTTGAGTTGTCGGATGTATTTTAGGCAATCCAGTGTGTTTCTGGCAAATCGGCTAATGGATTTGGTAATAATCATATCAATATTACCAGCCTTACAGTCATCAATCATGTGATTAAATTCTTCACGTTTCTTTGTATTAGTGCCTGAGATACCATCATCGGCATAAATACCGGCAAATTCCCAATCAGGATTTTTTTGAATATATTCGGTATAGTGTTCTACCTGAGCTTCGTAGCTGGTAGCCTGCTCATCGCTGTCGGTACTGACACGACAGTACGCTGCGACTCGGAGCTTTGGTTTTTCTTCCTGTTGCCTGGCAATATTGCCAACCTGCTTTTTTGCAGGTATGATCATAACATTTTTCATTTAATTACCATGTTTTCTATCAGACTGTAACAATATTCTGCCTGTCTGATTGGATTGTCATATTTTTCAGTTGTTTCATCAATGCGAAAGGTTGTAGGTGGTCTTTTTATAATTGGTGCTTGATAGTGATTGTTACGTCCAAGTTTTTCGGAACGTTTGTTTAATTCTGCTGTAACAGCATAAAAAGTTTCTTGGGTGATGATAGCAGGATAGAAATCATCTCCAAGATAGTGCTTGTTTTGCAACATTCGCTTTGCACCAGAATGAAGTATCGCAATACCTGCTTCCTTTGCAGCGTTTGTAAGGGATAGTCCGCATAAATAGTTTTTGTAAAGCTGTTGAACTTGATTGGCAGTGGTTTTGTCAATTACTGCAATGCCATTTTCGATTCGATATCCGTAAGGTGTGTGTCCCATCAAATTTTCTCCTGAAAAGTAAGACCACATCGAAGTGTAAAACCGACTTTCTGACGGCTGTAAACCTGAATATGGTCAGTAAATAATTCAAATAAATCGTCACGATATTCCTGCAACATTTCACCATATTTACAGAAATGAATCAAACGCTCTGTTTCATAAACCTTTGTGCTATCTCCTGTTATAGAGCGATTTAAAGCTTCGATTTCAGTTCTGTAATAATTTGCCAGAGAAAGCAGGGTATTGTTTTCCTGTGCAAAAAGAACTTGGTCAATGTAACCCTGTCCCATAAGTTTGTGCAATGTTTCACGTTGTTCAGCATTCTGTTCCAGCAGTGCTTCTAAATGTTGAATCTTAAGAAGAACATCATCACCGGTATTTTCCTGTAAAGCCTTTAAATAGGGGGTCAAAACAAATCGATAGCCGTAAATCAGCTTGTTCAGCATTGTGGAAAAGGCAAGTTTGATGTCAGCGTCTTTTATGAAAAGCATTGAACATTTTTTTCTGTCAGCTAAATGTGTGTTACATACCCAAGCTGTGTAGCTTCCATAAGTACTCGTGTGAATTCTTCTGCGAAAAGTATTGCCACATTTATTGCATATGATTTTACCAGAAAAAGCGTAGCGTTGCTGATATTTTTTACTTCCACGTTTAATTCCTTTTTCATTGGCTCGCTGTTCTATCAGAGCATTTGCGGCATTAAAATCATCATGACTGATAATTGCTTCATGATGTTCAGAAATATAATATCGGTCAAGTGTGCCATTATTTTTGTGCCGATTAAAATTACTGTCTGTGTAGGTTTTTTGAAAAATGCAGTCACCGGTATATTTTTCATTTGCGATGATTCCACGAATACTGGCAGAAGTCCAGCGTCCACCTTTCTGACTTGAAATTTGTTCCTGATTCAAAATCTTAGCGATTGCTTCAGTTCCTTTTCCGGAAAGAAGTTCTGTAAAAATTCGTTTCACGATTTCTGCTTGCGTTTTATCAATTGTCAATTTGCCATTTACTAAACAATATCCATAAGGTGCATAGCTTAGCTTGTAAGTACCATTTTCAAAACGTTTCTTTGCAGACCACTTGTTATTTTCAGAAATAGATGTAGATTCCTCTTCTGCCATAGAACTCAGAATAGAAAGAAAAAGTTCGCTTTCCATTGAACCTGTGTTCAGATTTTCCTTTTCAAAATAAATCGGGATATTCAAATTCAAAAGTGTTCTGACGATTTCCAGACAGTCTGTAGTATTTCTGGAAAAGCGACTGATAGACTTGGTAATTACAAAGTCAATTTTTTTAGCCTTGCAATCAGCAATCAAACGCATCAGTCTAGGACGTTTTTCTGCTTTTGTTCCGGTAATACCTTCATCAAAATAAATCCCAACAAGCTTCCAGTCCCTGTGAGAAGTAATGTAAGATTCATAGTGTTTCTTCTGTGTTTCAAGACTTTCCAGCTGAGCATCAGAATCTGTAGAAACACGACAATATGCTGCAACACGAAGTATCTTTTTTTCTGTTTTCAAAGGCTGAACTTTATCGATTTTGGTTACAGTTTTCATGTTGGTTCACCTCCTTCCACCATTGTATATATAACTCTAAACGCATAATTTATCAAGTGATTTTAGGCATAATCTCAACCAGAAACGGTGAGAATGTGTCACGGTTTATTTGAGTTAATTTGTTGAATTCCACCAAGGAAATAAGTCCGGCAGACAGCATAAGAGCAGCTGTTTTTTGTGCCATAAAGTAATTATAATCCTGCTGCAGTTCAGTAGGGAATATGGATTTTGATTTTTCCTGCATGAAAGTACCTCCAATTCATATGGTTTCACTTTCCACTGGAGATTGAAGAGTAATTTGAGCGGATTTATTTTGGAAAATAAAAAAGTCCGCAGACACTCACAATGGAGTACCTGCGGACAAAATCAATAATGTATGGAAAATCAGATCATCTGATTTACTTTTTTCTGCACTTCGTTGTAGTCATAACCTGCATCGGTAAGACGTTTCTTACGTTCCGCACCGTTGCCCCATTTACCCTGAATGACTTCATGGGCAACTTTCTCAATGGACTTCTTTGTAGGATATACCTGTTTTCCATTACTGTCAAATACAACATATCCCGCCTTGCAGGCTTTCTTCGCATTTTCAAGAGAAGAAAAAGCACCAATCTGCGACTTAGCATCAGACCATGACTTTCTTACTCGATAAAGCTGTTTTGGAGAAGATGTTGCAGGTGTTGAAGAACCTACGTTCATATATGCCTGTACTTTCTTCTTGAACTCTGCCCAATGAGGCAGAATATACGCAGGACACATCTTGTAAGGATTTCTTGTAGTATTGAGATAGTCCACAGTACCCGATTTTCCGTCACGGACATTGAGCCAATGCGTATGTGTGTAAAGGTGATTGATGTCAAGACCATACTTCTTCAGAAGTGCTGCTGCAAGTCTTGCACAGTTATCCTCTGACTTCTTATCCGTAGAATTGTAAGCAGAACTCATAATGCACTCGATTGCAATGGTTTTTCTGTTGCCGTTACCACTTCCGTCAGCAGCGTGCCAGTCACTTAAGGATAAAGGCAGATTCTGCCATGCACATACGTTGTCAACATAATAATGAACTCTGACATCTTTCATGTTGCCATTGACGGTTGCTCTTGTGTACTGCTCCGCAGGTGTCGTTCCGCTTGCAACAGAAATCCAGTCGGTGTTGTGAACAGTAACACCGATAACTTTGCTCTCCATAGAAACGGAAGGCATATTGATGTGGTTTGGATTGTGTTTGGTGAGCAAGTATTCGTTTATTTTCACTCCATTCAGAGTAGTTGTTGTATCAGGTCTTAAAATAGCCATTTATTCGTCCTCCTTTTCATCTTCAGTTCTGCCTACTTTCGTTTGCAGAACATCAATTGCTTTTTTGAATGCAGGCGGGAAAGGGATTCCCATTAAAGTTGTATTCTCGATAATGGAGAGTAGTTCATTCAGACAAAAGCTGATACAAACGGCATCACGAATGTAATTTGTGCCAATGAGAATATCGATTCTCACTCCCACAATTACCATAAGAAGAATACAAAACTTCTTTGCAAGACCAACCCAGCCTGCAGTGCTGTTGAGTGTACCGCTTTCGCTGTGTTTGGATTTGCCCATCGCAGCAGTCACGATTCCCGTTACAAAATCAATGCCCATGAATACTACAAGTGTCGCAAGAGCAGAATCCCAGCCACCAAGCAGTGTTGCAATAAATCCGCCGACAATGCCTGCAATCAGGCAAATGGTATCTTTCATAAGATCACTCCTTCATAAATTTAATAGACTTCACCATCGGATGTGAATTATCCGATGTGCCTTTGAAAGCAAGATAATATTCTCCATCCGATACGTTTTCCAACGACTGCATCACAGAAATGAAAGTATCGGAATAAAGCCATTTAAATGATAATTTCAAAGCATTTTCGGCTTTGATTTCCTCGTAAATATACTGAGCAAGTTCAGAGCCTGTTTTATCTGTCTTCGGAATAAGATAAAATTCAGCATCCTGCGATGCACCAACCATATAGCTTAAGAGCAACTTCATTTTTGAAGTAATTGCGACAGGTGTCAAAAAAATCACAAACATAGTTCCTGCCCAGCTGAAATCGTTCTGATTGAAATACAGAGCATAGTTGTTTTCAGCAGAACAAAAGTGCGGATAACTTTCTGCAAATCCTGCAAGAGAACGATAACCGTCATTGTAATAAGTGTAGATGCTGTCGCCGTATTTTTGCAAGGCATCAGAACCGCTTTCAAACACAGAAATATAGCTGATGCCGGATATTTGCCTGATTTGCTCTTGTAATTCTGCAATATCAGCTTTTGTTGCATAGTCTGACATATCGGGGGTAATTCCATCTTTACCTTTCAGGCTTTGCAGCCATTCATTTTCTGTACCTGAAAATCCATGTTCTACGGCAATAATATAGGCGGATTTTCCATCTGTGCCGTCAATTCCATCACGCCCCGGAAGTCCGTCTGCACCACTTTTGCCATCTTTACCCGGTAAACCATCAACGCCATTTCTACCGTCACATCCGTCTTTGCCGTTTACTCCGTCCTTGCCATCAACACCTTTCAGGCTTTCAAGCCATTCAACCTCTGTGCCAACAAATCCGTATGCTACAGCAACTTCATAGGCGGATTTGCCATCCTTGCCTTTTTCAGAAATCTTCTCCAAAAGCTGCTGATACAAATCAGGAGTAGGCGGAACGTTGCTGTTTTCGCCCTCAAATCCCGATGGTCTGATGTGCAGTGTTTTGACAACAGTCGTTGCTCTGACAGTTTCAGAAGATGCCGCATCATAGCCAAAAAGTGACATTTTCACAGTCCCTGCAAGCAGTTCTGACGGCAGAAAACAGCTTGTTTCCTCATTCCCAAGCATTCGGTTGTAGGTATTTTCGTCCTGTGTGAACTGCACCACCTTATGCAGCGGTTTCCAGTTATTATCGAACACAAAATATATCTTTACAAAAGAAACCTGATCTGCTGCAATGATTTCATGTTCCAGCGTTTCGATGTTTTGACCTTTTACAAGAAATTTTATCATGATTTCACCTCTTTCCATGTTTTCGTGCTTGTGACATATTCCATATATCCGTCAAGGCACTGGATTTTTGCAAGCGGAGATTCGATATCAATTGCATGGCTGTCCCAGTTTGTATTTTTCTTCACAGCATTCCAGTCAGCAAGAGAGCCTTCATAAGTGATTGCATTCAAGGATTCACAATAGTTAAAGCATCCACCCACAATTTCTTTGACACTTTTGGTAATAGTAAGATTTTTCAGTTTTGTGCATCGTACAAACATTCTGTCACTAATAACTTTGCCGCCATATCTCACAGTTTCAAGATACTGACACTCACTGAATGCCATTGCACCAACAGTTGTAACAGAGGATGGAACGGTTACGGACTTGATTGCCGTTCCTGCAAATGCATTCACACCAAGTTCAGTAACACGTTCCGGAATCTTCAGTTCTGTTAAACCATTAAGACTCTGATGATAAATGTAACCGTCAATATGCGGCAGAAATGCAGCCTTTTTGATTGCTGTAAGTGTTGTCGGAAGTGATACTGTTTTTAAGTTGTCGCAATACTGAAAAAGTCGTTCTCCAATGCCTGTCACACCCTCTGAAACAATAACCGATTTGATATTGGAATTATTCTGAAACGGTGACGGATTACTGTCAGTAGAATAATCGAATGTTGCCCCTGTGCCTTTGAGAAGCAGTTTGCCGTCCGAATAAAGCACAAAATCCACACTCTGACCGCATTTTCCAATGGAAACCACATCGCCTGTCATCTCATCAATTTTCAGCGTTAACTCGTTTATTTTTGTTGTCAGCTGACTAACTGTGATGTTGTAATCTTTTATCTGCGTCTGAATTTCAGAAAGCTGTGAGAGCATATCTGTAACCTTGCATTTGCCGAGAATACAGCGGACATATCCACAGAAATTATTGTTTTCTCTGTAATCTGTGATACTAAGTTCTGATGTGCCTGCATCAAGTCTGATAATGCAAAGGGTGAGATATTTCTTGTAATCTGTGTTCTGAAATCTTGGTATTGCAGGATTGGTGGCAGGAGTTCCTGCGAGGATTTCAAAGCTGACATTACGGACGTTTTCAGAAGTGTTACAGCAAATTCCAACCGCCATATATCTCGGCAGAGATTCGTCCACATAGCGAGATAAGTCATAGGTATATGCCGTATCCGAAATGAAATAATGCCCCTGAATCCAAGCCTTTCCGCTGCCGATCGTCAGCTTCAACTTGCTTGCAGACAGTTTAAAACACTGTCCGAAGTTGTCCTGAATCCCGTCACAGATGATACTGCCGAGATAGTCATTGAAATTCTCAGCAGTATATGTTCTGTCAAGATTTTTAGAATTGAAAAATCCGAATGAAAATGCCATAAATCATTCCTCCTTGAATGTTGGTGTTAAATTTCTGCCGTTGTGGTCAAAGCTCTCAATCATTCCGACAAGCTGTATTTTGTTTTGCCTGATTCCAAACCTGTGGTGTTCCACTGTGACAAAATCCCCAACAAAATAGTCCACACCGTATTGAAACTGTGTGGACTGTACTGCAATCTGTGATTCTGATTTTGTTTTTGTGGGAACAAGATTCTGCTTGCCTTTCTCTTTCAGAAGTTCCGAATATTCTTCCTCGGATAATGGTTTTGTTTCGCCATTTTCCTGTTCTTCATCTGAGATGTCTTTTGCATCAACATACACCTCATAGCGGTCGAGAGAAGAAGGTTCTGCTCCTTCAAAATATGTGGTTCTCTTACGTTTTTCACCTTCGCCTTTGCCTAAGACATAGGCGTAATTCTTTTTAACAGAAGTATCCGTAAAATAGGTGAAAGACAGCAGATTGTTATATCTGTCAGAAAAAATAATGTGCGGATTGATTTTCTGTAATATGCTCCTATCAGTACCTTGTAAAAGTTCAAAAATCATTTCATACTGCTCATTATTGGTTTTACTCAAGCATATATTTGCTGTTCCGCCGATTCTCTCGCAAATGGTGTATATCCATTCCATTAGATTTTCATAACTGACTTGCAATTTGGTTTTAGTATTCCAGCAAGTGCCTGACGAACAGCCGACAACAAGTCCCGGAATCTTTCTTATCCCTGATGTACAAGCGTTATACTGTACCACATTCATTATAATTTGAAAATATGAAACAAACTTTGTAAAGTTAAACGTTGGGTAAATAATACGCCTTTCCAAAAGGCACATTAAAAATCTGCCTTTGATGATGAGATAATCGCCATCTTCAGCATCTGTTTCAAGTTTCACAGATTCAATCAGCCCGAAATGCTCCTTATCATCATTACGCCCGACAATTCTGCCTGTCTGAAAAATCTCGATATTTCGGGGACTTGCGGCAATGTACACTTCAAAAGCACCACATTTGTAATATTCAATATCCCACAAAAGCGAAGAAAAGCTGTCGCAGACAGCCTCAAGAGATATGGAGATATTCGCTCCAACAGGAATCATATTGTAAATTTCTATCTGCATAAATCAAACTCCTAAGTACGCATTTCGGTGTATCAGACAGACTTTGATGCGGTTCAGTCCCTCCGATGCTGTCACATAAAATTTGTTTTCACCCGTTTTCAGATTCAGCCATGTTGAACCTGAAACAAGTCGGTTGATGATATTTGTCACAACGCCCTCACGCTCCAGAAGAACGGTTTTGTTGCCTGTTTTCGTAGTTATAGTGATAACATCTCCCTTTTGAATATCGCCTGCAATCTGCATATATTCGTCCGTCAGAGCGTTATAAATGGTCGGATTTTTCGCAGGACCACCGCTGATTTCAAGAGTGAATCCGACCTCATCACCGCTGTTATTGATCGTCATCATATCCTGCGTATTATATGCACCAATCGGAAAAGGCTCATCATTGTCAGGACAGACAAAATGAAATGTACCTCTGACACGGGAATATTCTGCAATCTGCGTTTCAGTGGAGTACCAGTAAATATCGGGACAGAGAATGGAGATCTGCCCATTGGTCAGCTTTTCAAAATTCTCCATTTCGCAGGTTTCTACGATACCCTCTGCATACACAGAAATATTTTTTGTGGAGTAGTAAATCTTGATATATCTGGACGGCTTGACCACACGATATAGTTCGTGCCTGCGGAGTTCCACGTCAAAACCTCGCATTTCAAAGGGAATGACTACATTTCGCTTTTCAATAAAGGCGTTATTTAGGTATGAGCCGTTCATTCCTGCATAATTCGAGGTACTGACTGTTCCAGTCGGTGGATCAAGTCCTTTGATTTTGGAGAAAATGTATCGGTTTGCTGTTTGGGAAAGGTTGATCTGCTGACCTGTTTCGTTTTCGAGAATGAGTTTGTAGAACGTTGTATCGCCTCCTTGACTTTTTTAAGCAGCAAATTTTGCTACAAGTTCTCATTTATTCCTTGTGCAAATTAATGAATTTTTTCTTTTTAATCGAATTTAAATTAAATGTGCTTGACAAACGACGTATATGCGAGTATAATTTATATATTGTAAATTAAGATGAATTAGAAAGGACATGATCGTATGGCTAAAAGAGCACTTACCCCACAACAAGAATACCGTGCATACCAGTTGTGTACTGAAGATGGAATTCCGCAAAACAAGGTCGCATCGTTGTATGGTGTGTCTCAGGGAACAATTTCAAATGTTGTTAAAGAAAAACGCCATGAACAGGAAGTTGCAGGTTTGCAGGGATTTATCAAAAATGCTGCGGCATATGGTATCCGTTCAGCAATTGAAGATGGATTCTTAAATCCAAATACAGAACAGCTTTCAATTGAAACCGATTTTAAGGATTAAGGAGGATATATCATGAGTTTACTTCCAAATATTTTCAAAGGAATGGGCGGACTTTTGAAATCGCCCGGAGATTCTATGACAGCAAAGATAACCAAGACAGGAAAACAGGTTTTAAAACTTGCTACAAAGGAAACAAAGCAGACAATTGTTCGATATCCATCGACAGGCAAAACTGTGATTACTACGGTTTTGGAAGATATTACAAAAGGAAAATAATATCAAAATAAATAAAAATTAATATTGCTGTTATCCATTATTTTTATAATTGAGATTTCATATTTTTCTCATCCAAGTACATTCTTCGTCTGCCGATAAATCTCCAGCCGTGACAGTGATTTCGGACTATTATTGGTCTGATTCACTGTGCGGCTGTTGTCATTATTGTAGTAATTGTTGACAACAGAACTTTCAGAACTGCCGTTCATTATCGCACCTGTCATTCCGTCAAGATTGTAGTTGAGATCAGAATTGAGCGTTACTCTCATTGTATCTGCAACACCTGAAACTGCCTTTGCTACGACCTTTTTGCTTTTGTTGATACCGTCCGCCAAGCCGTTCATGAAGTCAGGCATCCAGCTTTCAAAGTCTGTCAGCGGACCTACATCAGGGACGGAAAAGTGCAGATAACCGCGAATTGTATCGGCAATATTTGATACGCTGTCAGCAAGACTGCCGATCATGCTTCTCAGACCGTCAATGATGTTGGAAACAATATCCCGTCCCCAGTTCCAGGCATCTGATGCAAGACCTTTGACATAGTTTACCGCATTGTCAAATCCATCTTTAATCGTGGAGTAAATGCCGCTGATAACAGAACTGATGGAAGATTTCACATTGTTCCAGATGCTTGTCACCGTAGAATGAATGGTGTTCATCACAGACGATATCGTGGAAGAAATGCTGTTCCAGATGGAAGATACAGTGCTTTTAATTCCATTGACGATACTTGAAACTGCACCGCTGATGGCGTTCCATACACTTGAAATGATAGAATGAATCGTGTTCATCACACCGGAAATGAAACCTGAAATTGCGTTCCAGACCGATGTAACAACACTTGAAATAGTGCTTAATGTCGTTGAAATTGCGGTATAAATGGCATTCCATATCATTTCAAAGAACATTTTAATGCCTTCAAGCAAAGGCGTGAGAAATGCAACAATCGCATTCCATATGGTTTGTATCTTTTCCGAGATCCAATCCATCACATTGCTGATAATGATGTGGATTGCTTGAAAAATGGTTTCAAACAGATATTTCAAAGCCTCCAAAAGCGGAGAAATGAATTCATATATCCCATTCCACATGCTTGAAATTGTGTCATAAATGGTGGTGCAGACAGTTGAAATAACCGTCCATATCGCATTGAAAATATTTGAAAAAAAGGCGTGAATGCTTGTCAGGATTCCAGCAAAGAAGTCATATACAGAAGTAAAAATCGTGACTGCTGTGGTATAGATCGCAGTCGTTATCGTTGTAAAGAACGCGGATATTGCGTTCCAGATATTTGTGAAAAAGTCAGCAACAGCCTGAAAAGCGGAACAAATGCTGTCCCAGATTCCAACGAAGAAATCTTTTATACTTGTCCAGACTTCATCCCATGATGTTCCGAACCAACTGAAAAATACATCTGCCACACCTCTCAGCGTGTTCAGAATATTGCTGAACTGGTTGACTACAAAGTCCCAGATACCTGTAAAAATGCCCTTGATGCCGCTCCAGCACTGTTCCCAGTTTCCCGAAAATAATCCGATAAATATATCAAGCACGCTCAGAATGGTATCCGTCACAAAGGTGAAAATATCCGAAATATGCTGAAATACGCCCTCAAACACAGGAGCAAGCACACTGCATAATCCATTCCACATCGCTTTCAGCAGTTCACCAAAACTCTCAAAATCAAATCCGAGAGCGTTAATTCGGTCAACAATGTCTGATGTCAGACGTTCAAAGGTAGACTTTATCTGTTCCCAGATGGAAAAAATGCTGTTTTTGAAGTCCTCATTGGTGTTCCACAAATGCACAAAGGCAGCAACCAGCGTTGCAATAATCGCAACGACAGCCACCACAGGAGCAGAAATACCGCCGATCGTCGCACCAAGCGTTGAAAATGCAGTCTTAGCACCTGCAATCATTGTCGGAATTTTTGAAATGAATGTCATCATGCTTCCGATAGAAGAAATGGTTTTACCCACAATAATCAAAAGCGGACCTAAAGCCGCAGCCATCAATCCAATTTTGATAATGGTCTGTTTTGTTGCAGGGTCAAGGGCATTCAGTTTGTCCACAAATCCTTGTATTTTGGTGATGATGTCACGGATAACAGGCATCAGAATTTCGCCGAAAGAAATAGCCAGTTCCTCAAGCTGTGACTTCAGAATGGTAAGCTGTCCTGCGAGATTGTCCTGCATGGTTTCAGCCATTTGCAGCGATGTACCATCACAGTTTGCAATGGCTCCGGACAGCTTGTCAATATCCGCAGGTGCGGCATTCATCAGAGCAAGAAATCCCGACATGGCATTTTTGCCCACAAGAGTTTCTGCAGCACTCGCTTTTTCGGATTCCGACATCTGGTCAAATGCAACCCTGCAGTCTGCTAAAATATCGGAAAGACTACGCATTGATCCATCGGAATTATAAGTTGCGATCTCCATTTCTCCAAAGGCGGCAGAGCAAAATTTCACATCACCCGATAATGCTGTCATAATGGAACGCATTGACGTACCGGATTGTGTAGACTTGATACCTGCATTCGCCATTAAGCCCAGTGCCTCAGCGGTATCTTCACAGGAGAAACCCAAAGCACCTGCAATCGGAGCACAGTATTTGAAAGATTCCCCAAGCATGGAAACATTGGTATTTGCGTTAGAACTTGCAGCAGCTAACACATCGGCAAAATGTCCGCTGTCTGATGCAGTTAAACCAAAAGCGGTAAGTGCATCGGTGACAATATCGGAAGTTGTGGCAAGGTCTTCACCACTGGCGGCGGCAAGGTTCATAATGCCGTCAATACCGGAAAGCATATCGTTTGTTTTCCAGCCTGCCATTGCCATATAGTTCATGGCTTCGGCGGCTTCACTTGCGGAAAATTTTGTTTTACTTCCCATTTCACGGGCTTTATCACGCAAAGCCTGCAAGTCATCGCCCGTTGCACCGGAAACAGCGGCAACCTTTGACATTGCAGAATCAAAGTCGGAGGCGGTTTTCATAGCAGCAGTTCCAAGAGCCGTCACACCTGCGGTAACAGGCAGAAGTTTTTCACCTGCACCTGAAATTTTATCGCCAACATTTTGCAAAACCTGTCCTGCCTCACCGATTTTAGTAAGTTCAGAATTTGCATTTTTTGCTTCCGTTTCAAGTCTTTTCAGTTCGTTTTCCGTATCGACAATTTCACGCTGTAAGGCATCATACTGCTGTTGTGAGATGTCGCCATTTGCAAGAGCAGTATTTGCTTGTTCAGCCGCTGTTTTCAGCGTTGCAAGTTTATCTTTTGTAGCAGAAATGCTGTCAGCGAGAAGTTTCTGTTTCTGTGAAAGCAGTTCTGTGTTCTTCGGGTCAAGTTTCAGGAGTTTCTCTACGTCTTTTAGCTGTGACTGGGTGTTTTTAATGTTCTTGTTTACACCCTCTAAGGCTTTGGACAGCTTAGTTGTATCACCACCAATTTCAACGGTTATGCCCTTGATTCTGTTTGCCACTGTGGTTCACCTCACTTTTTTAAAAAATGTAATACAAACGCTTGCAATTTGCATAAAATAGTGGTATAATATAAGCAGAGATCATACAGAAAGGAGTGGCTGTTATGGCACAAGCAACAATCTCTGCACGCATTGACGAAAAGGATAAACAGGCATTTGATAATTTCTGTTCTGATGTTGGATTGAATACATCTGCCGCCATTAACCTTTTTATAAAGGCTGTTCTGCGTGAAAGACGTATTCCATTTGAGATTTCTCAGTCAAGCGACCCTTTTTATAGCGAATCCAATCAAAAACATTTGATGAAAGCAATTCAGGAGTTGCGTGACGGCAAAGGAACTGCTCATGATTTGATTGAGGTGGACGATGAGTGAAAAAATATGGTCTGATGACGCCTGGGACGATTACCTCTACTGGCAGACACAGGATAAAAAGACTTTAAAACGAATCAACCAACTCATCAAAGATATTGAACGAAATGGTTGCCTTGAAGGTATTGGTCAACCGGAAGCATTGAAGAACAACTTGCACGGTGAGTACAGCAGAAGAATCAACGAGAAAGACCGCCTTGTTTATCACGTTGAAAATGATAGAATTTATATTGTCAGCTGTCGCGGACATTATGATGACAAATAATTAAAACGCATCAAAATCGCTTTGAGAAGCAATCTCACTCCATCCTGAATACGCATCATTTTCACGTTCCGTGAACATATCATTTATTAAACCAATAGTCAGCAAATCCAGCTCGGTCATAGAAAGACCGAGCTGTTTGCATCTCAGGAGAAAAAGCGGAGTTGTCATCGGGCGGTCAGTCTGGCGATGTTTTTTTTAGACTCTACCTGCGTTGCGGTGTTCAGTCCCCAGAGTTCGATAAGCTGAGGAAGAATCTCATAAATGCTGAATGTGTTGAACTGTTCCAAAAAATCATCAGGGTTGTCAGGAACATTGGAATCAGCGTGTTTTGCCATGATATAGGCGATATTTTCAAAAACTTCAAGACTTTCAATACCAATTTCGCTTTTGTTTTCATCGCCCTCAGTGACTTCAGTTTTCAGTGATGCAAAGTCCTTATAAATATCTCTGCGGAATTTCAGACGATACAAACGTGGCACAGCAGCACTTGCCTTAAAAGGCACTTCAATCCCATCAATTGTAATATTTTTCTGAATAGCCATTGATTTTCACTCCTTATGCATTGCTTGATTTTGGTTTTGAAGCCGTACCTGTATCAAGATTATACGGCATCTTGAACCAGTTATTGTAAACCGTATCTGTAGTACTTTCGGTTGTCTTGGACTTCACAAGACCTGTCGGCAAAGGAGTAGCTTTCAGCGACAGCTTTTCAGTCTTGACTTCTGTGCTTTCCTCAGTGGTTGCAGATTCTGTTGCAGGACGGGAAGCACTGCAGCAATACATCACATGACGGATATGGTGCTTATCGCCTAAAAACTCAAACATCAATGCAAACTGGGCAAGTTCCGTATCGTTCTTTTCTACCAGAACGCCGTTGTTATCAAGGATTTCACCAAGAATTTCAGTTGCAAATTCTGTGGTGATGAGTGCAATTTCCAGATCGCCTGTATATCCTGCATTGTTGTTGATGACATAGTAAACACCGTTATCTGCGAAAAAATTTTCACTCTCGCCGTTTGCATCGATAGACAGCGATACAGCACCGGGGAGGTGCTTTGACGGACCATATGCCGGAACAGTTTTGTTGCCGTCAGTGTCTTCACCCCATTCATTGATTTTTGCCCAGTAGACGTTCTGCAAACCGAATTTAACCTTGTTTTTCTTGTTCGCCATTGGTTATACCTCCGTTTCGTAAAGCACTTCATAGAGCTTTTCCGACTCTATCCATACTTCTGATTTTGTGTAATAGATTTTATGACGTTTCAGAACCTGTTCTATCTGTTTTTCAAGTTCAGGATTCTTAACGTCTGTATAAAGTTCAATATCCAGTTTCTTAAAACTGAAATACATTTGATTATCCGCTGAAAATGTATTTTCTCCGGGAGATAAAAACAACAGAAAAGGCGGTGCAGGGCTTTCGCCTTCGGCATAATGATGATAGGCGAAAGGCAGCCCCATCTCTTCCATCATTTCTGCGATTTGTTCGTAGGTCATGACAACACCTCCTCTATAAGTTTCTCAAAAAGCTGTACACCTTTTTCTTCCGCAGGAGCAATATGCGGTTTGCCGGATACACATCCACCGCCACGTTTGGTATGGCCTTTTTCAATGAGATGTGCCAGCTGATATCTGTTTTTGGAATGTACAGTCATTTCAAGAGAATGGCTGTTTTCTTTTGTCTTTTTGGCAGTCCAGCTTTTTGAATACGCACCTGTTCTCTTTGGCGCGTTTGCAGATATTTCATCTTTTACAGACTTTGCAGTTTTTCGGACTGTCTTTTTCATTGCCTCATCTGCAAGATCAGCGTAGTCTGTCAGACCTTTCATAATCTCATCAGCCATTGTATCAACTGTAGTCATCGGAAGTACCTGCCTTTCGTATCTCACCCTCAATTTTCATGTAGTTGTTGTGATCGTATAAAGGAGTAATTCCGGTGACATTGTAAATGTTATTCCTGAAAAGAATACGGAAATTGGTACTGTTGATGTTCAGCGTTGCATGGCTTTGACGGACGAGAAATTCAAGCTTTTGTATCTCTTTGGTAACTCCTGCATCAGTGGTTTCACTTGCAGTTTTTACAGCAACCTTTGACCATAGGGAGAATGTTTCTTCCCATTTGGTGATGTGGTTGCCGATTTCATCAATAACAGTTCTGTGTTCCAGAATAGTGATTCGCTGATTCAAAGTTCCGATTTCCATTACATCACACCCTCTCTCTGTGCAAACAAAATAGAACGCAGATTTAAGGTCAGTTTCTGATAATCTGGAGAACTTCTGTTTTCATAAAGATACCCAAGTGCGAAAAGCATCGCAGTCCGCACGGTATCTTCATTTTCAGCAAGTGTGGATTCGTCCATTCTGCCAACATCCATCACCAGATTTTTTGCTGTAGAAAGCAGATTTTGAATCAGACTATCATCCTCCTCATAATCCACTCTCAGATAGTTTTTCGCTTCTTTCAGCGTAATCATAGCATCACGCTTTCTTGATAGTCAGTGTCTTAACAGCTTCAGGGAGAATCAGTTTTCCGTCCACACGCTGACTTGCAAGGAAACCAACCTGACCTGTCATAGCAAAGAGTTCATTCAGTCTCTTGAAGGAGCGTCCCTGTCTGTCAGCTACCCAGTAATAACTAAATTTTATAAGTAATATATATTTATTGTTTGCTTTGATTTCCATCACATAACTAAAATTATGATATGAACAATTTAGATTAAGTTGTATCGGATTATACCAAATAAATTCCCAAAATAAGGTTGACTTTAAATGCGAAAACTGATATAATAAGTAAAGTAATCGGAACTACATTTCAATTTTTATAAGAAAGGAAATCTAAGTATGTATGGCTATCTAAATTATAGTAAAGACGAAATGAAAGTGAAACATATCAAACTATATCAAAAGTATTATTGTCTTTTGTGTACCAGATTAGGGGAAGAAGTTGGATTTATTTATCGGTTTTTAACTAGTTATGATATCACAGCATTTATTATGTTTGATAATCTTTCTCATAAAGAAAAAATAGAATATTCTATAGCTTGTCCATTAAGTAAAAAGAAAAACAGTAGTATCAAAATTTCGGAAGAAGCAATTTACTATGGTATTCTTACCTGTTTATTTTCTATAAAAATAAAAATAGAAGATAATTATATGGATGAACGAGGAATTTTATGGAAATGGGCAAAACATAAAATGCAGAATTCAAGAGTACAAATTCTGTTAGAAAAAATTCCTCAAGAAAAATGGAAGGAAAAATTTGAACGATATTACGCAGCTGAAAAAGATGAGAGTCAATCTTTTGATTCTCTCATGACATTAATTGGAGATTCGTACGGCACTATATTTTTAGATTGTATTTCTGATCATTCAGAATATAATTCTGAACTTCTCTATAGATTAGGATCAAATATTGGAAAATATATTTATTTGATGGATGCTTATGATGACTATTTTGATGATGTAAATAAAAGTAGATTTAATCCAATTTGCCGAATGTTAGACTATAATCAAATTCAAGAAGATAAAGTAAAGATTAAAAATAAAATATATTTTATTATTTCTATTATTATTTATGAGATTACCCAATTATCTATAAAAATATTTCAGCCGACAGAAAATCTTACCATTATTCAAAATATTATAAAATACGGGATGATTGAAAAATATTATTTCATATCTAATAAGAAATATAGGAGTGATCAGTAAATGGAAATTAGCGAAAAAGATAATTATCTTAATATAGTAGAATATGCAAATCAATTGAAGTCAAAGGGCTTATTTGATGAACTATACCAATATATGAAAAATAATGGGATTTCAAATTTTTCAAAGCTTTTCAATTTTCCTGTTGCACATCAAAAAGGTGAAAATTTTGCTTATGATTGGTTAATTGAAAAGGAAGGTGAAGGAAGATATACAGCAACAGAAGTCGATGGTAAAAATAAAGATAGTGGTGGATGTTGTGTAACCTGTTGCGAAGGTCTTTGTGTCAGTGAAGGAATATCAGCTACTGTAGGAGTTTTTCAAGCCTGCTGCGAAAATTGCTGCCATGATCCTTGTTTTACAAATCCAAATTTTTTTGACCATACAGAAAAATTAAAACACTTCTTATGTCCATTAACATGGGGTTATGAATGTTCTTATCATATCGTTCATTTTTGTTGTTTTGAATGTGGTTAAAATTAGTAACTTCATAATGGCATTTTGGCAATCTCTTCAATCTGAAACTTTCGTGTTTCCAGAAACTGTGCTTCATTGTTTGGAATTGCAATAGGAGTAAATTTCATGCCCTCCTCCAAAACTGCGACCTTATGGGCATTTCTGCCACCGTAAGCCCTCTGCCAGGCATCACGCACACGTTCTGGATTTTTGATTACCCCAGGGTGTTCCAAAACACCTGACGGACTTGCACCATTTCCAAAAAACGATGCTCCATATTCTTCACAGGCAATAGAAATGCCGATTGCATTTTTGGCAAGTGCAATCGGCGAATATCCAACCAGTCCGTCAAATCCTAAACCCGGAATGTGCAGGACTTCATCAGCATAAAGAACGATGTCGCCCTGTTCTTTCAGATTCGGATTTGCCTCATCGTAACGGCTGTAAATATATATCAGGCGGTTTTTCTCATCACGGTCAACCTTCATTTTGTCAGGCATCAAAGGGTATAGCCCTAAAACATCACCTCTGCCGTTTCGGATAATCTGTGCATAGGCATTGCCGTAAATCAGCAGATGGGACATTAATGTTTCCCTGAAAACAAAAGATGTCATTTCTGGATTTGGCTGGTCGTGGAGCAAAAAGTAAAGCGGGTGCCGTGGCACTCGCTCTTTTCCGCTATCGTTGTATTTGTACACATGAAGCGGCAGATGTGCAATCGCTTCTGACAGAACCCGCACACAGGCATACACCGCAATATGCTGCAAGGCTGTTCTGTCGGTGACTCTTTTTCCTGCATTACTTCTGCCGAAAAAGTATGTGTATGACGGGCTGTCATAACTGTTTGTTGGCTTGTCTCTGGACTTGAACAGTCCGCTGAAAATTCCCATGGAATCATGCTCCTTTCTATGTTTTGATATAAAAAAGCACCTCCGAAGAAGTGCTTTTAAATATCGTATAGACCTGCTTGAACTAGATCCGATGTAGAATCCACCATAATCTCAGTTGCTTTTCTTTCGATCAATTCCAACAGATTTCCTTTTTGATCAATTAGCTGCTTTATTTCTTTACCACATATCGCAATAATCACTATTTTTTGTGATAAATAGTATTTAACAGCTTGAGCCTTAAATGTCTTAGGTGCGCTTTTTTTGATACTATAATTCCAAATCTGATACATTCTCCATTACTAGACGCATTAGTGGTGGAAATAATACTATGTAATTTAGAAATATAAGAGCCAGAGGAGTTGTATTTTTATTTTTACATTCGATATAAAACCTTGCACCAATATTTCGTAATATGCCATAATCTAAATACAATTTATTGCGAACAAAACAGTCTATTTGATTTGTTGAAGTTCGCATACCCGCTGCATTAAATGCAGTACAGAGATTAAATAACACCGCTGTTAAATGCTCTAGTGTATCGCCTTTTTCTTTTTTCCCACTGGCGTTCACTACACGTGAATATAAGTTACTTAAATCACTGTACTGATCATCAGTAGGATGAAAGAGATACTCATTAATTCCACCAGCTTGAAAAATCTGTGCCATTGAGAGCTTGTGTTCATAGCAAAAAAGTGGTATAATAAGAGATATGAAAAAAGAAT
>ERZ773190.1261-NODE-1261-length-24844-cov-5.378636_pt1 | contig 24844 bp, 21 predicted proteins | sample MGYA00511111_ERZ773190 | MGnify/ENA primary metagenome ERZ773190 (study PRJEB29015, sample SAMEA2737777) | human gut metagenome | biome: human gut; feature: human-associated habitat; material: faeces | place: China | collected 2012 ... | reverse complement strand
CAAAGAGTCGCAAGCGACTCTTTCGCGCTTGAGCGGAATGCGTAGCATTTATTTCTTTTCCGCGAAATGCGCATCCTCACGGAGTGTTTTTTATGTTATAGGAAACGAGAAGTTTCCTATAACATAAAAATAACAGCCACAGAATATCACGATTTTATCATGTTTTCTGAGGCTATTTTTAATATGATTATAAACTTTTTATTATATATTTATTATTTTTTACCTTTTATTTATTATCACTATGCTTTTTTCCTACGATTTCTTTGAACAACTGAACTTTTAAATGCTTTCATCATAGCAGGAGAAAGTTCTTCACAATCTTCATCAAAAACTATTGGCTCTTTCTTTGCTTCTTCAATTTCTTTGTGTCGTTCTTCTGTTAGTTTTTGATTCGATTCAGTAATATATGTCTTGATCATAATATAATCCCATTTCTGCATTGGTCGCAATTCTTACCGATGACTGCTACAAAACGTTCTTCTTCTGTAATATGCTCAAAATCATACATTTTTCTATATAATATAATCAGGATCATTGAACACAAGTGATGCTGTTTCAAATGAAATTTTATGTTTCACTTTATTTATAGTATTTTTGTTCTCATCCCATTCAAACTTCATACTTGTCCCCCATATTATATACTATTTTTCATTGTTATTAAAGTTTAAGTACCATACATTTTTACATCATTCTCAAACCTCAAATTCAAAAATGAAATGCCATCACCAACATAAAATGTACATACTGTACTCAAATATACTTGTCTTTAGATAATTTTATAATATCATATATCAGCAAATAACTCAACTGATAAAACAGCAATCTCAGGGCAAACGCATAAAAAATCTATCTAAATATTAAATTTCTTAGATAGATTTTTTATAATTTAGGATTATTATAATTATTTTTATGCGGTTGCCCTGACCTGTATAATCATTCGAAATAAAATTTTATATAACGAATATTATTTATCTATAATACATATGCTAATATAGAATTATTTTTAAACATCATGGATTATTTGTTTTAGTTTAGAATATTTCTTGTCGTATTGAAGTTTATCGAAAAATTGTACCATAAGAACTAATATACAAACTCTCTCCATACTCATATTCTTTCTAAAACAAACCAATCCTCCCATTGCATCTTTTATTTCTTCATAAATTTCAGGAAAATTATATTTTTCATAATATGAATCTAAGTATTCCATTCCTCCAACTATTTTATTTATTGCATACCCACATCTCTGAAAAGACGATGGTGATCCATATAAATAATTTGGGAATAATACAAGTTCTAAATAAATATCATCTGTTCTCTCCATCGTTAAATTTACATAATAATCATCCATTGCACAGTTCAATGCCTTCATATATCTACAATATAATCCTCTATTTTTCCCATAAAAATTCATATTGCAAATTTTTTCACAACGACGCAACAATTTAATATCCAAAGAATTTTCATTTTTGTCATCTATATCACCATATTTCTTTGTAATCTCAATCAAAAAACGACATTTATTCAGCACTGAGTCTTGTGTATCATATTTTTCATTTTTTATCCTGACTTTTCTGCGTTCTTTCAACTTTTTCTTTTTTTCAACTATATGAATACATATTACATCAATTTGGTTATATATTTTTTTCAAAAATTTTTGTAAATCAATTAGTTGTATTTTGTATTGATGTAAATCATCCTGCAAAGAATTTATATAATATACTATTCTTACACTTTCCTTCTTATCCCATACTGTAAATGGACAAAAAGCCTTTTTTCCATGTGTAAATTTCTTCTGCTTATTGTCATCCAAACACAATGCATGCGGTAATACTATCGCTCTAATAAATCTAAAAAAATCCTTATCCGTTTTTTCCCTTATTCCATGATATTTTTGAAAATCATTTCCATATTCAATTGTATAATCAAATAATTTTGCCACATTTTCAATACATTGTATAAGTAAATCAGCATAGTTTATCCAAATTACAAATTCCACTGCATCATCGTTATATTTTCCTTCAAGTTTAATATGATTGAGAATATTTACACACTCTTGTAATCTATCCAAGGAAGCAACTAATGGATAGTATGTATCACCAGAAGACGAAAAACCATAAGAGTCTCTTGCAATTTCATAATAAAGTTTTTCTGCTTTTTGCTCATCTAATAACATATCCTTTACCCACCGCCTTTAATTCCTATTCTTAAAATTCCAAATTTTTCTTATCAATACTCTATTTATACTCCTATATTAAAAAAATGTAAATGAGACTAACGCAAATCCTCAATTCTATTGTATACCTACCTTATGTATAGTCTATATCTATTATTTTATATCAAAATTTTTAATGATACGATTTTTCTTTTATTTTTGCATTCATCTATTTATCCTTTTCGGCATCAATTTCTTCTACTTTTCTCCAATAATATCCATGGCTCTTATGCTTTTTTATTAAACTTTTATAAATTTGCTTATTTACTTTTTTAGGCAATCCTAAACTTACTGCTGCTTCAACACAATTATTAAAATGTCTTATAACATTCATGTCATCATCCAATTGATATATTCCCTTTCCTATTCGAATACCTTGATACTTATAATCTTTTTTTGGATTGTACTCATCTAAATATACCCAAATATATCCACCTGCTCTAAATATGTTTCCATTCAAACAGTTCGATATCAAAGTTCTCCTAACACCTGTCTTTTCAGCCGCCTCTGTAACTGATGCAAATTTATTTAAATATTTGCCTTCTAAATCAATCTGTACAACCCCAACACATCTATGCGACGGTTGCTTTTTATATTTTTCTATTGGATTTCCATCCCACTCATCTTTAAATTTCCACAAATAACCACCAGATGTCTTATAAATTCCTCTCGCACAATCTTCTATTCCTCTTCTGTGAATTCCAGTTTCTACACAGGCATGTGCACAACTATGAAATTCATTAATCATATCACCATTTTTAGAAAACTGAACGACTGGTCGAGAGTTCCATGAAACACCCCCTTCTCCACCTATAGTTACATTATATCCCCACGAACCTTTTTCATGAATACAGGTATTAAGCTTTTTAATCCAATATATTTCTTTTTCAAGAATTTCTTTCTCTGATTCCGCCGTGTCAATTATTTCCCATACAAAATTTTCAATACCATATTTTCTTAAAGCTCTATGAAACGGAATATTATCTTCAATGTCATAAATGTGTTCTCTCTTTCTTTTTTCAAAATTGTATGTTTTACCAATATATATTTTTCCATTAATACTATTGGTTACTTTATAAATCACGTACTTCTTATCCATAAAAAACGCTCCAAATTTTTATTACTACTTGAATTATTAAATATTATAACATCCTTATCTTTTTTTTACTAGTTAAAAGCACCACTACTATTTATTATGTAATTGATAGTTAATATTATGATACAATAATAATCTTTGACCTATAATTCTTTAAATTCTTAATATTATATAAATTTTTTCATTTTGTTTATATATACAACTTGATTCATATTATCAAACTATTATTACACTATGCAAATTTCGCTCTACAAATATCCCTTGACCCAAAAAGACTACAAGAAACGCTAACTCAGCTTTTCTTGTAGTCTTTTCAACTTTTATTTATAAAATATACCTAATCTACGCAAGTTCTTTTATGAAACTCTCAATTCTGTCAAGTCCCTTTTCAATCTGCTCAATTGATATAGCATATGAAAGACGGAAACAGTCTGCAAAACCGAAGTCTGCACATGGTACGATAGCTGTATTGTACTCGTTGATAAGTATATCTGCCATCTGTGGCACACTATCAATCTTTGTTCCTTTGTATGACTTGCCTAATACTGCGCTTGCATCTACGAACACATAAAATGCTCCCATTGGCTCAAGTGTATCAAGAAGAGGCATTTCGCATACTCTCTTGTACATATATTTGCGGCGCTTGTCAAATTCAGCATGCATTTTTTCTACAGAATCCTGTGGTCCTGTAAGTGCTTCTACTGCTGCTTTCTGTGCTATTGAGTTTGGATTTGATGTCTGGTGGCTCTGTACACTTCCCATCATCTTTGCGATTTCTTTTGATGAACCTGTATAACCGATTCTCCATCCTGTCATCGCATAGCTCTTTGCAAGTCCGCTGCATGTGATTGTTCTGTCATATATATCTTTTCCAAGTGATGCAATACTTATGTGTTTCTGCTCACCGTAAACAAGCATCTCATACATTTCATCTGCTACAACATAGAAATCTTTTTCTACTGCAACTTTTGCAATTGCACGAAGTTCTTCCTCTGTGTAAAGCATCCCTGTAGGATTGTTTGGTGTATTTAATACAAGTGCCTTTGTCTTGTCTGTCACTGCTTTTGCAAGATCCTCTGCTGTAATTTTAAAGTTCTGCTCTTTTGTTGTTGTAACAATTACAGGTACACCTCCTGCAAGTTTTACTATCTCAGGATAGCTGAGCCAGAATGGTGCAGGTATAATAACCTCATCTCCCGGATTTAAAAGTGCAGTAAATATATTTGTAAGTGAATGTTTTCCACCATTGCTTATAACGATTTGGTCTGTATCATAATCAAGTCCGTTAAATTCTTTAAATTTTTTAGATATAGCCTCTTTTAATTCATTTGTTCCTGAAGCCGGTGTGTACTTGGTAAAACCGTCTTTAATAGCCTTTATGGCTGCTTCACAAATATTTTCAGGTGTGTTGAAATCAGGTTCGCCTGCTCCAAATCCAACTACATCTTTTCCCTGTGCTTTAAGTTCTTTTGCTTTCGCTGTAATTGCAAGAGTTGACGAAGGTTTAACTGCTGCTGCTTTTTTTGATAATTCTAATGACATGTTTCTAACCTCATTCCTGCGACTTTATCGCATAAGTAATTTAATATTTTTACGCCCGTACCAAGAATATTATTCAAAATGAATTTTATTCACAATACGATTTTAATTATCTCACAATATACATATGTACGTCAATATATATGTTAACAATTATATCAAAAAAATATACCCTAAAATTGTAAAAATTAACAAAACCCTTACAATTCCAAGGTATAATAATGTAATTTTATGTTTATTCTTAATTTTCTTAATTCTTAAAGCTATGGATTGGTGCAGGAATTCTTCCGCCCCTGTTCACAAACTCGCTGCAGTCAAACTGATTTACTGGCATTACAGGTGCATATCCTAACAGTCCTCCAAATTCAACCATCTCTCCGACTTTCTTTCCCGGAACAGGTATAAGTCTCGCTGCTGTCGTCTTTTGGTTTATCATTCCGATTGCCATCTCGTCGGCTATGATACCGGCTATTGTCTCAGGCTTTGTATCTCCCGGTATAGCAACCATGTCAAGTCCCACCGAGCAGACACATGTCATCGCTTCAAGTTTTTCAAGTGTGAGTGCTCCGTCCTGAACGGCATTTATCATTCCCTGATCCTCACTAACCGGAATAAATGCTCCGCTAAGGCCTCCGACATATGAAGATGCCATTACACCGCCTTTTTTAACCTGATCGTTAAGCATTGCAAGTGCTGCGGTAGTTCCCGGTGCTCCTGCTCTCTCAAGTCCCATCTCCTCAAAGATGTCTGCAATACTGTCTCCTATTGCAGGTGTAGGTGCAAGTGAAAGGTCTATAATTCCAAATGGAATGTCAAGTCTTTTTGATGCCTCAAGTGCAACAAGCTGACCCACCCTTGTAATCTTAAATGCAGTCTTTTTAATTTTTTCACAGAGAGCTCCAAAATCAAGTCCATGTGCTGACTCAAGTGCTTTTCTCATAACTCCCGGTCCGCTGACTCCGACATTTATTATCTCGTCAGCTTCCGTAACACCGTGGAATGCTCCCGCCATAAACGGATTATCATCAGGTGCATTGCAAAATACAACAAGCTTTGCACAGCCATTGCAGTCACAATCAACTGTAATATCAGCAGTCTCACGGACAATGTCTCCCATAAGTCTTACGGCATCCATATTAAGTCCTGTTTTTGTTGAACCAACATTTACCGAACTGCATACAAAATCTGTCGCTTTGAGTGCCTCCGGGATAGAGCGTATAAGAAGTTCATCGCTCTTTGTCATTCCTTTAGAAACAAGTGCCGAATAACCTCCGATAAAATTTACTCCCACTTCCTTTGCAGCCTTATCAAGCGTCTTTGCTATCGTTACATAATCCTCAGGTGTCTTACATGCAGATCCCCCTATAAGAGCAATAGGTGTAACCGAAATTCTCTTGTTTACAATAGGAATACCGTATTCAAGTTCTATTTCTTTTCCTGTAGAAACAAGATTTTTTGCTACAGTTGTGATACGGTTGTATATTTTTTCATTTAATTTTTCAAGATTATCATCTATACAATTTAAAAGGCTGATTCCAAGTGTAATAGTTCTTACATCAAGGTTTTCCTTCTCAATCATATCGTTAGTTTCTTTTACTTCTGCTATATTTATCATACTAACTTTATTTCCCCCTCATTAAATTCTGTGCATTTTATCAAATATATCTTCACGCTGCGCCTTTATCGTACAACCCATGTCCTCACCAATCTTTTCAAGTGCGCTGTTAAATCCTGCAAAGTCTGTTTTGCATTCTGCCACATCAACAATCATCATCATGTTGAAAAATCCACCTACTATTGTCTGTGAAATATCAAGAATATTTACATTGTTCTCTGCGAGATATGTACAAACTTTTGCAATAATACCCACACTATCCTTACCTACTACTGTTATAACTGTTTTTTTCATTTTATCTTTTCCTTTCTTATCCTAAAGCACAACCATTTTGGAAGGCTCATCTCTCTTTGCCACAGACAGGTCAAAATTAAGTTCTTTTAACCCTATCTCTTCCCACAGCTGACATTTTACTGCTTCAAATGCAAGCTGCGGATAATTGTTTTCTTTTGATAAATGTGCAAGAAATGCATATTTCAATTTTTTATTTATAACTTTACATAAAAGACTTCCTGAATCTTCATTGGATAAATGCCCATATTCACTTAATATTCTTCTCTTAAGTGAATACGGATAACTTCCCGCTTCAAGCATACTGATATCATGATTAGCTTCAATAAATAATACTTCCGTATTTTTCAAATGTGAAATGATATATTCATCATATTTTCCCAGATCAGTTGCTATACTTGCCTTATGTCCCTCAGCTGTAAGTGTATATCCAACCGGGTCTGCTGCATCATGTGAAGTAGAAAATGGCATAACTGTTATTTCTCCCATTGATACCGGTTCATCTGCATGGACTTCAAAAAGATGATTCATTGAAATAACACCCTTTTTGTCTTTAAGCCTTATGGAATCAAGTGTCCCACCTGTCGCATAAACAGGTGTATCAAACATTTTTACCATCATGTTTATTCCCTGAATATGATCGCTGTGTTCATGTGTTACAAATATACCATTTAACTGCTCAGGTGCAACACCAATCTTTTTAAGTCCCTCTACTATCCTCTTCCTGCTTACTCCCGCATCTATCAAAATGTTTGTATCACCGCTGCCAACATACGTACAGTTTCCACTGCTTCCGCTGGCAATACTGCATATTCTCATATTTACCTCACTTCTTTTCTATATCCTGTTTTCAATCTACCCACTGTATCACAACATTGTCACCATCATTTACAGGTAGCATAAAGTCACCTGGCACACCATTTACTGATGTCTCCAAATGGTCACCGTGAGCCACTGATGTATCTACAGGATAAAAATCAAGTACATCTACAAGAATATATTTTTTCTTTCCTTTCATAACAACCGTGTCACCATTTACCGTAATAGTGATATCATGAACTTCTGCATTTTCTTCTTCATTCTTAGACTGCTCCCCGGCTGTCTCACCACCGGTGCTGTGTGTTTCCGGTTTATTATTGTCATCCTTAGTAACATTCTCTTTTTCACTGTTTCCTGCCAACCCACTTTCATATGCTAAATCATCGTGAGAATCAACAGCATTTTCCACGGAGATTTCTTTTTTCTGTTCTTCTTCACTTTTACTTTCGGCAGAGTATTCTTCACTTTGGTTTTCGTTAGAATGTTTCTCTAACTCCTCTATTGAATATATAGTCTCTTCCGGAAACTCAGGTTCTCCGTACTTTTCAAAAAGTTCGGCATAATTCGGCTCTTCTTTTTTTATTTCACATAATATCGAAAAATTGTCGTAAACTTTCGTTTCCATATCGGCAGGCACATTATTTACATATACTTTTCCACAGTATATTATATCCATGAATTCAAGAACCTGTTTCAATGTATAGTAATCCTGAAACTCTATCTCATCCCCATCCTTTATATCATAAAAACCGGATACGAACTCGCCGTTTACTATGACAAATCTTGGACAGAGTATTTCTTTTTTGTTAAACATAAACTTTATAGTTGCTTTGTACTCCGGAATATCTTCTATTTCGAGTACAGCATCTTCACCTGCCGTAGAAGGTTCTATATCTATCTTGGCATTCTGCGTAACAGGTGTGTTCATGCCCACTTCAACACCATTCATTTTTATTGAACTTGATTCACCCTGTTTTCCCCTGAGCATTCTCTTTTCACCATTTACTGTATAAATAATGCTTTTTCCTCTCTTAGGGAACAAATCTTCATTTGGAAATCCTATATTAAGTGCTGCATCTATAACAGTGAGCTTACCATTGTCATACAGCTTAATTCTCTCATCATTTATGTTGACGAAAATAAAATTGTTTCGCTGTTCATAAAAATTCAGGCAAATTCCTACCGGCGTAACAAGAAGTGAATCCACTTTTATATCATCCTGCATAAACGTAATGTTACCCATAACTTCTGAACCTCTGAGTGCCACTCTCTCTTTTGGCAGTTCCAGAAATTCAGCAAGACTTTCAACAAATCCTTTTATTTTGCCTCCGCCTCCGACTACAAAAACAGCACTTACAGATTTTCCGCAATTGAGTTCTATAATCTTATCGGCAACACTCTTGGTAATAGAATAAACTGTGTCTTTTACAACCTCGGCTATTTCCTCTGATGACACTTTATACGGAAGTCCCATTATGTCACTAAATTCAACTTCGTCCATCTCTGTGCTTTTACATTTCAATGCATCCGCTTCATTAAAATCTGTCAGATAGTGTTTTGCAAGACATTCCGTGATTTCATCTCCTGCACTCGGTATCATTCCGTATGCAACAATACTACCATCCTTTGTAATGGAAATATCCGATGTTCCTGCCCCTACATCTACAAGTGCTATATTCAGCAATCTGAATCTTTCCGGTATCGCAACATTTATCGCCGCAATAGGCTCCAAAGTAAGATTAGCCACATATAGTCCTGCTCTCTCAACAGCCGCATAAAGTCCGTCTACAACCTCATCAGGCAGGAAAGTGGCAATCAGCTCACATGAAATCTTATTACATTTATGTCCTTCAAGGTTCGTTATAACATATCCATTCTGATAATAATGTTTAACAGAATATCCTACACAATAAAATTTTATATCATCACTTTTTTTCTCTTCTCTAAGTTTTTCATATGCATTTTCAACACCAAGCATATCAAGTGTGTATATATTTTCCGTTGTAACAACTGTCTCAGAATTAAAATCAATTTCTGCTTCTGCCTCTACAGTCATAAGCACACGTCCCGCTGCCGCAATACATACATCTTTATATGTACGCCCGGTCATCTGCTCAAGCCTTTCACGAATTTCGCTTATGGTGACCGCAACCATGTTTATGTCATGAATCTGTCCATCCATCATTGCTCTTGTTTCGTGTTCTTTCGAGGTCTGTGCAACTACAGTAAATCCCTTTGTGTCACGATATCCAACTGTTCCAACAATACTTCTTGTACCTATATCCAGTCCAAAGACAAGCTGTTCCGGAACACCTTCCATATTCACTTTTTTTATCTCGACATTCTCTGTCTCACTTATCACTATGGAACCCCCTTAATCATCACAATTATCAGTATTTTACCAAATAAATTGTTATAATACAAGTCTTAAGCCGCAACATCAGAATACCTATAACTTTTATGACCGCATATTCACTGATATGATAAGAAAACAGAAGACTTTGGTGCATACGTTTTAAAACCGCAGTTACCAAAGTCTCCCCTTATAATTTATGTATTTAATATTGGAGTCAAAAGGCATTTTGACCCTTGTATCATATATTTTATTTAACTGTTACCTTACAGAATTTGATTATATTCTCCTGATAACAATATACAACAATCAATGCCGTTCCCTTTTTCTTTGCATGAATTATCCCTGCATCATCAATCTCTGCCACTTTTTTATTTGAAGATACAAAATTCAAATTCGGATTGTACACTTTTTCAGGCAATACCGTAATATTTAGTTTCTGTGATTTACCCTTTTTCAAAGTCATTTTTGTTTTGCCCAGCTTAAAATCCTTTATCATAACAACATCGTCCCATGAAATAACATGAATCTTACACTTCACTGCTTTTAATCCCTTTATCTTTGCTGTAACAGTACAAACTCCAAGTTTCTGAGTAGCAGAAACAACACCATTGTTTACTGAAACCATATCCTTATCCGATACTGACCACTTAATTTCAGGCATAACTGCTCCTAACGGCTGTATACTGTATTTAAGTACATAATCATCATAAGGTGTCATATATATTTCATTGTTTCTGAAAACTAAGCTTTTAGGTTTATTAACTTTAGTTTTTTTCTTCCACTTCGCATATACTGTGGCTTTTTTCTCCGTCAATGTCGTGTCTGCTGTAAATTTAGTCTCATATGACTTCCCGTCAATCTTTTGCCTGTAATACCATCCTTTAAAATAGTATCCCTTCTTAGTCGGATCTTTAGGCATTATATTTTCTGTTCCCGACACAAAATCGGCAGTATAATATACTTTTTTGCCAACTTTAAATGTGACTTTTGTACCGGATGCGAACTTATCTATTGATGATATATTCTTGTCAATCCAGTCAATTCTTTCACGAATCCACTTTTTAAATCTGGTTTCCTCACTGTCATATGTCACTTCATTCCCCGAAGGCAATGGCAAATCAGGTACATCTTTCACTCCTGCCAAAGCCTCCTCATTTAGCATAAAACGATCCCCATCATAAAGAGAATACTTTTCATTTACATTATAATTTGCTTTTTGTGAAGCATACTGTTTTTTTGAATATGTATCTATAATCCCGCCATCTTTTATGCCTTCAAGAAGTTTTTCTTTAATATATGGCCATCTTGCTGCAAATTTATTTCTAAATTTTTCATTTGAAAACAATTTTATAAACCATGGATTTCTTCCTAAATTCAATCCCTCAACCTGATTTTCTCCACTAAATTCAGTAGCACCCCACGCAACATAATCAAAGTCCCACAAAGGTCCCCAATAAAGCTTGCCGTTTCTCTTTTTATAAAGATATGTACTGCCTGAACCAAAAGCATCTCCATTTAATGAAAATTCCTGCACCCAGTAATAATCTATTGCCGAGTCAACATCGAGATACTCATCATACGAAATGCCATCACTGTCTTTAAAATTCTTTCCAAATATGGCGTTTTCTGTCTGCTGTACATAATTTGATATGTAATTATACTGTTCAACATTTGTGTAATCCTCAAAGTCAGGACTTTCAATTGCAAATGTCATTCCTTTCTCGGTATTTATATTTAATCTGTCACTCTCCTGCTCACATGCCAAAAGATATCCTCCTGTTATGGCTGAACCACTCGTGATTGCTTTTGTTTCATCGTTTTCAGCAAGGTCGTCAATATTTACTCTGCTTTTTCCTACCCTTACCTGTTCGCACAGATAATAACTTCCAAGGTACTTGTTATTCATAACAACATTTACAAATTCACATTTTGGTGTATATTCAAGACCGATAGCATCACCAAGCCAGTATGTAAACTTGTTTCTAAGCATTGACACATCATAATAGTTTGCCAAAAGTATCCAGTGTTTATTGGCACCCATTCCCAAAAGGTCTGCTTTTTTATCCAATTTAAACTTGTACGGTCTTTTACTTGGACCCCATGTGGAATTTCCTCTTCCTCTTATGTATTCAAGCTCGTATGTTGCTGTTTTGAGTTCTTTATCAGTATACTCTGATTTATAACCTTCCGGTATATTGAGCGTTATATTTCCATAACACTCTGTCTGGTGATCCACATCTCCATTCATAGATGCTATAGGAGTTATCGACTCATCAATATCAACATTTACCGTCGGTATATCTTCTTCAAGAAAAAACATATACTCTAAAAGAAGTTTTAAGTCTTTTCCTGCATAATCTTTACCATTATTGTCAGTTATTTTAAATGAAACCTTATGTTTTCCGCTGATTTTATCAAGACTAAGTTTTACGCACTTATTATCGTCTAATTTCCAAACATTCCTTCTTTTCTGACTTGGCAGCTTTATCTTTGCAAAACTTTCATTTGAACCATCCAGATAAAAAGAAATACTTATGTCTCTCTTTCTCTCAGCAATTCCCGAAAAAACAATATATCTGCTCTTTTCATTAAAATCAATTTCTTTGCTGATAGTGAAATTGGTTTTCTCAATTTCTTCTGTATTTCCACTCACCATAAGTGCTGATGTGCTTTCATGTTGAGATAAGATAATGTTTTCATTATCCGTACTAAGACTTTTAGACTCATATAACTTAGAAAACTCCTGCTTATCATCAGAACTGATATATGCATCAGATTTATTGTCAGATGTTTTGATATTTGCCTTTTTAATGCCAGCACCGGACTTTTTTGCACCAAATCCAGTCTTATCGCCGACTAAACTTTCCTGTTTCTTATCAGCTTTCTTTACAGACACCGCTTTGGAATAATTTCCGCTGCCAAATACGGTAACCAGTGATATAGCTGCCGCCAAAGTCATGGCTATTATTTTTTTCTTTTTTTTCAAAAAAAACACTCCTTTCAAATGTATGTTGATAATGTGTCACCCATTGCATATATCAACATATCCCACCTTATATAAAGACTTTTTATAAAGCTAATACAACGTAAATCAAATCTTTGATACATTGTACTAATCTCTTATGATATTTTAACATAGACACATTTTTGACACAATATATTTGAAAGAAATGTAAGTAATTCTTAAATATTTGTACCGGCAATATTTTCTATCTGCCAATCTATAGGTTCTATTCCGTTCTTTTTAAGGAAATCATTTGTCTGACTGAAATGCCTGCATCCGAAAAATCCTCTGTATGCTGAAAGCGGACTCGGATGTGGTGCTTTCAATATAAGATGTTTCGGGTTGGTTAACATTGGTATCTTGCTCTGTGCAGGTCTGCCCCACAACAAATATACTATCGGTCTGTCCTGCTCATTTACCGCATTTATCACGGCATCCGTAAAATGCTCCCATCCCTTATTCTGATGCGAATTTGCCTGATGCGCCCTCACGGTAAGAACTGTGTTTAACATAAGCACTCCCTGATCAGCCCACTTTTTAAGATAACCGTTATTTGGTATATAACATCCCAAATCATCATGAAGTTCCTTATAAATATTCTGAAGTGAAGGCGGTATTTCTTTTTGACTTGGTGGCACAGAAAAACTAAGTCCATGTGCCTGATTTACATTGTGGTAAGGATCCTGCCCGAGTATAACAACTTTAACTTTTGACAGCGGTGTAAAATGAAATGCGTTAAAAATATCATCAGCCGGCGGATAAACAACGACTCTGCTGTATTCTGCCTTAACAAAATCAAATAAATCTTTATAATACGGTTTGGCAAACTCCGGCCTTAATGCCGGAAGCCAGTCATTATCAATCATTCCCATAATAATCCTCCACTAAAGTCTCACACTTATTCCTTCATCTCTGAGATATTGCTTAACTTCATTTATCTCCAGTTCTTTATAATGAAAAAGAGAAGCGGCAAGAACTGCATCTGCATTTCCCTCTGTAAATGCATCTTTGAAATGCTCAAGTTTACCTGCACCACCCGATGCGATGACAGGTATATTTACATTGTCAGAAACTGTCCTTGTCAGCTCTATATCATACCCGTCTTTTGTTCCGTCACAATCCATACTTGTAAGTAAAATCTCCCCGGCTCCGAGTTCATATGCTTTCATAGCCCATTCTACCGCATCTATTCCCATATCAACTCTTCCACCATTTTTGTAAATATTCCAGCCTTTTTTGTCTTCTCTTCTCTTAGCATCAATAGCAACAACAACGCACTGACTTCCAAATTTCATCGCAGCTTCTGATATAAGTTCCGGATTCAATATAGCAGCAGAATTTACGGCAACCTTATCTGCACCCTCTCTCAAAACAGCCTTAAAATCATCTACTGTTCTTATTCCACCACCGACAGTAAATGGTATAAATACTGTTTCTGCAACTCTTCTAACCATATCTATTTTTGTTGCCCTTGCATCGGAAGATGCGGTTATGTCAAGAAATACTAATTCGTCCGCACCCGCTTTTCCATATGCAGCACCGACTGTAACAGGGTCTCCTGCGTCTTTCAGGTCAACAAAATTTACACCCTTTACTACTCTTCCGTTATTCACATCCAAACATGGAATTATTCTCTTTGTAAACATGTATCTACCAAGCCTTTCTTTTTCTGATTCTATTTGCACAATTCTCTGGATATAATGAACAAATACCTCACCGACAGTATTTTCACACTATAACTCACAAAAATTCTTTAATATCCGCAAGCCGACATCACCGCTTTTTTCCGGATGAAACTGACACGCAAATATATTGTCATGTTCAACAGATGCATGGACATGAGTTATATATTCAGTAGTTGCTGCTACATCATTTTCGTTTTCTGCCTGAAGATAATATGAATGCACAAAATATACATATGAATTATTAGAAACTCCCTTAAAAAGCCTGCTTCCTTCTTTTACATCAATAGAATTCCATCCCATATGCGGAATTTTAAAACCTTCTTTTTCCGGAAATTTTACTATATTTCCCGGAAGAAGTCCAAGTCCTTTTACCCCCGGTCCCTCTTCACTGCTTTCAAACATAAGCTGAAGTCCAAGACATATTCCTAAAAATGGTTTATTTTCTTTAACAAGCTTATGTATAACATCTACAAGTCCAAACTTGTGAAGTTTTTCCATAGCATCACCAAAAGCACCGACTCCCGGCAAAATAATTTTATCTGCTTTAAGCAGTTTCTCTTTATCTCTGGTCACAATACATTCCTCACCCAGATACTGCAAAGCCTTCTCAACACTCTTAAGATTTCCTGCATCATAGTCTATAATAGCTATCATTGTTGTATATCACCTCTGTTGTCTTTTTTGTAAGTTTACCACATACAAGGCATATTGTCGATATGACAATATCTAAAAATCACCGATAGATGTCCATCCATCGGTGATTCTGCTATTTACTTATTTATTTGCTATTTCATTAACTTTTTTTGTATAATCACCGCCACTTAAACTAAGTATGTCGTATGCCTGTGATTTTGATAAATAAAATTCCTCTGACAATATATCAAGTATCTCCTGATATACACTTTCGAGTTTGTCTTCTATCTCGAGGTCATATGCTGTTTTCTTATTGGCATCATATTTTTTCAGTCCCATAAGAAGTGCATCCAAAGCCTCCGGATACTTTTTAACATTTTCATAATTCTGATATGCGTCAATCGAATGCTGAACTTTCATAACAGTTACTATTTTCTGATACTGTTCAGGGTCTTTTTTCTTCATATTCGTTCCGACAGCATATTCATATGCCTGTGAATACTTACTCATATCAAAATAATTTTTGGCTTTTTTCTTATCAAGACTGCCACTAAAACTGTTTGTCAAAATAACTGTTCCCAAAAGCAGTACCATTCCTAATAAAACAACAATAGTAACTCCTGCTTTGTTGAGTTTTCCGACTACCTCCTGAGCTGCTGCAGCTTCCTCTTCTTCTTTTTTAGCAAGTTTTTCAGCTTTCTTTGCTGCCTTTTCCTCAGCTTTTTTAGCTTTCTTCGCTGCTTTTTCCTCGGCTTTCTCAGCCTTTAACTTTGCTTTTTCCTCTTTTTTCTGTGCCTTTTCAGCCGCCTTTTCCTCTTTTAGCTTTTCGGCTTCTTCAAGCTTTGCTTCCTCTTCTTCTTTAGCCTGTCTTTCAGCCTCAGCAATCTCATCCGTGACTACATTTCCAAATACTTTCTTAAAAAATCCCGGCTTCTCTGCTTCGCTGTCATCGCTATCTTCTGTCGGAAGAATATTTGCTATATCTTCCTCCCCTGACTCACCAATCGGTATGTCAGGTATATCGTTTATATCCGGTACTGCATCAGCAGAAGCATTATCAAGGCTCATAATATCCTCTGAACTCGAATCATCACTGAGCATTCCCAATAAATCTTCAATATCATCTGCCTGTTTGCTCTCTGTCTCTTCTGATGTATCTGTTATATCTCCTTCTGCCGCATCAATTGAACCGTTTGTGTCTAAATTATCCAACAAACCGCCAAGCATATCATCAATGTCTGCCGAATCTGCATCTTCACTATCTGCCCCGTCTTCGGATAATGACATTATATCTTCTTCAGGTTCTTCCCCTCCCTCGGGTATTGACATCACATCCTCTTCAGGTTCTTCTCCTCCCTCGGGTATTGACATCACATCCTCTTCAGGCTCTTCTCCTCCTTCGGGTATTGACATCACATCCTCTTCAGGCTCTTCTCCTCCCTCGGGTATTGACATTATATTCTCTCCAGATTCTTTCTCTCCCTCAGATATTTCATCACTTTCATGCAATGACATTGCATCTTCCTCAGATATAGCAGTTTCATTGGATGTATCTTCTTCCGGCTCTGCACCATTCTCAGCATCTGCAGATAACATATTTTCGCTGACATCTTCTTCCGGCTCTAACTGAGGGAAAGTGGTTTGTATATCTTTCCCATCTGAAAGTTCCGATGCAACACCGTCTTCCTCTGTTATTCCAACATCTGGAAGAGGTATATCTATTGTCATATCAACATTATCATTATTTCCAGCTTCGTTAAGTTCAGAATCATCCATCTTTATAGATGCAGCAACTTCCGGAAGTGCAGACAAATCATCCATACCATCAAGTTCATCTAACTGTGGCAATCCCTCAAGGCTTGCAAGATCATCATACTCTACAAAATCATCAAGTCCATCATAAACGTCATTGTCTGAATTTTCCTCTTGTAAACCATCCTTTTCAATATTGTCTTCTTCTCTCAATCCACTTTTCTCCTTGTCCACATTAAACTATTCAGCCTGCACATTTCCAACAAGCTTATCAATTTCAGAAACCAACTGACCGATTTCCGGCTTTGAAAGCTGTGCATCTGCTCCGAGCTGTTTTCCCTTAATCTTCATTTCCTCATTTACAAGAGATGAGAATATAACTACCGGTAAATGATTCATATCAGGATCATCTTTGACAAGTTTTGTGAGACGGTGTCCATCCATCTGAGGCATCTCAATATCGGTTATAATACATGCAACTTTTGAATCTAAATCTCCGCTTGCATTATACTCCTGAAGTTTATCCCAGCATTCCTGTCCATTTGCAGTTGTTGTAATATTCGTATATCCTGCCTGCCCAAGACAATTCACAATCATCTTACTGAGCAATGCTGAATCTTCCGCTATCAAAATTGGAGTTTCATTTCTTGTTCTGTGAGTCATTCGCTCAACATCAGATATTTTAAGTCCTGTCTCAGGATTGATGTCTGAAACAATCTTTTCAAAATCAAGTATAATTATGAGTTTCCCATCAATCCTTACAATTCCTGTCGCCATCCCCTCTCCGGCTGTGTTTATTGTAGAATCAGGTTTTACAATATCTGACCATGACACTCTGTGTATGCCCAATACCCCATTTACATGAAATGCAGTATTTAATTTATTGAAATTTGTCACTATGTACATATCACCAGCTGGTGTCTCCGGTTTAGGAAGATGTAAGCATTCTGCCAAATCTATAATAGAAATAATTTCATCTCTAGGCATAAATATTCCCTCTATACGCGAATCTGCATTCGGTATGGGAGTAGGTGTCTGAAATGAAATAATTTCTCTTATTTTCGCTACATTTATTCCATAATAATTGTCTGCAACACGAAATTCCAATATTTCCAATTCATTTGTTCCACTCTCTAATAAGATTCCTGTTTCCATATCCGTACCTCCACTGTATGTCTGGTCATTCCAAACTTTGTATATGATTATTTTATTTGAAGCTGAGCCACCATATCTTTATTTGTGACTTCAAGCACTACATTGTTCAACTTGATCTTTGCCGGAATTTCAAATACCAAAATTGCATTCAGGCTTTTTTTAGCCGATATTTTCTTCTTGATAAAATGTATGTCCTCATCCGCGATAGTCAGAAGCGGTGAATCCATCTGTTTTCCATCTACAGATAACACATACTTGCTGTGATTCTTGGTCATATCAAGCTTCCTGGCTGAGCTTGTATTATTCTTAAATTTCAGCTTTACGACAAAAAGTTTTTTACCCGCTTTAGAAGAAATATTGGAATCTTTCGTACTTATATTTGAATTAAATTTGTACCCGTCAAACTTAACCCTAAATCCCGGCACCTGTAACGCATCACTCATCGAAACATATGTCTGCTTTGGCTCTTCTATTGTCTGTGCTGCATCAGATGGTGTTTTACTATTCTGAATTTCAGCCGGCGTATCTGATACCTTTGGTGTTGGCACCACTGTCGGCTGTACACTCGGCTGTGGTGTTGCAGTCTCAGTTTCACTGTTTAATTTTATCGAATTTGAATAACTTTTGTCATGCATAAGCAGATTGTCCGCAATATATTCTGCCATAGCATTATTTTGGTCTTCGGATAATGTCGGTACACTCGCACATCCTGTCAAACCAATAACTGTGACCGCTGCCACAATGAAAATCCTTTTTCTCATACTAACCCTCCGTGCTTTACTACACTTTTAATACAGGTATATATTTGCTGATTTAACCCATTTTTTGTCTTTTTATATAATATCACATATATTGCAACATCGTCAATGAATAAAGTAGCCGCAATATTTAATTTATCTAATTTTCGGTATCAAGTTCAAACCAAAATTCAACACCGTCATCATGATTTATGACGCCGAATTTCTGATTCATTGAGTCCATTATAGCCTTAACTATTGATAATCCTATTCCGCTGCCGCCATACTCTCTTGTTCTTGCTTTATCAACTTTATAGAATTTTATCCATATCTTATCGAGTTCATCCTCAGGTATACACTTTCCTGTGTTAAATACGCTGACTCTCACAACATCTTCATGTTTTACCATACTCACGTTTATTTTTTTTTCTCCGTCAACATGATTTATTGCGTTGCTTATATAGTTTGTTACAACTTCCTCAATCATGTATTCGTCAGCCCAGACATACAAAGGCTCATAATCTTCCATCGTTATCACAGCCTCTTTTTGCCCGGCTAATAACAGTGCTGAATTTATAACTGATTTCAAAACCTGAACAATATCAAAATGTTCAAAAGAAACCTGATTATTTCCAAATTCAATCTGATTCAGAGTAAGCAGTTTCTTTACCATCTTATTCATTTTGTTTGCTTCGTCTATTATTACCTCACAGTAAAACTCCCTGCTCTCGACATCATCATTAATATTATCCTGCAACCCCTCAGCATATCCCTGTATGAGTGCAATAGGCGTTTTTAGTTCATGTGACACATTTGAGAGAAACTCTTTTCTCATCTCATCTATCTGAATTTTATTCTCGATATCCTTTTTTAACTCATTATTTGCGGCTTTCAGTTCTGATATTTTTTCTTCCAGATTTTCTGACAATGTATTTATACTACTTCCCAATGCGCCAATCTCATCATCACTCTTTACCGGATAACGCACCTCAAAATCAAAATCTGCCATTTTCTGAGCAATTCCCGTAAGCTGTCTTATCGGTTTTGTGAAATTATTTCCTATGAATACCATTATCACAACACCAAATACGATTACTCCGATACCGACATAGAGCAAAAATGAATTGAAAATACCTATATTTTCCGTCATGCTTTGATAATTCGTGCTCACATAAATAAACGCACCTGAATCAAGTTTTCCGAACAGTTCAATATAATATGAACCTATTCTCTCATCCAAAACCTTATAAACACTATAATTATCCGTAAGCATCATAAGATGACGTTTTTTATCTTTGACCGCAAAACTTTGTGTATCTTCTATTCCTATGACATAATCTTTAGTCTTGTCAATCACATCTTCTTTCTGAAATTGTGTTATTACATTTTCGCTCGGATAATCATATTGATAATACACTTTTCCAAAAAAATTATTCAATCTAAAAACATACACATTTGATGTATTATTTTCGGATAATATTTCGAGATCCAATGTAGAATCATCAGACAATGTCGCACTCTCACCTGATTTATAATCACTGTCACTGTTTATGATAGAGTTTGCATTATCATAACATCCCTCCAGCATCGACACTTTGCTGTGCTGATAATATGCAGGCAAAAATATCCTGTTCATAAACCAGATTGCCGCAAGCGTAAATCCAAGCATTCCTATCATTATTAATATAAGTTTGGTACGAATCGACTTTATTCCGAACATTTTTTCGTTATTTTTCATATTATCAAACCTCAAATTTGTATCCCATTCCCCATATTGTCTTTATATATTCACCTTTTTTCCCCAGTTTGCTGCGAAGTTTCTTTACATGGGTATCGATGGTTCTTGCATCACCAAAGTAATCATAATTCCATACATTATTTAAAATTCTCTCTCTCGACAACGCAACGCCCTGATTTGTGACAAAATATGTAAGAAGCTCGAACTCCTTAAAACTAAGCTCAATAGGCTCTCCATCAATCTTAACTTCATGTGCTGACTGATTTATATATATGCCTCCGACCTCAATATCTCCGTCATCAAGCTGGTTTGTACGCCTTAGTATCGCTTCAACCCTTGCTACCAGTATCTTCGGACTAAATGGCTTTGAAATGTATTCATCCACGCCGAGTTCAAATCCAAGCAGTTCATCTTTTTCATCACTCTTCGCTGTCAGCATAATTATTGGAACCTGTGAATATTTTCTTATTTCTCTCACTACCTCCCAGCCATCCATTTTAGGCATCATAACATCAAGTATAATCAGGGCAACATCTTTATTTTCATAAAATTTATCAACTGCTTCCTCACCGTCCCCGGCCTCCAGCACATCAAACTTGCTCTTAATCAAAAAATCCTTTACAAGTTTTCGCATTCTCGCTTCATCATCAACCACCAAGATTTTTAATTTTTCCATAATCGACCCCCACTTTTATTATCATTTATTGTTTTCAGCATCTTTTGGTTTGTCCTTTAGTTCTTTCTCTTCCTTTTCAAGAGCCTTCTGCCTGTCATCAAGCGTCTGTTCCCATTTTTCATACTTGTCTATCAATTCATTTTCCATATTAGATTTGTAATCCGTAAAATATGTAAATACCGAATACTTTGATTTTACTGTTATTATGACAAGTGCAGCTAACAATACAATTAAAAATGCAATAGCCATATTTTTTATTTTTTTCCCGGTTATGGCCTCTTCATATGCTTTCTTATACCTCTCCGCATTTCGTACTGCCTCATCCTTACTCATTGCAGGTACTTTCTGTACCACGGCGTTTTTTGATGTCACCGGTACATACGCAAGATTTTTTTCCATAACGGTTCCTGACGAAATAAGTTTCTTTCTCATATTATTGACAAATTCAAGACCTACGACTGTCTGAAAGGACTTCTTATCTATAGCCTTATTATAAACTTTCAAAACCGCTTTCATATCAGACATATTTGTATTAGCTACAATATATCCTATAGTTTCCTTTTCCTTCATTGCACGCTCAAATTCTTTTTTTGATGAAAATTTAAATCCATCCAAAACCATTTCTTTTTCGTTTACCATATTTTACCCCGACTTAAATATCATTTGAAATAATTTGAAACTTTTTACCATGTATAACGATTTCTTATATAATCGTTATACATGCTGTCTTTATTTACCTTTATCTTTTAGTTCTATACTTTTGAATAATCATACTTTAAATTATCCGCGAGCCATTTTTTCACCACATTTAAAGTAGTCTCGTTTATAATTGCCTCTTTGTTTTCCTTCTCATAATCGCTTTTAGTCGCATATTTTTCAGAATTATACTCGTATTCCTCATCAAGTACGCTCTTATAATCCTCATCGCTGTACTTAATATTTTCAAGCTTTGCGATTGCCATTGCCGCAAGGTTTTCTTTTACGGTATCCTTTGCAAGCTCCTTTAAATTGTATTTCTTAAAATCTTCAAGATTATTATATCCATACTGTTTCAAAACTTCATCAATACTGTAACCGTAAATTTCAGCCATATCATAATATCCCTGAAGATTTTCTTTTTCCGCAAGTGCCATCATATCCGAAGGGTATTTGATTACATTACATACCTCCATAACATCAGACCATGCATAATCTCCCCTGTCATTTTTATTTTCTTTTAACAGTTTTTCTTTGATATATTTTTTATATTCACTGACTGTTTTATATTTTCCGGAGGATATCTGATTTACAAATTTGTTGTTAAACTTTGGCACAATTTTCTTTCCACATATATAATCAACCGTAATCTCAAAATCAACATTATGCCCGTCCACTCTCTCATCATCATAAGTTCCTTTTGGCACTTTACAGGTAAATTTCACTTTTTTGCCTGTCCTTGCGCCCAACAATGCTTTCTCAAAGTCCTCAAGCCAGTCACCTGAACCTACATCTATATAGTCTTCGCCACATGTGACATCTATTTTCTTTCCTTTAATGGAGCCTGCATATTTTGCATAAACTTTGTCACCATCTTTGACTTTTCCCTGCTTCTTCTCATACTTTGTATTGTCCTCAAGCATTGAATCTATCTCTGATTTTATATCATCCTCTGACACACCTACATTTACGGTAATATTTTTATAATCGCCAATTTCTATATACTTTAAGGCATCAAAATCTTTGCTGTATGAACTTACCTGCTCAGACGATTTTTCTTCTTTCTTATTCTGATTAAGAAAATATCCGGCAGCAATTCCCGATACCAGTCCTACTATAAGAACACAAATAATTGCTGTTACAAACACAGTTTTACTCATGCCCTTGCTGTTATTTTTGTTTTTCATGCTAATCTCCAATTTCTGCATTGCTTTTTATTCTTCTCACAGCTTTACACTGTTTGAACAAATTATATCACAACTGCTTCTGTTTATTAAGTAATAATTTTAATTCTTCCAAATCTAATATACCTTTAACTTCATTTACAATATATTCGGCACCGGCCTCTTCTAGCTCGCCCTCTTTTGCAAAGCCATAATATACTCCAAGAGCCTTAATACCGCAGGCATGCGCTCCTATTACATCGTGTCTTCTGTCCCCTGTCATAAGTACACTCTGCTTTTCTTCCCCGATTATATTTAATCTTTTCAAAACCTCTTCTATAACCGCCTGCTTCGTATTTCTGTTTTCTTCAACGCTGCTGCCGACAATTTCATCAAAATATTTTGCGAGTTCAAAATGTTCTAAAATTCTTTTTGCCGTTTCCTCCGGTTTGGAAGTTGCAACCGCCAAAACAAAACCTCTCTCTGATAATGTTTCAAGTACCTCTTTTATTCCCTCATATGGCTCATTTTCAAAAAGTCCTGTCACATTATATCTCTCCCTGAATTTTGTCGTCGCCCTTTCAGCCTCTTCTCTGTTCATTCCTAAAATTGTCATAAAACCGTCAGTAAGAGGCGGACCTATAAATTCAAACAAGTCGTCATCATTCTCAATAGTAACTCCAGCTGCATCCATTGCATACTTCACACAATTTATAATTCCCTTACTGGAATCTGTCAATGTTCCATCAAGGTCAAATAATATATATTTAAACATAATAATCCTCCTGCTGATTTTTTAACAGTGCAAAAGCCACACTTTGCCCTTTTTTTGCTATGTTACAAGCATTTTCCTATATCATAGCATTCCTAATACCTAATATCGTAAAAAATAAAAAGAGCCCGGGAAGGCTCTTTTTATCGGATAACATACGTTATCCAGCGTATAATAGGGTGGGAGTAGAAAGTTTTCACTTTCTGAGATAAAAGTATAATGATAATATATGTCTAAAATATGTCAATTTTGTTAACATGTCGTTCATATTTTATTTTTTCTTAAATTATTTTTATATTTGATTAAAAATTGTCTATAAAAATGATTATTTATTTCTACACTTTTCTACACTTTTTCTACATTTTAATTTTATAGGTATTTTTCTACATTTTATAGGTAGAAAAAAAATTTATCTACAACTGATTTTAAAAATATTTTCATATATTATCACATATCTGATAATTTTTATATGATATATGACAATTTTTAATTGATTTTTGTAAAAAATTGTGCAATACTGTTTTAGGAATGTTTTACAATTTTTGTGTATATTAAACATATATATTTGGGATATATTTATATGAAAGATATACATATTGAATTGATTTTAAAAATGGGCATTTCAACAATAAAACATATTATTCAGGAGGTTTTTTAAAATGGCGTTAAAAAATCAATATCTTATTGACTTACTTGAAACAGTTAAAAAAAGAAATGCAGGGGAACCTGAATTTATTCAGGCAGTTATGGAAGTATTTACTTCTCTTGAGCCTGTTGTTGAAAAAAGACCTGACTTAGTAGAAGCAGGTGTATTTGAAAGAATCGTTGAGCCTGAAAGACAGATTATTTTCCGTGTACCTTGGGTAGATGATAACGGTAAAGTACAGGTAAACAGAGGTTTC
>ERZ773190.1243-NODE-1243-length-25111-cov-3.611909_pt1 | contig 25111 bp, 24 predicted proteins | sample MGYA00511111_ERZ773190 | MGnify/ENA primary metagenome ERZ773190 (study PRJEB29015, sample SAMEA2737777) | human gut metagenome | biome: human gut; feature: human-associated habitat; material: faeces | place: China | collected 2012 ... | reverse complement strand
CTCTAATATCTTATAACACTCAACATGTACTTATATGATTTTATAATTTATATTTAACTGTTAATAACCTCCTGAAATTCATTTGGAGATAATATGAAAAAAATAGGAAGAAAAATTAAGAACATTTCTCCTCCGCGGAGGCATTGTCCCAGGAAAAATTGGATAAATGGATATGCAAAAGTGGTTTTCCGCGGAGAATAAAAGTATTTTGAGATGCAAAAAAGACTCCAGTCATATTAACTGAAGTCTCTTTCCATTCTGATCACTTTTTGTAATCCGTCACGCTGCAGGTTGGTAATCCTTTGGTATCCCATGACATACCTGCCTTTTTCTTCCATGTCCGGCTGCCAAGCAGGAATCCGCCAGACTGCGCATCCAGAATATACCATTTGCCGCCAACTCTTACCTGATTCCACTGATGGCTTGGGTTACTTGCCTTGGAGTCTGCGTGTACATATCTGCAGTCTACTCCGATTGCATCACAGAGTGCTTTCATGGCTCTGGCATATCCGGAGCATTGTGCTTCTCCATATACCAATGCACCCCAGGCGGTGTTTGCATAATTATACTGCCAGCCTTTATAAGCGTAGCTGCAGTTGCTGCGGAGATAATTATATGCAGTCAGTACCCTGTCATAGTCTGACATTCCTTTACGGATGTAATTGATCTTGAAACTCTGGACAACACTCCGGACCTGTGCCAGATGCTGCGCGTCCAGATACGGACCGTAGACGCTGCCATACTGATAATCACCTTTTACAGTTGCTGTTTTTAAGGTGATCTTTCGGGCTTTGCTTTTGGAACTGTAAATATTTTTGCCCTTTATGACTCTGTACGCCAGCACTCTGTACTGATAAGTCTTTCCGGCCTGTACATTTTTGTCAGTTGTGGAGATTACATTTCTTTTTTTGACATTTTTCAGGAATGACCACTTTCCGTTATCATATCGGTACACCCTGTAGCCGTCTGCCTGTGCGATATAGCTCCAGGAAAGATTTACGGTTTTATTGTCCGTGGAGTAACACTTGTAAAGCTCCGGTGTCTGCAGATTGGCCTTTACATCAATGATATTTGATACAATCTCCACGCTATATTCTCCGCTGTCCGGATCATACACCATGTCGCCATAGACCAGTCTGTAGGAATATTGATGTCCGGCTTTTGCCGTAGTATCTACAAAAGTCAGATTTCCCTCCACGCATGTATCATGGGAATAGCACTGTACCTTGAAATTATCCCCGTAGTTCATATACAGATTGTCACCAAGGACTTCCCAGAAGTCTCCTATTACCCTGAAACTATCCAGTTTTTCTAATTTTCCACCTTGAGATACCGGCTTTTCTGAACGATAGATGTCTATTCGATTAGAGTCTGGAGTGGCTACCTCTGCCTTAAACTGAATCTGACTTGCCTCTATAGACTTTCCGTCATATATTTTCAAGAGTTTTGTATCTTCTCTTTGCGCTGCATTTACCGTAAAACCTGTTCCGAGACATATCCATAATGTCATTATTATCAGCAAAAATATTGATTTCTGTATAAATGAGTTTTGTTTTCTTTCTTCTAATTTCATGGTTTTCCCTCTTTTATTTTGATGTAATTCCTTGAGAATGCCCGGTAGATACAACTTAGGCTTGAAAAGGATTCATGTCCTGCAACGACCAGACAGAAATTACATTCCTAATTTCTGTTTGGTATTTGAAAGTTCTTTTCTTATTAAGTTGTTATTTGATGACTGAGCAAAGCTATACCATGTAGCGTTTGCATGATATTTCTTGTAATAAGTTCCATATATATTTCCTGAAACTTTCTTGCCGTCCATGTACCAGTCTCCTTCCATTGCATCCCCCTTCCATATGAACTTGTGGACCAGTCCAACAGACCCATCTTTTTTGGTTCCATAGTAATAATTATCCCCACACGCATTACCAGTTAGCTCTAACAGATATTTTCCGTAGTATTTACATATACCCAAACCTCCAAAATATGGCATATTGTTTCCAGACCATGAAATACGTGAGGTAACCCGTTTTGCAGATTTTCCGCCATACTTCCACAATTCTACATGATATTGAACTTTGTCTTTGTTATACCTTTCTGTTTGGTATGTCAGGATAAGTTCGTTGATGCCGTCATTATTGAAATCCAACAATTTGGCATAGCATAGTCCCGTCCAAAACTGTTTCTGCTCATTTAATTGAGCTTCCCCATATTTTTTCTCATAACTTTGTATCAGATTCCGGTAAGCTGAAGTTGGATCTTTGATATTTCCTTCTTTTTTGACCGTTACCTTGCAGACGAGATTGTAAGTATCGCCATACTGTTTAACTTTACACCTGATATAAGTTGTACCGGCTTTTTTTGCCTGGATCTCGCCGGAAGAATTGACTTTTGCTACCTTCTTGTTATCAGAAGAATACTTTACGTTTGACAAATAACTGATGCCTGTACAAGGGAACTCTTTTTTCTCCTTTACTTTCAGTGTGATCTTTGTGGTATCCGTATCCGGCTTCAGGGATGCAAGTTTTACTTTCTTTTTCGTCCAGAAAAATACAAAGGGAACCATATGCAATAATCAATGCATCCGCATCTGCGAACGCCTGATAATCATAAACTACATTGAACTGATAATCATAATCATCTTCCGTATCTTCGCCAAAATAAGATTTATAGTAATAACTACTGTGAATCCCAAGAAAAACAGAACATTTACGTCCATAGACTTAGCTGCATGAAAAATACCCTGCATCAGATTCATCGTATGCGGTGAATTTGCATTTCCGATCATTACACCAATCGTATACCTTTTCTCCATACGTATGCTCCCTTTCCACAAGTCTTTGTTTTCGTTTTATTTTACAATATTTTTTGCCATTATTTAATATATTTTAGTTGTTTTTACCAAATTATTTAAATATCTGCAACCCCTTTCCCGTTTACAGGATTCTACGCCTCATGCGGAGCACTATATATCACAGGTACATTACGAAGTAATTTCCTGCGACATACAAAAATTACCGCCAGGTCTATTTCAATCCGCGGTAATTTTCATTTTCTGTTATTCAGATTTCATGATCAGTAGATTGTCACTGCCATAATTATATATACAAGAATAGATACCAGACAGTACATGGAGTTTGTTGTGGAAACATAAGCGCTTCCTTCTTCATCTTTCATAAAAGTCTGCATACTGAATGTGGCCGGTGCTGACATATAACTGATAATTGCAAGATTGACCAGCCGATCATCACCTACCAGATAATGTACAGCAACAAGAACTCCTGCGATCATCACTGCCTGAAGCAATACACGTAAGATGATCGTGGCAATGCATGGCTTTAATAATTTCGCATTCAGTTCCATGCTGTATCCCACTACCAGTAAAATAATGGCAGTCACAGATGTGGTGAGAATATTTTCCACACTCTGGTACACGCCTCCGAAAGGACTGTCTAAAACTGCAAGGATCACCTTCGATAATCCTGCAATAATTCCCAGGATACTTGCAATAAATGCCGGAGTCTTTAATGCACTGAAAAACAGTTTTTTCACATCAATCTTCTCACCGTTTTCCACCTGTCCCAGCATTCCCATATATACACTGAATCCAAACAACAGTCCGGCAATATCCAGAACTGCAATACGGGAAAGATTTTCACTGCCACAGAGGCTTGTATATAACGGATAGGCCATAAGTCCCCCTTCATATACGCTTACCATAAACGGTAGATATTTCTGATAGGTTCCTTTCAGAAATGGCTTCAGCAAAAAGCCCAGACCAAAGGATACTACCAGCATTACAAACATGATCAAAATCAGGATTCCGGTTTCTTTATTATATTCCGCTGTTGCCAGAGCATGAAAAATAGCAACCGGAAGCATAACATTCGTTACAAGCACCTTCATGTTATTGATTCCGTCTCTGGTCAGAATCTTCCATTTTCTGCACAGCATACCGACCACGATCATAACCAGTACAGGCAGAACAATTTCTAATACATTCACTTTTTTACTCCTCCTAATATATAACTCAGCTTTGTTTATTGTAACTCAAAAAAACATTTTTCGCCACCTATACTTTCTGTTGTATTTTCACTTTTTTGCAGTTATAATTTTATGTGAATTTACGAAAAAAAAGGAGAACTCAAATGAATACTTTCAGCATTCTGACTGCTCAGATCGGAATGTTCGTGATCTACATGCTTGCAGGCGTGATCCTGATCCGCACACGGGTTATGAACAGAGAAAATCTTGAAGTCATTTCAAAATTTGTAATAAAACTGGCGCTTCCTGTAATGATTTTTATCAATACTGTAAACGGAGTGGAACGTAAAACTCTTTTTCATTCACTGAGCATTTTTCTGATTGCGGGAATTATGTATATATGTCTGTTTTTACTCAGCTACATATCTGGTATTTTTTTTCATCTGCATGGTAACCACAGGCAGCTTTACAGTGCCATGAGCGTATTCGGAAATGTGGGATTTATGGGTATTCCCATAGTAACCAGTATTTATCCGGAAAACGGTATGCTCTACATCTGTGTATTTACCATTATTGATCAGCTCATGCTGTGGACAGCAGGTGTACGCCTTACTTCAGGTACAGACAGTCAAAAAAACCGTTTTGATTTCCGGAAGCTGATCAATCCTGTTACTGTTTCCATCCTTCTTGCTGTGATCTGTGTGCTGACAGGAATCCGGCTTCCTGATGTTCTGAACAATTCCCTTCAGAAAATCGGCCAGACCGCCACACCTCTCGCAATGATCTATCTTGGCGGTGTTTTCGCCTGTATCGATGTACTGAAAAATATCCAGAGACTGGATTATTATGGAATTGTCATCCTAAAAATGCTTTTGTTTCCGCTTTTCTTCTATGTATTACTTGGATATCTTCCGGTTTCTTCAGAAATCCGCACTACCATGGCTCTGACTTCTGCAATGCCAGTTATGTCCTCTGTGGTAATGATGGCAAATACCTACGGATCAGATGGCGATTATGCAATGGGTGGAATTCTTGTTACAACTATCTGTTCTGTTTTTACACTTCCATTTATTTACTGGATTTTTCATTTTATCGGATGATTTAAATATAATACTTTTTTATAAATATTTATAAATTTCATTTATAAAAAAGTGTGGTATACCAACTCTACGACAGCGCTTTCCGCATTCTGGATATCCGCAACAATCTTCTGGAGAATTTCACCGGTTCCAGAAAGCAGATCATTGATCTGGCAGCCTCCACCATTCCTTCTTCTTATCTCCTTCCTGAACTTCTCGCAGGTTTTGGCAGAATGTATCCTGATGTATATTTCCATTCCTGGCAGACAGACAGTTCCGGCGCTATTAACCGTGTACTGGATGGGACCGTAGATCTGGCTTTGACAGGACAGAATACAGGAGACGACAGCTGTGTATTTATTCCCTTCTGTCAGGATAATATGGTGATTGCTACCCCTGTGAATGATCATTATTTAAACTTAAAACAAAAAGAACAACCTGTTGTTTTTCAGGACTTTATCAAGGATCCTGTTATCATCAGGGAAAAAGGCTCCGGAACCAAAAAGGAAATGGATATTTTTCTGGAAAATGCCGGTATTGAACCTTCCAGTCTGAATGTAGTAGCCCGCATGAATGACCTGGAATCAATCAAAAAATCTATTGTAAACGGGCTTGGATTTTCCATTCTTTCTGCCAGATCTGTCGTTGACCTGCAAAAAACAAAGCAGATTCTTCTGTTTCCATTAGAAGAATCTGCTCACAAACGCAGTTTTTATATTGTTTACAGTAAAAACAGAATTCTGAAATCCCATGTACGCCAGTTCATTCACTATGTAAAAGAATACTATCAGACAGTCTGATTAATATTCTGATATTTTTTTGGCATCCAATTTCCCTTCCATGCATAGATAAGCATGAGTACCATTCCTACAGCCCATGAAACAGGATACAGTACATATATAATATCAATGCTGGTAAAATGTGGAACCACAAACTGAATCCACAGAATACGGAACAGGCATAATGCAAGCAGCATCACTACCATGGGAGGTACCGTCTTTCCTGTTCCGCGAATGGTTCCTGCCAGGGAATGCATAATTCCCAGAAGGAAATAGAACGGGCAGAAATATTTCATTGCCTGTGCCCCATAATAGATTACTTCTTTATCACTGCTGAAAATCCCTATGATCGGTCTGGAAAAGGTCAGCAGGAGAATTCCTGTCACGATCGTATAAAGCACGCTCATTCCAAGAGTTACTCTCAATCCTTTCCTGATTCTGTCTGTTTTTCCCGCACCATAGTTCTGACCGGTAAAAGTCGTTGCTGCCATACTAAAACTCATTACCGGCAGAATGTTAAACCCATCTACTTTCAGGTATGCACCAAAACCCGCCATTGCACTGGCTCCGAATCCATTGACACCAGATTGTACCAGTACATTTGAAAAGGAGATTACCGTGTTTTGAATTGCAGTCGGCAGACCTACCTGGATAATCCGTCCTGCCATTGTTCTATCAATGGAAAGTTTCTTCGGATTTATGCGGTAAATATCCGGAACTCTCATCAAAAACCATAATGCAAAAATGCAGGAAAGTACCTGGCTGATATCTGTTGCAATTGCAGCACCCTCGACTCCCATGTGCATTCCGCCGATAAGCCATAAATCCAGAAAAATATTGGAAAACGAAGCTACTGCCAGATACATCAGCGAACGTCTGGAGTTACCTACTGCATTCAGGATCCCCGCTGCCATATTATAGATGACATTAAAAACCAGTCCATAAGAATAAATTCTCAAATACAGAACTGACTGATTCATTACTTCTTCCGGAGTTCTCATCCACCTGAGAATTGCAGGTGAAAATACAATTCCAGCGATAGTAAGAACAATTCCCAGAATAAGCGCAAGCATCAAGGCTGTATGTGCAGAACGCTGAACGCCATTCTCATCTCCTGCTCCATAAAACTGGGATACAATAACTCCCGCACCTGCAGATGCCCCCATACTGAATGCAATCAGCAGACAAATCAGCGACGTACTGGAACCAACTGCAGCCAGTGCATTGCTGCCCACAAAATTTCCTACAATAATTGAGTCCACTGTATTGTACATCTGTTGGAGCAGATTTCCCAGTATCAATGGAATAGAAAACAGAAAGATCTGTCTCCAGATGGTCCCTTCTGTCATGGTACTGATCGATTTTAACTTCACACTCTTACTCTTTTCATATGCTGCCACTCTCATTCCCCCATTCATATATTATTGCTGTTCACAACGCGTCCGGCAGCACCCTTCGGCATTCCTATTATAAAATATTTTATATAAAAATCAAGCCGCCACTATTTATAGCATTGCATTTCCTGTCAGTTTACTGTACAATACTTTTATATTGTAAAGTACGAAACAGGAGGTAATTTATTATGGCTTTTGATATCACACCTTATGTAGATATGTCCCCAAAGAAAGTTCGTGAACTGATCCGCAAGGGAGTTATTGATTTCCCCACTGCAGGAATGTGCCGTGGCTATGCACAGGCAAATATGGATGCCGGCATCAGCAGTATGACTGCCAGCATCAGCATTGTCAGGAATGAAATTCTTTTTCTTTTCATGTAATTAAAGCCTCCTTTTATCGTGCGTTTTCCAATTCTCTCTCAATCCATGTCATGATCACATCGACAAGATACTCCTGCTGCACCTGACTCAATTCCCGGCCGGGTTGTATCTTGTGCCATTTGCGGATGCATTCCCGGCAGCAGGTCGCAGTTGCATGCTGTGCGATGAATACCGGGTGACCGCGCATGGGTGTCTGTTTTCCATCATTTGGGATATATGCAGGAGCCTCCCGTTTTGTAATGAAATCCTCTGCGTGTTTCCGGATCGTATCCAGTCCTTTTTCATGAATATAATCAATATCATTCTGCTTAAGATGAAATCTGCTCCGAAATCTGGAGTTTTCAAGTCTCTCGAACAGTTGCTTGTACCATTCATCCTTTGTCATTAAAACTCACCACTTTCTATGAAAACAGACTCTGCTGTTCATATTCCGTCTGTCGGTTAAGCAGAGTCGGTGTCTGGTGCAGAAGTACAGGCATTTTGTTATTATCAAACCAGTCTGTGATTTGTTCCCTTTCCAAGATTAAAGGCATGCGATCATGGATTTTTTTCATGGAATTATTCGCTGTGGTAGTCAGGATCACAAATCTTCGTTCATTCTCAAACCAGTCACAGAATCCTGCCATATACAGCACAGAGGAATCCGGTCTGGTAAAGGTACTCTTTTCTTTCAGGGAATTCCATTCGTAGAAACCGCCTGCCGGAATCAACAGCCGGTGATATAAGATTCCGTTCTGAAAGGAAGGTTTATCCATGACGGTTTCCACCCTTGCATTGATGACCGGATTTTTACCTTTTGACAGGGGATATCCCCATCTGCATATACCCAGTTCCAGTCCATGTTCTGACTGTCCAATGACCGGTGCGACATCGGTCGGACGGATATCTCCTTGTGTCAGCCGGATCCTCCCATCTATGTTCTGTACCACTCTGGAAATCTCCTCCATCATATCGAGATCTATATAATATCTGCTGCACATATTCTCTCCTATTTTAGAATCTTTCTTATCTGCATATCCTTAGCTTCCGGATAAAGCTGCTTCATATAATCAACAATTTTTCCCCAGGATGTCCGCGGATCTTCCTTATAACAGGAAGTAACATGGTCATATCCATAAATGTGTTCCGGAGAAGAATACACTGCCACATCCCAGCCGTACTCCACGCCTTTTTGATTGATCCTTTTCCGAAAGTCGCAGTTACACAGATATGTCTGCATCATAAGGCTGGTAATGGCTCCGTCAAATCCCTTTTCGCCATCTTTTCCAAATCCAGCCAATTTTTTCAATTCGTAGGAGTAGATTTCTGCATCATTTTCCATGAAATGATCCATAATTTTCTTATGTTTGATTGGTGCTTTTTCATCCTCAAACAGAGCATCAAAATCATAGCCGTCCCTGCGGTAGTTGGCAAATACCGGCAGCCATTTTTTTGAAATAAACCCGGCTTTTTTGGCAAAGAATTTTCCGTAAAGAACATCATGTCTTTTGGCAATGGCAATCCTCCATCTCCACGGATCCCTCACCGGATCATCAGACCACCAATATTCTGCCACTGTCCGTTCCTCCAGAGAAAACCCCGGAATTTCGTTCTTAAAAAGAGGAAGAAAACCAACCCGGTTGATATATTCGACTGCTTCATCCACATCGTGGATGCATTTCGGATCATCCCATGTTACTCCATGAATGATCCATTCCCCTGCTTCGTTTCCCATGACTTTCTCCTTTCTGTATTTTGCTGTCTTAAGTATACCACACATTGACAAGGCAAGACAAAGATATATATTTTTATCGAAAAAATTGATGACATTTTTGTTACTGTTCATACACAATGTCATTAACTTAAGCAATTTGCCAATACTGCATTGATGAAAATATCAGCAGAAGGATTTAATTATGATAAAAAAGGGAATATTGAGGGATTAAGATGCAATGTCTTGCTGAAATTCGGGTATAACAAAAAGACAAAATCAATATTTAATATTGAAATTTGTCTAAAGATGAAATATAGTAATATACCACCTTCTGCAATAACTGGTTTATCCACCATTTTTGTGTTAATATAAAAGTAATAAAATACATTTAAGCACAAAAAGGGTGTAAATATTATGGATATTTCAGATTTTGTTAAGAAAGCAAAAGAATATAATGTTCTTGGAATCAAAATTTCAAAAGATAATGAACTTGCAGCAGAGTGGTACAGCGAACCAGAATGCAGAAGGAATATTTATTCTGCAACAAAGAGTTTCACATCCTGTGCAGTTGGCTTTGCTGTTCAGGAAGGGCTGATCGATCTTAATGAAAAACTAACAGAAGCGTTTTCAGGTGACTTGCCGGAGTGTATAGATGAGAACCTGAAAGAAGCAACTGTTCGTGATCTTCTTACCATGTGCCTTGGACAGGAGAAGGGCAGTCTGATGGGAGAACAACGACCTTTATATGAAGAAGATAACTGGGTAAAAATGTCTCTGGCTATTCCCTTTAAGTATAAGCCGGGTACGCATTTTGTGTATAATAACGTTGGTCCCTATCTGGCAGGCATTCTTGTACAAAGACGCTCCGGCTGCGATCTGGTTTCTTACCTTACACCCAGACTTTTTGCCAAACTTGGAATAAAACGTCCTACATGGGAGACTGATCCACTTGGAAACAGTTTTGGAGCCGGCGGATTATTTCTGACCCTTTCTGAACTTCACAAATTTGGACTGTTTTATCTTAATAAAGGCAAGTGGAATGGAAAACAGATACTGTCTGAGAAATGGATAGAAGAAAGTACAAAGGCAGCTGATGTTGGATACTATGGTTATCTTTTCTGGCGTGGTGAATATAATTCTTTCCGGGCGGATGGAAAATACTCCCAGATATCTATGATCCTTCCGAAAAAAAACGCAGTCGTTTCGTTTGTTTCAGAATGTCGCAGGGGAGACGAACTTCTGAAGACAGTTTATGAGCTTGTCTGCGCAAAACTGTAATATCTTTTCTCCGCGGAAAACCAGACTCCTCAACATCCTAAACAACTTTTTTCCAGGTATGCAAAAAAACACTTTCCTTTTCTGAAAAAAAGCAATATAATGCTTCACGCAAGAAGATGGTTCTGCCGGCGAAATAAATCCGACCAGAAGAAAAGGTTATCGCTGACACCATCTATTCTGTTTTGCAAAATCTGGCATATTACAGAGAAATAAGAAATGAGGAAATATAGTGAAAAGAATATGTATAGCAATTTCATCAAACGATAAAGACACCACCATGCACCTGGAGATCTATGCACCGGAATATAAGGGCGATCTCAAAGGCCTGATCCAGATCTGCCATGGAATGACAGAATATATGGGAAGATATGTGGAATTTGCAAAGTATTTTACCAGCCGCGGATACATTGTCTTTGGCAATGACATCATCAGCCACGGACACAGCACCACACCAAAATCATCCTGTTTGTACATTAATGACTGGAACGACACAGTTAAAGATATGGTATCAGCAAGGGAATATGTTGTCCGGAAATACCCAAACCTGCCTATCTATCTTTTGGGATTTTCTCTGGGTTCCTTCATTGTAAGGACAAACGCTGATCTGACTCCCTATAAAAAAGAAATCCTGATCGGTACCGGTGCGCAGTCCGCTTTCCTGATGAGGATAATGAGAACCTGGATCGGGAAAAAATATACCGGAAAGATGTCCTGTGCTTCTGATAAGATCTATGATCTGATGTTCGGTACATATGGCAAAAAGTTCAAAGGCAGACCGGCCAATTACTGGCTCCTGACGGATAATGAAAAGAGAAGGGAGTACGCTGATGACAGTCTTGTTCGTCAGGATGTGTCTCCTGCTTTTTTCTGCGAGTTTTCCAAAGGCATGGAATGTGCCAGCCGAAACCTAAAAAATCCGAATAATACCATTCCAACTTTATTCCTGTATGGAAAAAAAGATCCGGTATCCGGTTTTGGAAAAGGCGTCCGAAAGGTATATAAAGCATACAAAGAAAACAACCCGGATACGGAGATCAGAAGCTTTCCCGGAACTCACGATATCCTGCATGACTCCGGATATGAATCGGTATTTAAGGCAATCGCCGATTATTTGAGAAAATAATACTACAATCAGAACCCGATGCTCTACCCTGAAAAGCTGCTCCAGTCGTGCCGGGCTGTCCAGTCGCCCTTCGTACTCCTCTTTATTCTCCGCATGTATAATAAACGGAGCAATATCTGCCTGCAGGCATTGCACAAATGCAATGATGCGGGCTACCTTATAACATGAGAAAAGCATTAAACAAGGAGACTCACGCCAAAACTATGAATCTCCTTGTTTAATAAAGGTTCGAAGTATCCCTCCGGGTATATCTATATCTTATTTTTGATTAATCTCTGCGAATCCAGCAGCATCAATTTTTAATTCTATTTTTTCGCCTTTTTTAAGTTCTTTCCATTGAGAAAAATCCATTTCATATCTTCCTGTTTCGGTCTTACCCTTCTTTTTCTCATATGTAGCGGTCACAAAATAATGCTCTTCTTCTGCTCCTGTTCTCTGTCCGTCTTTAAGTTTCGGTTCCGGCCAGGAAGGGTTCTGATCATTGCCGGAACTTTTTGCAGTATCGACAACCGTCCATTTGTCTATTTCATAGTAATATTTTGTAGCATACACAGGCTCCTTCCGGTAGACTGGTTTTTCTACATCTTCGGTGCCAGGCATGACATCATGCCAAAAATGATTGCTGCGAAGATTCCCAGAATGAGCAGCACCCGCCTCAGCAGTGGCTTTTTCTTTGGTGTATTTTGGGGGATATTTTTCTGGCAGGATTCTTTTTTCTCTTCTTTCTTTCGTTTCTTTTCCTCTTCCTGCTGCCTCATCTCGAAGTAGTTTCTCTCCGAATCTTCTTTTGTGGCACCACAGTTTTTGCAGACATTCAGATCGTCGCTGTTAAGACTGCCGCAAAAGCTGCACTGCCAGTCCGGATTACGGCTGATCTTTTCTGCTTCCTCCTCAGAAACATATTTAATTTCATCCGGCATATAGAATTTTGTATTTTCGTCCTGCGGATGCCCACAATCGGGACAGGTTTTTTGACCGGCTCTAATCCTTTTATTCCCACAAAACGGGCAATCCCAGAGACCTTCGATTATCTTTCCCATACAGACTCTCCTCTTCCTTCTCTCAATAACAATTTCAACAAGTATTTAGATTTCTCTTCAATTTTATAATTTTCTGCAGTTTTTTTATTTGCTCATTTATAGATTACTGTTTCTTTTTCATCTCTGCTACTCTGTCCAGAATCTGTTTCTTTAATTCTTCTACATTATCGGTCTGATATTTTAATCCTGCTGCGGAGATATGTCCTCCACCGCCAAAAGGTTTCAACAGTTCATTAACATTGATCCATTTCCCGTCTGAACGGAAAGAACATCTCCACCCGTTTTCTTCTTCCTCATACATGGTAAAACCAAGTTCAATATCGTCGCAATCGCGCAGGATGGTGCTGATACAGTGGATGTCTTCGTATGTGATATCTTTTTCGGCAATTTCCTTCTGTCCCATAATAACATAGGCAACCCGGCCATCCATCGCACGTACTGCTCCATGAAGAATATCAGCTCTTTTGTACAGAATGTCCAGGGTATCACTGTGTAAGGTTTTCATAATCCTGCCATGGTCAACTCCCATAGCCATCAGATCAGCTACTGCCTGAAAAATACCCTGGTTTGCCCTTGCCAGTCCTCCGGTATCATGCAGGATGCCAAGGTAAATATAATCTGCGGCATTGGGGTACGCTTCTTTTTGGGCTGCATTTAGAAGCAGTTCGGAAGAAAGCATATGGTATACATTTTCCGCACACGCCTCAGAAACCTTTGTCCAGTTCACATCTCCGTATCCTTCATTGGAAGCATGATGATCAACAACAATGCTGGCAGCGGCATTTTGGTAATATTCCAATCCGATCATACGCTCCAGAGTTGCATTATCACAGACTATGACACAATATTGTTTTCCGGATATGTCCGGCATCTCAAAAGGAACAAATATCTTATCTTCCACGACCATCTTTTTCGGACCGCGCTCCAGCGTTTTTGCAAGATATGGAAACACCCTGTATTGTGGATAATTGACATGGATATAGTGCGCAAGGCTCATCACCGATCCGGCAGCATCGCCATCCGGATTTAAGTGTCCCAGAATCACTACAGTGTCCAGATTGTGCGTCTGCATGGTTTCATCAAAAACAGTATCAAAATTAAACTCTGTCATTCCTATCTCCTTCGTATATCACTTCCCTGTTATATTTTAATTTTATCATCTAACAGATCAGATAGCAAGTTGTGGGCACATACAAGCCAAAATTCATTACAGATTGCATTATTTTGCGGAATTGCTATAGAACCAAAAGAGACAAAAGAGACCACTTGTCTCTTTTTAAAAAACTATAGCAATTTCGTAAGATTTCTATAGTTTTTTCAGGGTTTCTGTACTATAATGAAACCCATAAAGAGATTGTCATATCAAAAATAGTAATCTAATTTTCTGCTAGAAAATCAGATCACCTCCCATCAAACTGGAAATTCAGGGAAAGTTGTTCTGATATTATTATGAAAAAGATGATCGAAGCCCAGGAAAGACAGATGTCCAGTGGTTCCCAGGGCGGACAGTACTAATCAGATAAAAGCCTCTCAGTTGAGGAACTGAAAAAAACCGATGGTGATGACTGAAAACAGTCAAATCCATCGGTTTTTCTATAAAAGCGAATTAATAAAATCAGATCATCCCTATCAGATGTACGATCAGTGCAGCCACCCAGGCAATCACACACTGCCATACCACAACACCAACAGCCCATTTACTGCCCATTTCACGTTTGATCGAAGCGATAGCCGCCACACATGGTGTATAGAGTAAACTGAATACCAGCAGGGATGCTGCTGCCAGCGGAGTCAGTACAGAGGCAATATTTCCACTGAAAAGTACTTCCAGAGTAGATACCACGCTCTCTTTTGCCATAAATCCGCTGATAAGAGCTGTACAGATTCTCCAGTCTCCCAGTCCGATCGGTTTAAATATAGGTGCCAGGACTCCCGCCACCATTGCCAGAATACTGTCTGCAGAATCTTTTACAAGATTTAAATGCAGATCAAAGCTCTGCAGGAACCAGATTATCATTGATGCAAGCAGGATAATAGAAAACGCTCTCTGCAGGAAATCTTTTGCTTTTTCCCACAAAAGCTGACCTACATTCCTTGCTCCCGGCAGCCGGTAATTGGGAAGTTCCATGACAAACGGTACGGGATCTCCCTTGAAAAGAGTTCTGTTATACAAAAATGCCGCCAGGATTCCCACCAAAATTCCAAGCAGGTAAAGACCTGCCATAATAAATCCGCCCTTCTTCGGGAAAAAAGCACTTACAAAGAAAGAATAAATCGGCAGCTTCGCAGTACAGCTCATAAATGGAGTCAGCAAAATCGTCATCTTTCTGTCACGCTCACTTGTAAGTGTACGTGTGGCCATAACAGCCGGAACCGTACATCCGAATCCAATCAGCATTGGCACAATGCTTCTTCCTGAAAGGCCGATCTTACGCAGAAGTTTGTCCATCACAAAAGCAACACGTGCAACGTATCCGCTGTCTTCCATAAGAGACAGGAAGAAAAACAGGGTTACGATAATCGGCAGAAAACTGAGTACACTTCCCACACCTGTAAAAATACCGTCAATGACCAGGCTATGCATGGCACTGTTTACATTTGCTGCTGTCAGTGCTGCTTCTACCAGCGCAGAAACCTTATCAATTCCAATCTCCAGAAGCCCCTGAAGCCACGCTCCGATCACATTAAAGGTAAGATAAAATACCAATACCATGATTCCGATGAAACAGGGAATCGCTGTATATTTTCCTGTAAGAATCTTATCAATTTTCTCACTTCTGATTCTTTCTTTGCTTTCTTTAGGCTTTACAACTGTCTGTTCACACAAACGCTCAATAAAGTCAAAACGCATATCTGCGATTGCAGCACTTCTGTCAACCTGACGCTCTGTTTCCATCTGCTGTACGATATGCTCCAGCATCTCCGTCTCATTTGTGTCCAGCTTCAGCTTCTCAAGAATCAGCGGATCTCCCTCGATTGCCTTGGTTGCTGCAAAACGGGTAGGAATATCAGCCTGCGCCGCATGATCCTCAATCAGGTGCATGACCGCATGAATACAGCGGTGTACTGCACCGTCATGGTCACTCTTATCACAGAAATCCTGACGCAGTGGATGTTCCTGATATTTCGCTATATGTAACGCATGGTCAACCAGCTCATCAACCCCTTCATTCTTTGCTGCGGAAATAGGGATTACAGGTACTCCAAGCAGCGATTCCATCTTATTTACATCTATAGAACCCTGATTTCCCAGCACTTCATCCATCATGTTCATTGCAACTACCATAGGAATATCCATCTCCAGAAGCTGCATGGTCAGATACAGGTTTCTCTCAATATTGGTAGCATCCACAATGTTGATGATCGCACTTGGTTTCTCATCCAGGACAAAATTTCTGGAGACAATCTCCTCACTGCTGTAAGGGGACATGGAATAAATTCCCGGAAGGTCTGTGATTTCTGTATCCGGATGGCCTTTAATCGAACCGGTCTTACGATCCACCGTTACTCCTGGAAAGTTTCCCACATGTTGACTGGAACCTGTCAGTTGGTTAAACAGTGTAGTTTTTCCACAGTTCTGATTTCCCACCAATGCGTACGTCAGTGTAGTTCCCTCAGGCAGTGGATGTTCATCTTCTCTGGAATGATACTTTCCATCCTCTCCAAGTCCCGGATGTGCCAGGTCGCTTACAGCCTCTATTCCGGCGTGACTTCTGCTTCGCTTCGGGATCTGTTCGATTTCTATCTGCTCTGCTTCCGCAAGTCTTAATGTCAGTTCATATCCATGTACCTGTAATTCCATGGGATCTCCCATGGGTGCAAACTTCACGACTGTGACCTCAGCTCCCGGAATCATACCCATATCCAGGAAATGCTGACGCAGGGCACCCTTGCCGCCAACCGACGTGATCACAGCACTTTTTCCGATTTCCAAATCTTTTAATGTCATTTTCAGTCGCTCACCTTTTGTATTTGTATTTGGTTATCATTGCTATAACCGATTTTTCTCAATAACCTTATGCAGATAGCTTATACTAACTGATAATTTTTGTCAAGTAGCAGGTATGTCTCAATTTTTTTATAACCGAAAGCACAAAAAACTCAGATGAATTTATGCTATCATCTGAGTTTCTCAATGTCTTAACCTGACAGGTCATTAAACCTGTCTGTGATTACTTCATTACTTATTATTCTGATCATTCTCAAGTAACTGATTTATGTGATTGTCATGAGATTTGAAAATTGTTCTTATCTTTTATATGTCAGATCCACACAGAACCTGTAATATCACCGTTAATTACATAATATGCTTTGTTCTCTTCAGGTTTGATATAAATCTTAATATCTTTGAGATCTTTCTCCTTTTTACCCAGTTCGTCTGTCCAGATTCTTCTGACATTACTTAAAATATTTTTTGTATATACTTCTCTGCCCATGAACTGAATATATACTTCTGCTGTTGCTTCTTTCTTAGTGGTTCTTCTTGTTGTCTTCTTCTCGGCAGCTGTCTCTTCAGCCGGTTTCTCAGCTGTCTTAGCAGGAGCCTTCTTTGTAGTTCTTTTCGTTGTTTTTGTTGGTTTTGCAGCAGTCTTTGTTGTTTTAGCTGTCTCTTTTTTCTCGGCTTCTTTCTCTGTTTCTGCCGGTTTCTTTTCTACAGTGTCTGCTGCTTTAGCTGTTTCTTTCTTCTCGGTTTCTTTCTCTGCTTCTGCTGATTTCTTTTCTGCAGTCTTTCTTGTTCTTCTTGCTGCCGGTTTCTTTGCTGTTGTTTCTTTCTTTACAGTCTCTGTTTCAGCAGTTTCTTTCTTGTTTGCTTCTTTATTTACAGCTACTTCTTCAGCAGTTGTCTTTGCAGGAGCCTCTTTAACTTCGGTTGTCTTCGCAGTGGATGTGTTGAGATCTGCTGTAGTTGCTTTTGTTGCCATATGATTAGCCTCCTTACAAGGTATAAGTATTCGTAACTGCTCAGTTTTGTACAGTTACAGGTATTCTTATGTTACCGAAAATATGATAAACAGTAACATTCTTTTATGAAAATAGAATACTACGAATCTTCTGCTTTTGCAATGTTTTTCTGTTTTTATAATTTAGGCATCTTATGAACAGTAACATGAACAGTATTATTTTTTACTCTGTATCCGTCATTTTCTATAGTCCTAGATTCTGCAGATCTTCCTTCATATATGCCGAAAGTCTCCTCTGAAGTTCCTCATTCTGCGGAAGGCTTAAATCCGCATCAAGGGACAGAATCTCCGAAGCCGTTTCACTGGCAGCTTTCAGGATATCCGCATCCTGATAGATGTCCCCCAGTTTAAATTCCAGCAGACCACTCTGGCGGATTCCAAAAAGATCACCAGGACCGCGAAGCTTCAGATCCTCTCCTGCAATATAAAATCCATCGTTGGATTTATTCAGGATCTGCAGACGTTTAGAAATTTCCTTTGCACCATTTCCCTGCATAAAAATGCAATATGACTGATATTCCCCTCTACCGACACGCCCACGAAGCTGATGAAGCTGTGCCAGCCCGAAACGCTCGGCATTCTCCACCATCATCACTGTAGCATTAGGCACATTCACTCCTACCTCAACTACAGTAGTAGATACCAGGATCTGAATTTCCCCTGCGGCAAAAGCCTCCATGATCACATTCTTCTCTTTCGCTTTCATCTTTCCATGAAGAGAAGCAATCTTTATATCCGGCGAAAAAACATTGCGAAGCTTCAGGGTATAATCCAGCACATTTTCCCCATCCATCCCTTCGCTCTCCTCCACCATTGGACAGATCACATAAACCTGCCGTCCCTGACGGATCTGCTTCTCCATAAAGGAATAAGCCTTCGGCCTATAAGAAGTATCCACCACACAATTTTTAATGGGAAGTCTCTGCGCAGGAAGTTCATCAATTACTGAAATATCCAGATCCCCGTATATAATGATCGCCAGCGTCCTTGGAATCGGTGTAGCACTCATCACCAGCACATTAGGCGGGTTTCCCATAGTAGTCAGTGCTTCCCTCTGTTTCACACCAAAACGATGCTGCTCATCTGTAATAACCAGTCCAAGATTATTGTACTGCACTTTTTCCTGAATCAGCGCATGCGTTCCTATCACCAGGTTAGCCTCTTTTGACGCGATCAGCACATATTTTTCCCTTTTCTCCTTTGCGGTATCTGATCCTGTCAGCAAAACCGGATGCCCAAAATCAATATTCTGTTCCTGCAGCAACTTCTCCATTGCCTGAAAATGCTGCCTTGCAAGAACCTCCGTAGGTGCCATAAGCACTGCCTGATATCCATTCTCCACAGTCATGATCATTGCAAGAAACGCAAGGATCGTCTTACCACTTCCTACATCTCCCTGAACCAGTCTGGACATCAGAGCCTGGCCGCTTAAATCCCTCTCAATCTCATGCCACACATTCAACTGCGCCTTTGTCAGATCATAGGGCAGACTTTCAATAATCTGCTCTGTCGTCCATACCGGATGCATGGGAAACGCATTCGGTGCTTCCTCCGTCTTCTCCTTCAAAGACTGCACAGCAAGAATAAAAAGAAGAAACTCGTCAAACACCAACCTTCTCCTTGCAGCTAACAGCTCCTGCATATTTTTGGGAAAATGAATCGCAGGAATCGCAAAATTCCTGTCTGCCAGGTGATACCTCTCCTTATACTCATCTGCCAAATACTCTGTCTGAAGCTTCTGCTCATCAAGCACCTGATGGATCAGCTTCACGATCGTCTTATTAGAAAGCCCCGCAGTCAGTCCATAAATCGGCTGAAGACTGTGCAGAATCTCCTCATAAGCCGCAGGCGTAAAAATCTCAGGGTGCTCCATCTGCAGCTTCCCCTGCTTCCTGACGACACGCCCCCGCAGAACAAACCTGCTGCCTTTCCTGACTGCAGAACGCAGATACGGTGCATTAAACCACGTAACAGAAATTTTCCCCGTAAGATCTGCCACAGTGGTCGTGATCACCTGAAGATTCCGCACCTGATTCACATACACACCCGTTATAACCGCCACAGAAATCGCCACAACAGCTCCCTCTTCCAGAGACCGGATCTCAACAGGCTCCTCATACGCATCATAATTACGTGGATAATAACTCAGAAGAGATTCCATATCCGTAACTCCTATTTTCGCAAATAACTTTTCCGTTTTCTCCCCCACGCCCTTCAAAGTACGCAAAGATGTTGACATATACCACCGATTCCTTTCTACTACAATATAATTATGAATATCCCTTACAGCCAGTAAAAATTATCTATCTTATCCCTGCAAAAAATAACCAAATCAAGCAACCCTCATTCTTCAATCACAATAATCTGCCGACAATAAACTTCCACTATCCAAATCTCAGGCAGGAAAATATTTGTGTCAGGATGCATTTGCAGGTATCTCTTAGATGCCGAAACCGCATCCTGACACAAATATTTTCCTGCCGGCCCCTTTTATAACACGAAAACGGATATACCCACCCTCAACAATGGCCTATACCCGTTTTCATCACATGAACTATTCGTTTATCTCTCTCAAAAACTCTATTATCCTACTCTACAGAAATAACATAATAATAAATCGGCTGTCCACCCGCATTCAGTTCCACATCACAATCCGGATAAGCCTCCTCCAGAGCCGTTGCCAGCTCCTCAGCTTCAGCCTCCTCAGTATCAGCACCATAATAAATACTGATCACCTCAGACTCATCATCCACCATCTGGGCAACTGTCTCCTTGGCAACTTCCATGCGGTCCTTGCCAACAGCCAGGATTCCATGATCACCGATACCCATCATATCACCCTCATGGATCTCCTTATCATCAATCCTTGTATCACGCACAGCATACGTGATCTGTCCGGTCTTCACATGTTCGATTGCCTGAAGCATAGCCTCAGTATTCTCCGCACTGTTCTTCTCGGGCACATAACTGATCATGGCAGTAATTCCCTGCGGAATGGTCTTAGTCGGCACAACCACGATCTCTTTATCCTCAGTAAGATCCCTTGCCTGGTTTGCAGCAAGAACAATATTCTTATTGTTCGGGAAAATATAAATAGTCTTTGCATTTACTTTTGCAATGGCATTGAGCATATCCTCTGTACTCGGGTTCATCGTCTGACCGCCCTCGATCAGGTAATCCACACCCAGTTCCTTAAAGATCTCTGTCATTCCCTTTCCCACAGATACGGAAATAAAGCCAACTTCCTTCGGCGGCTGTGCTGCTTCTTCTTTTTCTTCCTGTTCTGCCTGTTCTTTCGCCATTTTCTCGGCATCCTTTATAAGCTTCTCCTGATGCTCCTCACGCATATTGTCGATCTTCATACGTGAAAGTGCACCAAAGGTAAGGGCTTTCTCAATAGCCTGTCCAGGATGATTGGTATGAACATGAACCTTCACAATCTCGTCATCTGCAACAAGCACAATAGAATCACCAAGAGACATCAGGAATTTCTTAAATTCATGCTCTGTCTCCTCGGACATCGGCTGGTTCAGAAGAATAATAAACTCTGTACAATAACCAAATTTAATATCAGCCTCTGTCTGTGCATCGATCTTAGTCACAGCAGGACCTTTTGCCTTGTCAAACTGTGTATAATCAATCTCTTTGCCAAGGAAACCATCATATGCACCATGGTATACTTCCAGAAGTCCCTGTCCGCCGGAATCCACTACTCCTGCTTCTTTCAGAACCGGCAGCATCTCCGGTGTCTTTGCCAGAGTTTCCTCCGCATGAGCGATCACGCTCTGGAAAAATGTATCCAGATCCTCTGCTGTCTCCGCAAGCTCTACAGCCTTGGCAGCAGCCTCTCTTGCAACAGTAAGGATTGTTCCTTCCTTCGGTTTCATGACTGCCTTATATGCAGTCTCCACACCTTTCTCCATGGCTGCCGCGATGTCAATGGCATCCAGTTCCTTACTGTTCTTAACACTTCTGGTAAAACCACGCAGAAGCTGAGAAAGAATAACACCTGAGTTACCTCTTGCACCGCGCAGGGAACCGGAAGAAATCGCCTTGGCCAGTGACTCCATGTCAGGCTCTCCCAGAGAACCTACTTCTGCTGCTGCTGCCATGATCGTCATTGTCATATTGGTTCCTGTATCTCCATCCGGTACCGGAAATACGTTCAGTTCGTTGATCCATTCTTTTTTAGCTTCCAGATTCTTGGCTCCTGCCAGGAACATTCTGGAAAGCACACTGGCATCGATGGTTTTTATATTCAACACGTGTTCCTCCTCTGATTCCTTAGTCTATTGCGCGAACGCCTTCTACGTAAATATTGATCTTGTCGATCTCCATGCCAGTGAAATCCTCTACTTTGTACTTCACATTGCTGACAAGGTTATCGGCGATCGTACTGATATTTACGCCATACGCTACAATCACATGGAAATTCAGGCGGATCTTGTTGTCCTCTGTGATCTTGACACTGATACCATGTTTCAGGCTTTCCATACGAAGCAGCTTGACCAGTCCGTCCTTCATGCTGACTGCTGCCATTCCTACGATCCCGAAACATTCAACTGCCACACTGCCCGCATAGGTAGCAATAACGTCTGTATCAATGACGATCTGCCCTAAGCCGGAATCTATACGTCCATTCATATAGTGACCTCCATAAAAAATTATTATATAAATGTATTATAACCCGTTTTTTTGGATAAGACAATGTTTAATTTCGACATGGGCTGTTCTCATGATTTCTAATATAAAAAGAAGCTGGTCGGATTTGATCTCCAGCCAGCTCATACACGATAGCATTTTTCTTCTTGATATTTCAGCTCCCTGCTTTTGACCTGATCCGATGAAAAACAGGGATTTCTGAAATGTTTCTAGAAAAAAACAGACGGCAGCATTGCCATAGATAAAAAAGATGTATTGCTTAGTTCTATATTAACACTCCCATCCCTATAATTCAAGTGATTTTACTATTATTTTTTTAATTATCCGTGTTTTTATAATTAAATTTTGAAATAAGATATTATTTCACACGTTTTTTCATTTTTACCATATTTTATAACATTTTTTACATATTTACAATATTCCTCATCTCTGTCGTTCCGGTTTCATACTTATAATATATAGTCTGAAAACAGCTATATTTTACCTTGTTTTTGCCCTTTTGAAGAATATTTTGAGATTTTCTATTTTTTTACTTGCAAAACCTGGCTTCATCTGGTAGAATAAAATCTGTTGAAAAAAAGCGTCAAGGAGGTGCTATCATGGCTAAATGCGCAGTTTGTGAAAAAGGTGCTTATTTCGGAAATAATGTAAGTCATTCCCATAGAAGATCCAATAAAATGTGGAAATCCAATGTAAAATCCGTTAAAGTTAAAACAGCTAACGGCGGTGCACAGAAGATGTATGTATGTACTTCTTGTCTGAGATCCGGAAAAGTTGAGAGAGCATAATTCCGAATTATGTATGAACGACCAAGCAGGGCACGGGAATTTTCCCGTGCCTCTTTTTCGTTTTACAATAAACAAAGCTATAAAACATCTGTTTTCATTGTTAATGGCAGAACATATGATAACCACAGAGAAGGCAAAGCCCGGCTGTGACAATAATGACCACATTCTCCTGTATCAGCATGCCGATCACAATTCCTATCCCTATGCAGAAAATCATCAATCCCAGAAGTCTTCCCACACTCTTACCCTCATCTTATGGTCTCATAATATCTTATGCCAAAAACCCCTGTGGAATACAAAAAGCTTTACCGCACCTGCACGATAAAGCTCTTTGATATATCTCTTACTTTTTATTTAAATCTCTGTCTCACTTTCTGTGTCATCACTCTTGCCGAATCCAGAGGCAAATCTGTCTACAAAATCCGGAACCATATCGAGGACTTTGGTGAGTCCGTCCTGATTCTTGACATTGACGAGTTTGGTAGTTCCATTCTGGATGACCAGGACGGCACTTGGGGTCAGTTTACCGGTCATTCCACCGCCGCCGTTGCTCTTCTTGTCACCCTCGAAAGCCCCTGCTCCTACGCCGAAGGAAACATCCACCAGCGGAAGGATGATCGTATCTCCGACATGGATCGCATCTCCGACAACTGTCTTTGATGAAACAACGCTGTCCATTCCCTGAAAGAGTGATTCTACTGTTTCTTTAAATTTGTTTCCGTCTGCCATAATCCTGACTCCTCTCATTTTATATATTTTCTAATGTGTTTGTAGGTAATCTTCACATCTTTATTCCAAAACAGCTTCCATGCAGGAACAGCAAAGTAAATAACCCGGATCTTCCCTTCTGCAGATGCATTTCCCTTCAGCTTTCGTTCTTCAAAATCCGGCTGAATCTGAACATACTCACCAATCAGTCCGTAAATGCTCCCCAGAAAAGCTAACATATATCCTGTCCAGGAAGGATCACTGAATCCAAATGTAACATTCGCCTGAAGCTTTTTAGGCTTCAGAACATGTAACAGATGGCATAATTCTTTCTTCACTGCCTCGAATGCCCGTTGATGATTCTCGTAAGTTAAAAAAGCGGTCAGAAATTCTTTTTTCTCTCCTGCTTTTTTTATAGTACCACAGAGTTTCTGAAATGTATATTTGATTTTTTTCAATTTAGATTCCGTCTGTACGTTTTCGGGCCTGCGCTCCTCTTGAACTTTCGTCTTTTCTGTCTCTGACTCTTTTTTTATCTCTGGCTCTTTTTCTGATGCTTTCTCAATTTTCACATCTTTTTCCGGTGGATTATTCTTTACTTCCGTCTTCTTACCTTCCAAAGGTTCTTTTTCCAACGGCTCAGGAACCACCGGCTTCTCTGACGTTTCCTTTTGTTCCTCTTCCGAACTGTCAAATTTCTTCCAGGCAAGACGAAGCTTCCATTTTAATTCTCCATGTTCATAAGACGCTGATCCGGAAATCAGATGAAACAGCCAACTGACCTTTCCATATGCCACAAGGGTATCAAGTGTATTCTCCCCTTTTGCAGAAAATCTGTATTTCACCGGATAAAACAAGATTGTTAAAATCAGTAAGAGTAAAATTACGAGCAAAAAAAGAAGAATCCATCCAATTATTTTCAGTATAAGAAACAGGATATGTATCATACGCTTCGAATCTCCTTTTTCTCAAACTCTTCCTGACGATCCAAAAGGAACTTTCTCAAGTTTACCTCTCCCGTCTTCTCATATGCTTCTTCCGCAATCCTTTCGATCAGACTCAATGCGCCATCATACCCATTCGCAATTCCGACAATAAATAAAGATGCATTGTCAAATATATGTTGCTTTAAAAGAAGCGACGAATAATATTCTAAATGGTTCTGCTTTCCCTGTGAAAGCGTAATTACATAGACAGAAGGCTGCAGTTTATTTTTCTGCAATTTTTTTATTAATTTCA
>ERZ773190.1226-NODE-1226-length-25305-cov-3.930535_pt1 | contig 25305 bp, 34 predicted proteins | sample MGYA00511111_ERZ773190 | MGnify/ENA primary metagenome ERZ773190 (study PRJEB29015, sample SAMEA2737777) | human gut metagenome | biome: human gut; feature: human-associated habitat; material: faeces | place: China | collected 2012 ... | reverse complement strand
ACAGATCACTGGCAGAACATTCTCAGAGAGAAGGAATCAGCATGAACCAGTATTGCGTATATCTTCTCTCCAGGAATGATGCATTATACTCGAAGAAGTGAACTTACCCACCACGTAGGCACTACATGCCTTGAAGTAAAATTTTTGTTCTGATATGTGAGGACTGCTGCCGGCATTTGCTGGCAGCAGTCCTCTTTTGCATCATGGTTGTAGAACCGGAACTCAATCTGATATTGAATTCGCACTCCGGATATGATATAATGCGGAATATAAAGTTACGGTTGTTATTGTTTTTTGGAGGATGAGTCGCTGAATAAAAAGTTTGGCGGCTTTTTTTGTTGAAAAAAATTGAAATTCGGGAGAAGCTATGGTACACTTAAGACAGTTTAAAGTGTACCTGGAAGAAAAGTCACAGATGTGGAATGCATTTGTGGCTTTTTTTGCGTTTTCCCACAGAGAAAGGGGTAGGCTTATGGCAGCAGAATTAAGAAAAGAAAAAGATGAAAGGATCCAGGGAAACGACCGGATGCTCCTGGACCAGCTCCACAATAAACTGTGGATCCGCTATAATAATAAGCGGATGGTCCCGATGGAAGCGCTGACCGGGAAATATAAGGTTGCCTGGGACCGCTTGAATAAAGAGATCAATGATCTTCTGGTGGCATTCCTTACAGCAAATCTTTACCGGAAAGTGACTCCGGAAGACAATAAATTTTATATGCGGTTTATCCAGCTCCTTTTTGATAAGTATAAGAGCCGGTATAACGCCGCATTAAAATGTATCCCGCTGGAAAGAAGAGAGAAGATCCTTCTGGATATCCGGGATGAGATGGGAGCCTGTGAAAGCTCCTTCTGTGAGTTATTGTTCCAGAAGCGGCAGGCAGGAAAAGAAAAGAATGCGGATGAGAAAACCATACGATTCGAGGTGATCAAAGCCTGGAACGAGGAGATCAATCCACAAACAGGAATAACCGTAGCGTGACAAACGACAGAGGGCGGACAGGATTATTCCTGTCTGCCCTCTGTTATTTTTTATTGATATTATTTTTCTGTCATGCTAATATAAGTGCAGAATTTGATGCTCAGGGGGAGGATGATATTTATGATTTCAAAACCGTTTGCATTCCCCGTTTCGCAATGGGGACTGATCGATGAGAAGCCCATTTCAAGCGATGCGGGGAGAGAGGAGTACCGGGTCGCTATTGGAGAGGTAAAGAATGAAAAGAAAGAGACGATCCGTTATATCGAGGAAAATATATATAAGGATATCTTAAATTGCCTGATCAGCGAGGATGAGAAGGTAAAGAAGCGGTACCGTTTGTACCAGAACTTAAATCAGGTACCGCCGATCATTGTAAAATATGAAAAAGATGTGATCATGCATAACAGCGCGGTCCAGAATTACTATATGAAGATCAAGACGGCACTGGAAGATATTTCCACGGATATTCTGATAAAAGCCATTGCGGAAGCCAAAAGCAGCAGCCGCTGGAGTGCAAAGAAGGGAGACGGGATCCGCGCCCTGGAAGCTCTGGTACGTGCAAAAACCGGCGTAAATTATCACACGGAATTGATCCTGTATACGGTAAAGTGTTCGATCTTAGAGACAGAAGAAGATCCTCTGAAAATTCATACAATCCTTAGCCAGATGACCGAGGATCAGATCGTGGATTTCATTGGAGCTGTAAAAGAATACAGTATCGCAGAAGAGATGAGCAACGAGACGCTTGGAAAGCTTTTGGACACCTACAAAATAGAAGAGATTGAGGCAGAGGTCAACAAGGCAGTGACAACCAGATATTTCCTTGGGCTGCTGGCATGACGTGGTGATAAATTTATGAAAAAAGAAACGATTTTAGGAGCAATCGCGGCATTATGCATTGCTTTTGCAAGTCCAGTCTGTGTGTATGCAGACGCAGCACCAACGATTACGATTTTAAAAGGAAATCCATCCAGTCCGACAGATCCGCCGTATACGTTTACCTTCCGGGTATCGGATTCTGAGGGAATCACATCCATTAAGGTGAACGGACGGGAACTTGGTGCCAACGGAGCGGATGAATATGATATTGACTGGAGTACGTCCTATAATGGTACGTTTACTCTCACGGCAACCAATACAAACGGCGGGACCAGTTCGAAGAATCTGGAGCTGACGAACATCAGGAGCGGAGCAGCGGCTGGGGCATCCAGACCGGCAGAGATCCCCGCAGTAACAGCGGCACCGACTCCTGCTGCCACAACTGCTCCTGCAACCCAGGCACCGCAAACTGCTCCTGCGACCCAGGCGGTCCCGCCAACGACTCGTGCAGCAGCAACGACCCAGGCTGCGCCAACCCAGGCACCAACAGAGACACAGACAGAGCCGGAAAGCACTGCTCCGGAGACAGAATCGAGCTTGGAAGAATATACGGAACCGGAAAGTGAGTCGGCTGAGGAGAGTATGGAGGAGTCCACGGCAGCAGAAGAGACCTTGCCGGAAAGCGAACCTACGACAAAAGAAACAGAGACAGTCGAAGAGACCGAAGAAGAATATCCGCCGGATTCTTACCGCTTATATCCCGGAGGAAAGACCAACCGGACAATCCCGTACCTCTTAGCAACGGCTTGTCTTTTTGTCTCAATTTACTGTGTCATCACGCTCTCTCTCAATAAAAAGAGGCTGAGACTCTATAAAGAGCTTCTGACGGCATTAGAACGCCGGAAGAAACATAAGCGATGGGAATAATACAAAGGACAGCACTGGAGTGAAACCATGGGGAACTGTTCGGAAGAAAAACCAGGATCCTGTATCCCGGCGAATACGGTATACGGACCCTACATGATTTATCCGGATGCCACGATCATCGATATAGGAAAAAAGAAAAAAATCAAGAAGGTTCTCCGGAATGGCAAGTATTATGTAGGACTGCGTCTGCAGAACGAAGAGAATCTGAGATACTACAGCCTATACCGGATCTTATATGAAGCATTTGTGGACCCTTCGATCGGAGCGCAGGATTACATTATTCCGGCAGATGGGGATTATAAAAATCTGGATATTTCAAATTTGAAAAAAGTCAGCGCAAGTGAATTTCATAAGGTACATCCTTCTGGGAGAAAGAAAAAGATAACAAAGAAGGAATATGAAGAGATCTGTGAATTGAGAAAAAACGGATTGTCGTATCGGGCAATCGCGGCAAAATACAGGGTGTCGCATTATGTGATCCAGAAGCTATTGCGAAATGGATTTTATACGAAAGGGGATTGATACCATATGCTTATAAAGCATCAGATAAGAAAGAAAAAGGGAAAACTCCTGGCGATCGGAGTTGCAATGGGGCTTATGTCCTGCACGATTACAGGATGTTCTGCGATTATTCAGCAAGAAGAAGTTGTCCTGGATATTCCGGAATATAAGGAAAGTGATCTGCCGGATGGAGTCTTTTTGAAGGTAGACGATACCTTCTATGCTCCCTATAATGAAGGAAAAACATACGGACAAACAGCAATGAACAGTTCTCCGGACCGGGTAATCTGGTACCTGGAGGGAGAAGAAAAGCATATCCCGACATTCAAAAACGGATATCAGATCGTATACAAAAACAAATCGGAACTGCCGGATCAGTTCAGCCTGGAAGGATTTGAATATGTCTGCGACAGCGTTGGCATAAAGGATATCCGGCTGGATGATAAGGGAAGATATACCTTATATGCAGCCACACTCAAAGAGGGAAGCGATGCGGAAACCGCATTGCAGGATCTGATCGGAGATACATCCGTGATCCTTGACAACGTGGATGGAAATCCCGTAAACAGCAACATCATCACCAGGACCGGATCGATCAATGGATTGGAACTGGGAAAGACTTACACACTGGGCTTTTACATTGGTACGGAATACAGAGAGTGCCAGGTAAAGGCGGACACGCAGATCTATGTATCAAAAAGCGTCAACACGATCGTACATTACGAGCTGACGAAGAGCGGGTACATGATCCTACAGATGCCGGATCTTATGACTCCGGGATATTATGATATCGATAATTCCGGAGTTGTAAATTATACCGGAATCCTGGAGAACGGAGACAAATAGCATGCAGTCAGGGATGATTATTAAGAAAATGGCAGCAGGAAACTTTGGAATAAATGAAGTGATTGCAGCAATCGTGATCCTGATCTTTTTGTACAACATCAGACAGGGATATAAAAAAGGATTCCTGAAACAGGCAGCATTTTACATCAATACGGTGATCGCGCTGGTGCTGGCACCGATTGCAATGCCGGTTTTCATCACAGGCTTAAATGCGTTCGGAATCACGCATGAGCTGGAAAAGATGATTCAAGGGTACATTGATATGTATACATACAGCCATTCCATGGCAGGAGTCAGACTGGCTGAAATAAACGCAAGCAATGCAGCACTGATCTCACAGGATGAGATCACGAAGTACATTGTTGCGCAAAATGGGGGCATCATTGCACGAAATATCGTAAGGACCCTGTCCTATGCGATGGGATATTCAGCGATCCGGTTCCTTATGAATTTTTTGACGGTTTCAACAAAGATAATTACGGCATTCCCGGTGATCCATGAATGCGACAAAGCGTTGGGAGCTGTGGCAGCAGGAATTCTGACACTACTTGTTTTGTGGCTGATCCTTGCAGGAATTTCTGTACTTTCCTTCATTCCGCCGGTCGCATATGTCGATGCTATGTTATCGAACATTCCGATTCTTGCACAGATAAAATTACTTAATCCGCTGCAACTTCTTATGAGCGGATTGGAACATATTTCCCACCATTAACGAAAAAAGAGTCTGATCATTTTATCATTTGTGATCAGACTCTTTTTTCTTCCAGATAGCATAGTCCCGTCTTTTTATACCATCTGATACGCATTACAAGGAGTTTTTTCTGCCAGCTGCTCAAATCCACACATTCTCTATAAATTCAGGCAGAGTACCACGTCCATAGGAGCCGCTGCACCGCATGGGAGTGGAGCATTCATGGAGAATGAGACAAAAGCAGGATAGCAAGTCTTTGGCAATACAGACGCACAGCCTAAAATCCACGCATCCCGTGTGGGATGCGACTATATCTGGAGCGGATTCGATCGAAGTCAACTATGCTAAAATCCACGCATCCCACGGGGGATGCGACACGCTCTCTTTTATGACAATTGATTCGCGCTAATGCTAAAATCCACGCATCCCACGGGGGGATGCGACTCGAATTCCCCAAAAAAATTGAATATTTATCTTGCTAAAATCCACGCATCCCACGGGGGGATGCGACCAATAATCATGAGAGCACGCTGACATTCAAAAAGGCTAAAATCCACGCATCCCACGGGGGGATGCGACAAAAGGTCAGAGCATTCAGTTAAATGCAAAAGTTGCTAAAATCCACGCATCCCACGGGGGGATGCGACCGCAAAATATAGTGTCTGCTCATGCAAAAAGGCTATAGTTCGCACAAATATACTCTATTTTTTCTCATCCAACCAGATAGGATGAATAGAAAACGGGGGGTATTTTATCTTTTCCGGTGCGAATTGCCCAGGGAAATTCTGAGCACTTGAGGTTCGCACGTTTCACTCGTGATCATCTCCGCCCCGTTGCATCTATTGTACATGACAGCTCCTATGATGTCAAATGGATCGCTTTTCCAATAACAATTCGCTTCGCATCGTTTCAGTTTGTCTACAGAATCAGTGGACAATTTCCTGAAGGGCTGATATAATATGCTTATCAGTGTTTGTATTGTGTATGTCAATGGATATTAGGTTCATAGCTCCTTTATGGGAGCTGTGGACCTTTTTTTGTGCAAAAACTGAAAATCATTGAGAAGGAGGGTAGCAGCACTACTAAGCAACCAAAAAGAAGTAGGGATATGATCCGATCATATTCAGCTGTTGATCAAATAAAAAGGAGAAGAATTATGGAGTTTGATATTTTCGAAGGAAACATGGAACGATTAAGAGAAAAAATGAAAAAGATGGAGAAAAAGTGCGCTAAGTATGGAAATCCATTCCACTATGAAGAAAAGGGAGAAACATTTAAAACGGTGGATGTCTTAGTGCCTGGGACGAATGAGACAGAAAAAAGGGTACTTCGGTACATTGTAGTCGATGTCAGTGGATCTCCGATCATCAATAATTGGAAATTCATTGCATCCTGCACACATACAGCCTACGGGAACATCTTTGGAAAGGCATGTTGGGATGTTGAAATTCCGAAGAGATATTATCATTCGGATTGCGTATGTGAGCACTGCAATAGCCGGAGAATCCGAAAAGAGACCTACATCATAAAGAATGAAGAGACTGGTGAGTTCAAGCAGGTAGGAAAGAGCTGTCTGAAGGATTATACCAATGGAATGTCATCCGAAATGGTGGCAGCTTATATCAGCCTTTACGATGAGGTCATCAGCTATGAGGCACCACCGCTAGGCTATGAACATAAAAAACGCTATGCGGAGCTAAGGGAAGCATTGCTCTACATAGCAGAGACCATAAGACATTATGGGTATGTACGATCATCCGAGGAAGAGGCGGACAGCACAAAACGGATGTCTTACGGCTTTTATGCGGCAGATCATGGCTGGATAGATGGTAGATTATGCCAGGAGTACTGGAATAATATGGAGCGGATCAGCTTCACGTTCGATCTGGACGCAAACAAAGCACTGGTAAAGGAAGCACTGGAGTGGATAAAGACACAGGAAGAGGAGAACAACTATATGCATAACCTCAAAACGGTATGCCAGCAGGAATATATAGATTATTCAAACTGGGGAATTCTCTGCAGCCTGTTTCCATCCTATTATCGGAGTAAGAAAAGAGATGGGGAAAAAGAAGAAACAGTGAAACGAAGCCAGTATGTCGGACAAATTGGCGAGAGGATCACCATTGAAGCGAAGGATGTCTCCGTTGTAGCCAGGTGGGACACCATGTTCGGAGAAACACAGCTGTATCAGATCCTTGGAAAGGATGGAAATGTGTTTGTCTGGAAAACCGGCACCAACGGAAGAATCCAGAGCCATTCGCTGATTCTCGGCACCATAAAGGACCATAGAAAATACCATGGAATCATGCAGACGGAACTCACACGCTGCAAAACGATACGACTTTTGAAGCATGAAGAGAATGACTCAGAGGAATCCGGCGAAACGGGTGATTCGGAATCAGCAGCAGTGTAGAACAGTCGGGGCTTATCGCATACCGGAAGAAAGAATACTTTCTTTCTTCTGGTTCATGTGATAGGATAGGATAAGAGGTGAACCTATGTATACATCGAAAGATGCCATAAAGGTGCGGGTATATGAAACATACCTTGCGAAAGAGAAAATGAATTCAGATCTCTTCGACTTCCAGGTCCGGCTTCCTAAATGTCTGTTACTGGAGACATATGCAGAGATACTGCATGTCATAGAACCGGATTCCATGGTGGTTCAGTTAAGTAATGTCAAAATCATAAAAAATGACTATGAAAAACTGATCGCTGGAGATCGGATTGAACCAGGGTTCCTGGCGGTAGGAGATGAAGTCTTTAAGGGCAACTACAAGAACTTCATGTTCAGCCTGGTCGGAAAAGAGGCAGAAACTGGGATTTACCGCATCAGTAGTCCGGTGTTTGAAGAAAATCGTGTAAGAGGGTTCCAGTACCCCCTTATCGAATGATCCGGCATTTGTGGTAAGTATCGGCAGACAGCAACAAAGTGGTTGAAATTTTTCCTGTCGGAAGGTATAATACTATATAGTAGTTGTTCGATGTCGTAGTCAATGTCAAAGGAAAAAAGGTCTATATCCCATATGGGGGATATGGACCTTTTTTTGTTGAAAAAATAAAAAGAAAGGAGAAGCAGACAAAAAGATTTCGATGCAACTGCAAAAAATAAAAAATCAGGAGGAAAATATGAACAAGGCACCACGTTTTATGAAAGAATATGCAAAGTATAAGACTTTAAATATTCTCAGAAATGAACTGATGAAGGAGGAGTTTAAGAATAAGGGGACCAAAACAATCCAGGGAGCATTAAGAGCCTATGAGAAGGGCATGATTACCGTGGATGAAACAATGAACCTTATCAATAACTGCTTTGAATAAGAAAGGAGATCAGAATGAGCTGTTCAATTAGAGTACTGACAAATGTAGACGAGTGGAGCAAAGAGACTTTGTCGGATCCGGAGACAAGAAAAAAGGCGGCTGAAGAGATCAGAGAATCGCTCAGGATAAATCTCGAAGAAGAATATCCGGGTGAAATCTGGTATGTCAGAGAGTGTATGCCGGATGTGAGTCTGGACAGCGATGAACTGATCTTTGGATTCGAACGTCCGGAGGCAATCTGTAAGACTGTAGAAAACTGGAATCTGAAAAGCACAAAAAACTGTATCAACCAGATGAAAAAATTGGAGGATCAGGCGCGTGATAAGGGATTTCAGACACTCTCAGCCTATCTGGAGTCTGCCATTAACGATGATGGAAATATCAGCGGTGTGTCCCTGTATTCATTGCGGAAAGCTTTGGATGCAGCAGACGATATGCTTTCCGCTGAATCACCATATCTGGCACAGATTCAGTACAAGGATATCAAAAGCGCGTATTCATACGATTATAAAGGTGTCCGCTTGGATCCGGAAGCAAAAGCTTATATTCTGGAACATCCGGAAGAGTACGTGCTGATTGAGATTGCTTATGATTAAATATAGCAATTCTACTCAGAGAGGTAGTTTGTGTATGAATAGGAGGGAAAACTATGGTACTGACACCAGAGTATACAAAAACATTGAATTTCAAAAAGGAGCTGAAAAAACCGGACGAATGCAGCCTGGAGCTGTTTTTTGAAAAGATAAAAGAAGCCATCCGGTCCACGGATGACGGAGAGAAAGCATTAAGATCCATGGAATATTTCCATGCTGGAGGCAATATGAAAATGATTCGCCCTGGCAGCAGAGAAACCTTCTATGCGGATATTCAGCCTGGAGGATGCGAAGGAATCTTGGTGTGCTTTTACTACTCGCCGGACGGAACAAGGGACACTGCAGCCTATATTGGATCTGCGAAAACCCTGGAAGAAGATAGTTCGGGATACATACACATAGGATCCATAGCCGGATTGTTTATCCGATTTGCCTATATGATCATGTACCTGAACTTCAACTAAAAAAGGAGGGTACAGAATGGTAAAGAGGACATGGTACCAGGATTGCTACAATGAAAAGAAGACCTGGGAAGTCGTAAAAATGAATGGTGCCTATTATTTGCGCCAGTACATCAATGAACGGCAATTCGGAAGAGGTCTTCGTACCACAAAGAAATACCTGGAAAGCACAGGGATTCTGGAGTTCGAAAAAATAAGATAATGAGCTGCCGGAAGACGAGGCAGCAGAAAGAGGAAGATATGGCAAACTTTTATGAGCTGGCAGATCTCATATCACAGAAAGCAGTCCAGGAACTCCCGAAGATCCTGGATGATATGGGATATGCAGGAAAATACGAAATCAAGAAAATATGGGGAATCGATTACTTGTCGATCAATTCGAACTACAAGGTCGTTTCCAGAGCACTGAAAAAGGCAGAAGAGGCTGCTCACGGGGAAGCAGGACGCTTGATCAAAATCAAGCAGACAACATTCGCAGAACTGTGGGTGCCGGAATCAGAAGCCAAGACCCTGAAAGAAGCCTATGAAACGGTACTTCAGGCAGTTGAAAACGGCTGGAAAGTTGATAACGATCCGGTTGTTGAAGTAAAATGCGCGGAAGACAATGAATACCGTGATGAGTATAGTCTGGAGAAACTGTAGAAAGGTGGCAGGCTGGTGGTTCTTAATGGAATTACCAGCCTGCCTGATGATATGTTTCAGGCTCTGGACGAGTACGTGAAGAAACACGGATTCCATTATGACCAGCCTAATTATGGGTGGATGCACAAGTCATACCAGGAACATATCGCAAAGAAAAATAAGTAATAAGGAGAAAAAAACATGTATACAATCAGATATGAAAAATATTATAATGATTATAGAAAATCCCAGGAGGTTAAAACATTCCGTAGCTTAGAGGAAGTTGCTGACTGGTTATTTGGAATGGTTCGAGGCGAATACAGCAAATCAGTGCTTTTTTTTGTTGACTTGGACAATACATGGAGCAGAATTGAACGTCTGGATCCTAGCTGCATTCAGTCTGGGGACGGAAAATGGACGTATAGTATTGAGCAGATCGAGAAAGATGGAGTGATCATCTATTCCTGCGGCACGTTTACGAATGGAATCCGGCATTGCAATGAGGAAGTCAAGCAATGGCTCAAAGAGTGCCGGAAGAGAAAGGAACATCCTCAGTTCAACTTCGGATAATCTGATATTGGCATTTCAAATCCGTCCTCTATGATAGGGGACGGAATCTGGAATAGTGGTAGAATATAAAACCGGATATCGCCCGATATCTGCTACAAAGAAAGGGATAAAGCATGACAGAAGAAAACATCAGAAAAATGGTAGAGAAATATGAAATCAGAGATAACCGTGATGGACGTATTTGCGCTTATCATGTAAAAACAGACGAGGAGAAAAAACAGATTGGTGAGCATAAGGCTGAGATCCTGGCATATCTGAAAAGGGAAGAAGAGAAGAAAAAAGAGGAGTATTTGAGAAAAACCTCTTTTTTCGAGTCGATTCCTGGGGTGAAGGAAATCCGGAAAGCCCGTGAGGAATGGGGGGATTACCAGTTTGAGTTCCAGAGAGCATTTGAGCGTGGAACCGGACGGTACCCGGACAGCCCTTCCATTGATGCAGCAGGAATTAAGAAACTGGAGGAGCAGTATCCGGAAGCAGTGTTTGCACTGGATATGGAATATAAAAAGGACAGTGCCAATTATGAGTTGGCTGGCATTGCCGAAAAGGCTTATAACGCCTTATGCAATGGAGAAGCCTGGGAGGCAGTCAAAAAGCAGTACGATAAAGATAATGACGAATTTGTATTACGTCATGTATGGGATTGATTATAGGAGGTCTGGATATGATGAAGTGCGAAAATTGCAAATACTTCTTTTACGATTCTTCAGTAGGGATTTCGGAATGCGGACAGTATGACAACATGACCGAAGAAGAGACAGATAAGTATTATGTGGAGGGGGAAGCAAACTGTCCTTATTGGAAGGAAGATGATCAATAATGATCAATAATGATCAATAAGGATAATGATAATGATTAACAGGCAGCAGAAGTTGACACAACAGCTGGTACATAGTATAATACTCATATCAGTAATTGTGTTTTAAAAATGTAAAGGGAAGATAAGGTTCATGCTCTCTGCGGAGAGCGTGGACCTTTTTTTGTACCTACAAACAGAATTACTTTGACATAGATCCCCGAATATCCAGGCTGGGGACCTGGTTTATATAGATAGCAAACAGGCGGCATTACCCAAAGACTCTGAGGTCTGAGGGATGCTAGCAAAAATCCTAGAAGATAGGTCAGCGGAGATAGAGATCGATGCTGTATATGGAGGTTTTTATGAATAAATATAAAAAAATAACATTTATTCTGATGGTAGCGGTGGTGCTAGCTATTATCAGCTCCCCTAATGCGTCAAGGAGAATCATAAAGCACATAAGAATGGCAGCAGGAAGAGGAATAAATGCCATTCTTTCAAACAAGTGGACGGTATGTGCTTCTGTGTTTTTGGTGGCAATAGTACATATCGCCGTGATGGCAGTTACAGCTCTGGTATTCGGATGGAGCGCAGGAAAGATCCTGACAGTAAAATTCGGAGACTGGGGATTTGCAGCCGGACTCGGCATGTATCCGGCAAGCTTTCACATCATGGTGCAGATCTTGCTTAAGATGAGAGAACGCGCTGCAACATGCCAGAATCCTGCATTAAAGCAGCTCATCCTTGAGACTGTAAAGACATGGGGGGATGGCTACGAATGCACATCCAGACTATTTAAAAAAATTAACAAGAGCAAGTTTTACATTTATATTGTTCCAAGTATCATCAAGATGCCATACGAAATGTGGCTGGAACAGTTAGGAAAGCTTGCGTAAAATAACAATGTGAGATCGGGCAGGATGCGAAGTGCATTCTGCCCGTTTGCTTATTAAAATCAGGAGGAATAACAATATGAAAATCTTAAAAGAAATGGAAACCGGATATGGAAAATGGATTTTAGCTGACATGGGCGATGAGTTCTATGGATACGGAACCCCTACAGACTTCAAGTCCATATATGGACTTCCGGTCAATCAGTGTGGATCCAGAGCGGAAGTTATTGAGAGTCTGTCTTCCAGTGCATCATGCTGTAAAAAGATGCTCTCCAAATATCAGATGGAGTTCAAAAGAAGCTTCTCAGAAGGTTGGAAACAGCTGATGCATATAGAGGAAAAAGAACTGGAGATGCTGCTTACATTTGCCAGAACATTAAGAGAAAACGAGACAGAAGCAGCTAGTGTGCGTGAAAGCCTCACAATCAAGCTTAATGGAAGAATGCATAAGATCTGTATTCCGATCGATGAAAGTCAGTTAAACGAGCTTCTGGGGGATCAGAGAAGCGTTTTTGTTGCAGATTGGGAAGGACCGTATCCCATTCTGGATGACTACGTGGATATTCGAAAAATCAACCAGGACTTTCGGGAAATCAATGCTCAGGGACTGGAAGAAGGAGAAGTAAGAGCTTTATTCCAGGCATCCGATCTTTCAGGAGAAGAAACGGCAGAGAAAATTTTAAAAGGAGAGTATTTCCTTTTGGAACTTGGAGCTGATACAGATTCCTGGGCGATGGGGCTGAAGCAAAAAGCTGCATTGGCAATTTGCTCCTCCTACCAGGCGATTCCGGCACTTGCAGAAGCCTTTGAAGCGAATGGAGGAGAAATTCCGGATGAACTCATAGGCTACATTGCTTGGGACCGTGTGTGGCGTGAATGTGTGCTTGCCGGATGGAAACTGGTACGTGATAATAGAACCGGAACATACTGGGTATGCAATATCTAAACGAAAGTAGTGAATAAATAAGAAAATTTTGGTATAATAAAAAAACAGAAAAGGAGACGGATATAATGACTAATACAGAAGCTTGGGATTATGCGATCGGAATGATTAGGGTAGATGGACTTGAGCCTACTGCTGATTTTAAAGAATACATTGAAAAAGAAAAAAGCGGAAAGGTAACCATGGAGGATGTAAAGAAATTTTTGGATAAAAAATATAAAATGAAGGAGTCTGCTAATGCGTGATCCATATTTATATGAAGACAGTGATGTGTTAAAAAACAAACTGGATATCAAAACGCAAGATGGGCTAAATGATGCAGAGGCGGATTATGTGCGCGATCGAGCAGAAAAAAAACTTTTGATGAAATTACAGAAAGCTGAAGAAGCGGTGAAGGATGGCGAAGGCTGGTTGAGTTTAGCTGAGGTGAAATCACTTGTTAGCAAAAATAAGGAATAGGCACTTTACAATAATTCATAAGAATGATATGCTAAAAACGTGGACATCATTCTGAAAAGAAGGTGCCTGCGATATCCGATTAGACATTTTTCGGGAAATAGCCTCTGCAAAACAGGGGCTATTTTTCCGTTTTATGGTAAACACTAAATCCGATAATGTCAACGGCTATCACGCAAGATGTGATGGAACCATGACATTAAGAAACGCGAAAGACGGAGCAGCTATCACCGAGATGAAGAAAGGGCTGAACAAAGTATTGAAAAAATATTTTGTCAACTACGATTTTTGTCTCGACGGAGATTATGTTGACCTCTGGATAGAGGATCGGTACGAAGAAGAGTATATTATGGAACTCCTTAATACACTTTCTCTGTACATCACGAAAGGCAAATTTGCGTGTGTCGGACAGGATACCAGTGCATGGAGATTTGTCTTCAATCCAGAGGAAAATCAGTGGAACTGCGAAGAGGGAAGCATCGTGTACGGATTTGGAAGCTATACAGACGAAGCCTTAATCGAAGAAATGAAAAGGAGGGGATATAAAGTAACAAAATAATCGTACACGTATGAAAATCATCATAGTGATAGGAAAATCACCATGGAAGGATAATCATACGATACGATCATTTCCTGGAGAGGAGAAAAGGCTGTCACATTGTGGCAGCCTTTTTTGCATGATAAGAGAAATAAAATTCTGGAATCACAAAGGATCATCAGTTCCCGGAAAATAATTTAAAATTGCAAAACGGACGGGGAATTGCTATAATAGGGACAGATCGTGGCAGCAAGCGGTCTACCCTTGTCAAATTGCTGCAAAGGAGAAGAAACCGAAAGGACAGCCTGTCCCGGTTTCTTCTTTTTTTTGTTGCGAAAACCTAGCCTTGGTCAGCCCCTGGTCCTGCTGCCGCCACTGCCGCAAATATTCGCCTTATAACAATACTCATAACATTCCAATCCCACATCCCCCTATTATGTAATATATATTCGCCTTATATCATTAAGGAATACCACTCACCAGCCTCGTTCCTTCTCTCCCCGCATCCATTTTCTCTCCCTTCCACTGCTCGATAATTTCCTTGTGGCAGCCTCTATTTTTTTGTCGAATTTTTTTATTTTGTATTCTTTTTTTTGTGTATTTCATTATTTCTTTTATTTATTTGCGCGCCCCTTTTGCGCCTGGCGGCGGATATAAAAAATGCTGAAAGAGAAGAATTCGAAAAGATAAGAATACAAGAATATAAAAGGATGAGGCTGGAAGGGAGTAGAGGGAGAGCAGTATCGGCATGGAGCCACCAGGAAATATCTGCGCCCGCAAGGGCAGCAGGAGTGCGTAGAAAAGCCAGGTGCATTCAGAGGGAAGCCAGGGCAGCAGAAGGGAGATGAGGATGTGTGTTCCTTAGTGATATAAGGCGAATAAGTTTTACATAACTGCCACTCTCCTGTTTTCGGGTGCCTGGGGTAAAATGTCAAGTAATTGCATGGATATTATTCGATTATTGACAAAAATTATTGCATTTGCTTATATCCTGACCTATAATAGCCATATCATATTCTGAGGGGGACTGCTATGGATGCTCTCGAATTCCGCATGGAAAAGATCATCAACCATATAATTTCCACGACCTATCCGGACAAGCATTTCGCCAGGCTGCATGTGGTCTTTCTGCGAAAAGATACGAAATCCTTCCACGGAACCTATGATCCGAAAAAGCAGCTTGCCAGGATCGGTAATCTCTCCAGATCACCGGCGCACATCATCGCAACTCTTCTGCAAGAGGCGGCACATCACTGCGAATTCCTATTATCCGGACAGACCGGTCACCAGAGGTCCTTCTATCTGATCTATCACGATCTCATGGTCTCTGCGATCCGTATGGGGCTTCTTTCCTATGAGGCGGTAAAGGATGTCTCGGATTCTGCTTCGATCCGGCAGCTGGAACGATACTTTGGACCAATTACGGAGACTGCGGATCCAACCTTCCGCTATCTGCCGGGGAAAGCGCTTCTTTATGCGTTCAATGGATTTTCCCATAAGGACACCCTGAAGCCTCGCGGATATCATTACAATTCCAGGGCGAAAGCCTGGGAACGCGTCATCGATCGATCGGCGCTCAAGGATGAACTCTCTTTCTTACGGTCCCTTCCGGGTATCATTCCCTACGCTACGGATGATTTCCTGGATCTCACGGTTCTGGCTTCCATTGTGGTCTCCGGAGATACCTATTCCAAAAAGGATATTCTCCGGTCCCTCAATTTCTCGTACCGGAAGAAACTTCCCGGAACGGATCACAGCGGCTGGATCAAATATGTCCGATCGGAAGAGATCCCGGACTACAAAAATGCAATTCAGATCTTACAAGGAACCCCTGGGATCCTTGTTAAGGTCCGCTATTAAATGCACGTTCCCTGGATGGAACCTCTCAGCAAATACGAAAAGAAAGGCTTACTATGAAAAAAGAAAAACCAACTCACAGCACTGATGCCAGCTCATCACAGAAGTATACGATCCCGATCGTCACGGAAAAGGAAGTCAGGATCCGCATCATCAAGGATTTCCTGATCTTTATACTCCCGATCCTGCTGCTCCTTGTGATTTTCCGCTTTTTCTTTATGATCGGTCTGGTCCCCTCAGAAAGCATGTACCCGCTCATGACTACGAATTCTGCCATCATCGCAAACCGCATTGCCTATGATTTCACGGAACCAAGCCGGGGAGATGTGATCATCTTCCGGAACGGCTCCAGCTACATGACAAAGCGGATCATCGGAATTCCAGAAGATAAAGTCTCCATCCAGAACGGCATCGTCTATATCAATGAGCAGCCGGTCACGGAAAGCTATCTTTCCCCGGATGTTCACACCTTGCCGCTAAATGGACGGAATTATTTTGAGGTCCCAGACAGCAGCTACTTTGTCCTGGGCGATAACCGGGAACACTCCTACGACTCCCGTGCATGGGATGATCCATACGTTCCCATTGATCACATTGCAGGAAAGGTCCTTTGCGTGTTCTCCCTTCACCCGGTTTCCTACCGGGGTGTGACGGAGATTGCGATCGAACCGATCCACTCCGGTGCTCCGGCTTATGATCCGGATAACATCGTGACGGAAGCGACCGGGACGGCAGCAGGAACAGATTCCCTTACGCCAGACCCGAATTCGGCAGCAACACTCCCCGTGGAGACGATCGCACCGGAAGATGTGACAGAACCTGTCACCGAAGAGGAAACATCCGAGGAAACATCCGAAGAAGCTTCTGGAGAGACGGCGGCAGCAGAAGAGAGCAGTGCTGATTCCGAGACAGACAGTACCGCAGAAACGGAATAGGAGAGAAAAAACATTATGAACAGAAAAAAAGCTATCATTTATTTATGCAGCCTTGCGATTGCCACTGCCGCATTTTCAGCCGGCTGCACCAGGCTTTCGGAAGGATCCGAGAATTCAGACGTATCTTTTGAAGCGAATGCCGAAAACCTGGAAGAAGGATCCGTTGCAAAAGCGGAAAATTGTGTGAAGAACTTTATCAATGCCATCAACACCCAGAATTTTGACGGAATCGCCGATATGATCTACCTTCCGGAGAATGCATTCGTGTCCGATAAGAACGTAGAGTGGTATCTGCAAAGAAGCGGCGTGTCGGACATTACCGGTGTCAAAATCAAGAATTTTGACGTGGAGATTTCCGATGGTGCTCTGACGAAGGATGCGACTGTTTATATCAATAAGTCTGGCTACCAGCTTTCACTTGCCATGGATACAGACAATCAGTGGAAGATCGTCATGAATGATATGTTTGTTGAAAACTGGAGCTTAAAAGTTCCGAAAGGCTGCACGATCACCGTGGATGGCGTGGATGTGGATCAGTATAAGATCCCGGCTACTGCGATTGATGTGTATGATACCTATACCTTCCCGGCAATCACCAAACAGTCCGTACAGGTTGACACGAAAAGCTCCCTTTTTGGAAGCTTTACACAGACGATCACACCAAGCGCCGATTCCGAAACGGTACCGCTCATCTGCAAGATCAACGATGCGGAAACCACCAACATCCTGCGTCAGATCCAGAACGTCTGGAATGCCCTCTATACCGATTATACGAACGGGGTGGACATTGAGTCCGTAAAGAAATACTTTACCGATGACTTTGATAACAGCGTCATCACGGATATCATGTTCAATTATTTCCAGGCTCTGGAAAAGCCCGCAGAGAGCGAGGATCAGGTGTCGTACTCGAATTTTTATATGAAGGAAGCGATCCCATGGACTACAAACAATTACGGTTGTGCGATCCTCAACACATCCGACTCTGTCCTCGTAAACTTTGGGTATCGTCTGGACTTCACCTCCACAAACGGTGGTTCGTACACGCTGAAAAAGATCAGTCAGATTACGATGGCATACGACTCTGCAGAGTCCACTTATAAGATCAAGCAGGTCAACGATCCCAAACTTTTCTACAACAACGACTACACATTAAATGATTATTGATATGAGGTGATCTCTTGAAAATACCATCCGGGCGGGACGATCGCGTCCTCAAATATAATCAGATTTTTGCAAAACGTATGAAAGCAAGAAGACAGGAATGTTCCATCAGCCAACAGAAACTTGCAAATGCTATCGGAGTGCAGCAACCGGCAATCTCAAGCTATGAGTCCGGATTGATCTTTCCCCAGCCTCAGAAGCTGGTTGCGATTTGCCTTTGTCTCCAAACTTCGGCAGATTATCTGATTGGATTATCCGATGATCCCATGGGACCGTCTTCGATAAATTCCAATTTCATCCAGTCTGTCTATGATCTGGATGAATGCTCTTCCTATAATCCTTAATCGTATGGGAGATATCTTGCATTGCCATGAAAAATAACAAAAAAAACACAGACCAGAAAGATGGAAAGAAAGAAGCTCGATATGTGATCATCCGGCTATTATTTGCCATCAGCAGCTTTATATTTGCGATGTGGTTCCTCTATATGTGTGCCGCATATGTGATCCAGACGGTTGACGAGTCAATCCTGAAGCAAAAATATGAACAGGCTGAGACCGTCACAGCAACACTTTCCGATGCTTTAGAGGAGAGCATAGAATCGGATGAAACATCCCCAATTACCGATGCACAGACAGGGGACGGAAAGCAGCTGGAGCCGATTTCCAGCTCAGCTGCCGCAGAACTTTATCTGAAACAGCCGCAAAAACAGGTTGATCATGCCGGACTCAGCGCAAGCAATCGGGATTACCGATTCTGGATCGATATTCCGGGAACCAGGATCAGCTACCCGGTCGTGAAGTCCCAGGATAATACGGATTATCTTAAGAAAAATTTTGATGGGACCAGAAGAGGCAGTGGTTCGATTTTCATCGATGCCGGAATCCGGGACTACCAGAAATCCAGGAATCTCATCATCCACGGACACGATATGAAGAGCGGTTCGATGTTCGGCACCCTGTCCTCGTATGGCAACCTGTCTTTCTATAATAAGCATCCGTTCATCTATCTGTATACTCCGGATTCTACTCTGGTATACCAGGTATTTGCCGCATATGTGGTTCCAAAAGACATTGATGCCAATCTGGTATATCGGATTGCATTTGCAAACACCGAGGCATATGAAGCGTTTCTGGAAACCTTGACAGAGCGCTCCGTGATTCAGACCGGGGTCGTTCCATCCAGCGACCGTCAGATCCTTACCTTATCCACCTGTGCCAATCGCGGAAAAAACCGGTTCATCGTTCATGCGATCCGGTACCAGTAACTCACAAATCAAGAGAGGAGCGTTCGATGAAAAAGCGTTTGAAGAAAAAGCAGTTCAAAAAAGCAAAAACCGCAGAAAAAAAGATTCCAGGAATCTGCGATCATATCTGCCCGATCTGCGGGCGGCACTTATTTAAAATCAAGGATCATTTTTTGTGCTCCGTCTGCCACAAGTTCTATTCTATTTCCGAAACCTCCATCTCTTCGGATCCGTTGATTTCGGAAGAGCAGAAGGAAATCATAACTGCATATAAGCTTTATCATATGTGTTAGGTGCTTCCCAAAGCCTCTGGCATATTTATGATCGTATCAAAGCATCCCGTTTGAGTTTCGCGCAAACCGGGATGCTTTGATTTTTTTGTCTATATTTGCATGGTTTTTCTGTGAATATTGTCATTTTTGTTGACAGGAAACGATTTCTATTATATCATTTAAACAGTTATAAAATATTAAATAAATTTATAGAAGGGATGCGTTCGCATGAGTGAAAATACACCCTACAAGTATTTGGATTTCCATGTTTGGGGCGATTATGCGCTCTTTTCCAATCCTATTACATCGCTGTCCGGAGAGCTGTGCAGCTATCAGGTACCTACTTTCAGCGCATTAAGGGGGATTACAGAATCCATATACTGGAAGCCTACAATTTCATGGAGACCAGTTTCTGTACGCATTATGAATCCGATCCGATTTGAAGCGCGTTCAAGGAAACTGCCGAACTATTATGGTCCCGGATGCGATCTGGGATACCGTACCTATCTAAAGGATGTTTCCTATCAGGTACGTGTTGCGCTTAATTGGTCCTTGGATGAAAATTACAAGGAAGACCGAAATTTTGCCAAACACATGGAAAGCGCAAGGCGCTGGACTGAGCGAGGCGGCAGGATGCCGATCGTACTTGGAACCAGTGACTGCACAGGATATGTGAAGCCTTGTACCTTTGGATCTGGAGCCGGCTACTATGATGGAATCGATATGTCCATGGGGCTGATGTTTCACTCCCATACCTATCCGAACCAGGCATACAATAAAGCGACAACCAAAAAGCTCACAACGAATATGTGGAACTGTGATATGAATAACGGCATTATTACATTCCCGGATCCAAAAGATTGCCCCATTCATCGCGTCCTTCATGATGCAAAGCCGATTTGGGTCAAACCAAAACAAATTGAAACACAGACAGAATAGAGGAGCATAGCAAATGAATCTATTATATGATCTTGAAAAAGTCTACGATTCTAACAAAGATAAGATTGGTGAAACAATCGTTGTCAATGAGAAAATCAACCGAACAGCTATCCTTCTTCCAATTTTCCATTCCCTTATGTCAGGACATATTACTGTCTCTATCGACATGCAAGGAAATTTTCTGGATGTTGTTTTCGCCGGTCCGGATGACGATATCAAAACGATCATTCCCGTAACCTTGGATTCTGATTCGAGAACCAGCGGAATTGCCCCCCATGCACTCAATGACCGCATCGATTATATTACTGGAGATTTGAAATCCTATTATATTCTAAAAGATGGCGGAAAATCCAATGAGAACCGGCATGATGCCTATATCAAACAGCTTGAGAAATGGGCGGAGAGTCCATTTGCCACACCGCAGGTACAGGCTGTACTGGAATATACCTCCAATCATTCTCTCATAGAAGATATCGCATCTCGTGGATTATTACTTCAAAAAGATGGTGGATATTTTGACGAATCACAGAAAATACGAAACACCGATATTTTGAGTTGCAATGTCCGTTTTATCGTTCAAGGGGATGACTCTGCAGACTCAGATTATATTCCGGAAACATGGCTTGATCCTACGATGTATCGATCCTATATTGAATACTATAACAATCTGATCAATCAAACATTTCCGCATGATTATTGTTACGTTTCCGGGGAAAATATTCCAATCACATTAAAGCACTCTAATGGAATTCGGGCTACATCCGATTTTGGTAAGCTGATCTCATCAAATGAAAAGCTCCAGATCGTGTATTCATCAGAACGATATTTATCTGCCTCCGATGTTGCCACGATTGGATATATCACATCCTGTAAGGCACACAATGCTCTGAAATGGTTAATCGCGCTGCAAGGGCTTTCTTATAATGGAAATGAGGATATTTCTCTTGCCTGGCATGATAATGGATCTCCAATCGTAATTCCATTCTATGCCAATACTCCGAATACCTTCGGAAAAAGCATGGCAAAAAGCTTTTCTAATCGTACCGAGTATCTGGAAGCGATGGACGAAGCGTTCAATCAGATTTTCCAGGATAACGAGGATTCATGCAATGGTGTGATTCATTATTTGCAGCTGGGTAGTTCCTTAAAGGGAAGCCTTAAAGGAAGGATATCTGTTCTGGATTACAGAATTATCACAGCTCAGGAATTTTATAAAAATATCTTAACCTGGCACAAAACTTATTTTTGGTATTTGAGCTATGGCTCCTTCGATTTTGTCGGAGCACCATCCGTATATGATGTCGTAAGGGCAGCATATGGACATGAAGATTCCAAAGGGCAGTTATCCGTTGCTTCGAAAGCCCTTGTGGCAAAGGCAATCTCACGAATTAGTGATTGCCTCATTGAAAATCGACCACTTCCGGCAGATATACAGAAGAATCTTTTCGCACATGCAACGCATCCGGAGCACTACAAAAATGCTTGGAATTCTGTATTTTCGATTGCCTGTGCCGTAATAAATGGAACCAAATTCAAAGGAGGAGAGATCATGCTCGATTATGATCGTACCGACCGAGATTACCTCTTCGGTCGCTTGCTTGCAATCGCAAACTACGCAGAGCGTAAAACCTTTACAAGTACGGATTCCGATCGCGAAACAAATGCGATCCGCTATATGTCGGATTTTGTCAAACGTCCTGCAACTACATGGGAACAGCTTTTCCGCAAGTTGCAGATTTATCTGAGAAAGCTTAATAAATACGGATCAAGCGATGGAGAATACTACAAAGATATGATCAATGGTATCCTCTCATCCATGAATCCTTCTGACTTCACGAACACGCCATTGGGTGCCACATACCTTTTAGGATATTCCAGTCAGTCGAATTATTTTTCAAGAAGAGACTACGCAAGAAGCAATGCAGCCGGCACAGATTCGGCTTCTAGTGAATCAGAGAATACAGAAGTATAAGGAGTTCAGTCATGAGAAAATATGATTTTGTCGCGTTATTAAATGTTAAAAACTGCAATCCAAACGGGGATCCTTTGAACGAAGGAAAGCCGCGCACAAATCTTGAAGGATATGGAGAGATTTCTGCTGAATGCATCAAGAGAAAACTCCGCAATCGTTTACAGGATATGGGCGAATCGATTTTTGTGCAGAGCCAGGACCGCTGTGATGACGGCTATGATTCTCTGCATGCAAGAGCTGCGGATGTTTTAAAAAACGAATTCAAGGATGGAGCTGCCGATAAGATCACAGCCGCTGCTTGTGAGAAATGGATCGATGTGCGTTTGTTTGGTAATCTGTTCGCATACAGCGGATCTAAAATTTCTGTTGGCATTCGCAGTGCCGTAACGATTGAGCACACCATCAGTACAGATGTTGTCGAGATCAAGGATATCCAGATCACAAAATCCGTAAACGGAGAGAGTACCAAAAATGGCAAACGTGCCAGTGACACAATGGGAATGAAGAGTATCGTTGGCGATGCAGTATATGTTCTTCGTGGCAGCATCAATCCGATTCGTGCAGAGAAAAACCACGTTACAGAGAAGGACATTGCTCTCTTTAAGAAAGCTTTATGCTCCTTATTTGAAAACGATGAGTCTTGCGCACGTCCGGCTGGAAGCATGGATGTAAAGCAGGTATACTGGTTCTCCCAAGATGAAACCAATTATATCTCCACTGCCAAAGTCTTCGACCTGGTAGATATCGACACAGATGGCAATGCAGCTCTGAAAAAGATTCCGGAATCAGTTTCTCTTGAAGAACTGATCTAGTCTTGCAAAAGACAGCCGCCATAGAAAAATGGCGGCTGTCGATTTAAGACCAATGGAAAGTGTTGTCAATTATAACAGCGCCTTTTCTTATCGGCAATAAGGGAAGGGGTGTTGTTTTTTCTTCCGTTATTCACCTAGTTATAATATTTTTTAGCAGCATCACCTTTTATCGGTATTCATAGGAGTTGTGTTTCATTTTCTTGTACGATATAATAGGTGCGGATTTAAGCATGGACGTGGTTCCTCCAACATTCATTGACAGTCCCAGTCTTTTTCATAAATATATGATAAGGTGCCGTATTCGCAATCATGAATTGCGTGGATTTAAGACAGACTCAGGGAGATTTCATGGCGTAGCAAAAAACATATTTCGCCTTTTTTGCATACTGTATATGCGTGGATTTAAGAATTTATTATTTTATCACTGTTACAACAGCCCTTACCGGAAATAAGATGCTTAGATCTTTGATTCTGGAGAAGGGATCTATACACAGAAAATAGACTGGGAAAACGAAAATAGGAGAGGAGAGCATCTATGGGACGCGAGACTATTTTATATCTTGTAATTGGCGTGATATACTGCGTTGCGCCTGTTCCATAGCGGAATGGGAATTGAGACTATCAGTCAAATAATTGAAGAACCAGTTTCCTTAGTCTCCACTTGGATTAAAGGAACAAATGATACTGATCAGCTCTAATAGCAAGGCTGTTCATAACATTGGAAACAGAAGCAGACGCGAGGAATTGATATGCTATATTTGAAAATATTATTTTGTTTCGTACTATATGCATATATAATATTTCGCCTACTTGATCCGAATAAGAGCATCCCTAATTATTTGTGGATATCACTCGGTGCTATACAAGTCGGCATATTGCCCCACATATTTATGGGCGAACCATATCATTCTATTCTGGGCATTACGGCAATCAAAATTATTAACCTGCACTTTAGGGTCATGGGATTTCTATTTTTGATTATCGGGTTATGCAAGATTTTTCGAAATATCTACGAAAGAAAGTATCAATGTAGGTAAACTTATCACAAATATAATTCTGAAAAAATAGTAGAAAAGTGGGATTTACATGTGATTGTGATAAGTGTCCTACATCTTTGTGACATGTTTACCTACATCGACAAGATAGAAGAGCGGTATATTATATATGTTCTATCACACCTATAACTATTCGTGAAATACCGCTTTAACGAATAGTTATAGGTAAAAAAATGGAGCCGCACTTGCGACCCTATATAAAATATATTTTAAGCAATATTTTTTATACTCACTACATTCCATTCATTTTCTCCTGTTCAATAAATGCATCTAATGCAATTCCATAATCTCTGCATCCCTCTGGAAACATTTTAATTCAATAAAATCAAAGAATTTTAAAGTCAGCTTTCCCAACAAAAAAGCTGCCACATAATGTGACAGCTTTTTACTTTAATTAAGACAAAACGGCATAGCACCCGGAGCATTCATACGAATGTCCTCTAGGTTCATATCCAGACAATAGAGTCTGGTACCATCTACCGTCTCCCACACTACATCTGGATGATCCACTGTTTCATCAGTGAACCACGGGAGATGGAATCTCTTATTTTCTACAGTTACATCCACCATATTCATGTGGAGGATGTTTGCATCATCTGTCTTCTGTCGTGTCGGCACAGCAAATGCTGTCTGGCACATCATAACGCTCATGATTACTACAACTACAAAAGTTACAAGTTTTTTCATAATTTCCTTTCAGCTCTTGATACTATCTCCGCTGACCTAAACATAGGATTTTGTCCGATAGCCATCTATGGTAATATCGGTTGCTTCTGCGTTACGTAACGCAATGTTAATGGTGACTTTATATAAACCAGTTAACCCACGTCTGGATAAAAGGGTTTTATATGAAAGTTCTCATTCTTTTTGTCTTTTATGTGCAAAAAAAGCCCACTATCCCTGTCGAGATAAATGGACTTAATACTCCTAAAAACAAAATAGAATTATAAACTGATGCTGATATTTTAACCTATAATCTCCATATTTGCAACACCTTTTTCTATTTTTTCAAAAAAATTTTTAGGAACAGACTGGATAATTAACTTTTTTCAAGCAAAAAACTCCCCAGTAATTACCAGGGAGTTTTCCATTTCA
>ERZ773190.1210-NODE-1210-length-25460-cov-11.965558_pt1 | contig 25460 bp, 22 predicted proteins | sample MGYA00511111_ERZ773190 | MGnify/ENA primary metagenome ERZ773190 (study PRJEB29015, sample SAMEA2737777) | human gut metagenome | biome: human gut; feature: human-associated habitat; material: faeces | place: China | collected 2012 ... | reverse complement strand
CGTCTGCACGGGGAGCCTCGGCCATCTCGCCCACGATCCAGGTGCCGTTGGGCATAAACAGAGCCTTGTTGTCCAGCACCAGCTGCTGGTTCTGGGTAAAGTCCTGATCGTTGGCCTGTGCGGGGGTGATGGGGTTGGTGTAGGAAGCCAGCTTTGCCACGATATCAAAGCAGGTCTTTGCCTCGGGGGTGTCCCAGATGCCTTCTTCGTAGTGGGTAGCCTTGTTGAAGAAGTCGGGGCCGCCTGCGGCGTACATCAGTGCATAGAAGAAGGCGTCGAAGTAGCCGGTGGTGGGGTAGGTGAACAGGTAGGTGCCCTCAGCGGCAGCCTTGTCGCCCAGTGCCCACATCTCGTCCCAAGTAGTAGGCACATCCCAGCCCTTTTCCTTCAGGAAACCGGCGTTGTAGAACAGGCCGCAGGGGCTGTAGAACATGGGAGCCAGATAGGTCTTGCCGTCGCCGTAGGGGTTGGTCAGGGAGGTGTCAGTAAAGCCGCCTGCGATCTTCTCGCTCACCTTCTTGCTCTCGCCGGGCACGGTCATGCTCAGCACGTCGGTGATGTCCGCGATCAGGTTGCCCTTGATGAACTGCTCGGTCAGGGCAGCCTCACGGCCGGTAGCCAGGTGGACCACGTCGGGGTAATCGCCGCCCTGCATGGAAGGTCCGATGACATCCTCCAGCTTCTTGTCGGTGGTCAGCTCCACCTTGATGCCGGTCTGGGCGGTAAAGGCCTCGGTGACCTTCTTCCACATATCAGCGCCATAGCCGGTCTCGATGGCGGCGACCTTGATGGTCACGTCCTCAGCGGGAGCGGCAGATGCAGCAGCGGAAGAAGCCGTGCTGGAAGCTGTGGAGCTGGAAGAACCGCCGCAGGCAGCCAGACCCAGTGCAGCGGCACCCACACCGGCCACTTTCAGGAAATTGCGACGAGAAATACGTTTCATAATGTGTCCTCCATCATAAAGTTCCATTCATGCACAGCCGGAGCAAACAGGTTTTGCCCGAGGGGCTGTGTTTTTTTCTGATCCCAATATAGAGGTTTTTACAGTTTCCAACAAGGTCTTTGTTGTTTCATTTTTTAGAAATATTGTTCTTTTATCATTTTCTTCAGCAAAAGCACTAAATTTTGCGGCATCGTTTTGGTATATTTTCCCTGCTTGTAACCAATTTGACATATTTTCGTCTTTCTGTGCAGAGGAAAATATTTACCATACCAAAAAACAGGACTTGCTTTTTTTCTTATTTGCCCCTATAATGAGAAAAAATGCACGAAGCAGTGCGGCGTTTTTCGCATTTTATTTTTAGTATCTTGCTTTTATTTTTATACTTTTTGCGTCTGCTTCAAAAGGAGCCTTTTATGAGTACCGAGCGCTTTGATATCCGCCACGCTCCCGCTCCACGGGAATCCTTCCGGCTGCTGTACATCAGCAAGAGCAGATTCGGCGGCGACTGGAACAGCACGGTCCACACCCATTCCTGCACAGAGCTGTTCTACTGCCTCAGCGGCGAGGGGCAGTTTCTGCTCAGCGGGCAGCTGTTCCCGGTCAAGCCGGACGATATGGTCATCGTCAACCCGCAGGTGGAGCACACCGAGCTGAGCCTGAACGCCTCGCCTCTGGAATACATCGTGCTGGGCATTTCGGGCATCGAGATCCTGTTCGGCAAAGCCGATTCCACCTACGCCATCTTCAACTGCAGGGAGAACCGGGAGCGGATGGTAACGCTGCTGCACATGCTGCTGGCTGAGGCAGACCGCAGCCTGGACGGCTGCGAGACCGTCTGCCAGGACCTGCTGGAAGTCCTGCTCATCTGGCTGGTGCGGTGCACCACCCTCTCTTTGCAGGTGGAGGAATCCCCCCGCTCTGACAACCGGGAATGCGTGGAGATCAAGCGGTATCTGGACAACAACTACCGGGAGGACATCTCCCTTGATACCCTTGCCGAGGTCGCCCACATCAACAAGTACTATCTGGCCCATACCTTCCAGAAGGCATACGGCATTTCTCCCATCACCTACCTGAACCGCCGCCGCATTGAGGAGAGCAAATATATGCTGGGCAACACCGGTTACAGTCTGGCGCAGATCAGCGAGCTGATGGGATTTTCCTCCCCCAGCTACTTTTCGCAGTGCTTCCGCAAGGCGGAAGGCCTGACCCCCAACGAATACCGCCGTCAGGTGCGGCAGGGACAACGCCCTGCACCTGCCAAACGGCATGAAGGATAAGAAATGAGGAACCCAAAATGAAACCTGTTACCGAACCCATTCTCAACGCCGCCGCAAATGCCTTTGATTTTGGCGGGCCGGTGGTCTGCGATGCCAGTCACTACGGCGAAGGTCACATCAACGATACCTTCGTGGTCTGGCGGGAGGACCACTCCAAGCGCTTTATCTTACAGCGCATCAACACCGACACCTTTACCGACCCGGTGGGCCTGATGGAGAATGTCTGCGGCGTGACCCGGCATCTGCGGGAGAAGATCCTTGCCGCAGGCGGCGACCCGGCACGGGAGACCCTGAACGTGATCCCCACCCTGTCCGGTGCGACCTGCCATCTGGATGCCGAGGGCGGCGCGTGGCGTGCCTACGACTTTGTAGAGGACACCATCTGCCTGCAGCAGGTGGGCAGCGAGGCCGACTTCCGCACTGTTGCCGAGACCTTGGGCAAATTCCAGAACCAGCTGGCAGATTATCCGGCCTCTACCCTTCACGAAACCATTGCCCGCTTCCACGACACGCCCAACCGCTATGCAAACTTTGAAAAAGCCCTTGCCGCCGATGCGCTGGGCCGTGCCAAGGACATTGCACCGGAAGTCGCCTTCATCCACGCGCGGGAAAAGGACTGCCACACCCTGCTGGATCTGCTGGCAGCCGGTGAGATCCCGCTGCGTGTTACCCACAACGACACCAAGATCAACAACGTCCTGATCGATGCCGCCACCGGAAAAGGCATCTGTGTCATTGACCTTGACACCGTGATGCCGGGCCTGTCGGCCTACGATTTCGGCGACTCCATCCGCACCGGTGCCAACGACTGCGCCGAGGACGAGCCCGACCAGAGCAAGGTCCACTTTGACCTGCACCTGTACGAGGTGTTCGCCAAGGGGTATCTCTCCACCGCCGGGGCTTCCATGAGCCCTGCGGAGAAAAAGAGCCTTGCCTGGGGTGCCAAACTGATGACGCTGGAGTGCGGCATCCGCTTTCTGACCGACTATCTGGAGGGCGATCACTATTTCCACACCGCCCGCCCCGACCACAACCTTGACCGCGCCCGCACCCAGTTCACGCTGGTGCGCCAGATGGAAGAGGTGTTCGATCAGATGCTGGAGATCGTCAGCTGAACCGGCACCTTCTGACCTGCCGAAGCACCAATGACCCGGGGGCTGCACTGAACCGCCTGCAAAACATCTGAAAACGATGCAGGCAAGGCAGTGCAGCCCCCATTTTTTGCGGCTGAGAAAAAGAAAAGCACCCTACTTCAAACGAAGTACAGTGCTTTTTTGGTGGAGAATAGCGGGATCGAACCGCTGACCTCTTGCATGCCATGCAAGCGCTCTCCCAGCTGAGCTAATCCCCCATAAAATCCAAGAAGCGAACCTCTTGGATGGAGTTCTTTTGTTGGGAATTTGGATGTCGCAGGACTATCTGACTGGGGGTGTGTTTTGATACCAACCGGGCTCCCAGCTGAGCTAATCCCCCACATATTCGGTTGGTGTCTTGCGACGTGAGTTATTATACCAGCCGGGCGGGCGGTTGTCAACACCCAATTTGAAAAAGTTTGCAATAACAAAAAAGCCCTGCCGGGCACAGAGCCGGGCAGGGCGCGGAACAAAGTGAGGATGGGTTAGGCCTTTGCGTGCTGGCGGTCAAAGATCTGCGGAGCCACGCGGCAGAGCAGAACGGCGGCCACCATGGTCAGCAGGGTCTCGGGCAGCATGTAGCTGCCGTTGTACACCAGGCTGTAAGTCCAGGCGGACAGGCCTTCGTTCAGGTTGCCCCAGACCAGCACACCGGACAGGAAGCTGCACATAAAACGCAGGAAGCCTGCCATAAAGGTGCCCACGGCCACGCCGACCATCCGGTTCTTGAAGGGACGGGCAAAGAACTCGGCAGTGCCCAGCGCCATAAAGGCCACCAGGTAGTCCAGCAGGACTTCACCCAGGAAATACAGGAAGGTCGGGGTCGGGGGTGCCCAGAAGCCCAGCAGCATCTGCAGGCAGCCGTTGACAAAGCCGGTGAACAGGCCCCACTTCACGCCGTGGCGGAAGGAGACCAGCACAAAGGGCAGCATGCTCAGCAGGGTAACGCTGCCGCCGTTGGGCAGGGTGAAGAACTTGATGTTGCTCAGCACGGTGCCAATGGCGATCATCAGGGCGCACTCCACAAGAATGCGGGTCTTGGAATAGGTTTTTGACATGGGAGATTCCTCTTCTCAGATAATAGTACACAAAAACAAATGCACCCGCACAAAAAGGCAGGCGCATGGGCTTCGTTTGTGAAGAGGGTGGACCTTTCCGCAAACTACCTACGCCGGCATTACCCGGATCAGGTTCGAGGGTACTCCGCTCAGGTGCGGATCTCAGCTTTTCAGCGCCCCTGTTTTTATGTCCAGCTCCCAGTATAGCGGCCAGCGCCCAAATGTCAAGCCCAGGCGGGCATATTGGCGGCCGATGGCTCATATTTTTTAGGGAGACCGCAAACAGGGGAGGCGTGACCGGATGAACGTGGAGCCGGAGCAGCGGGCAGCGCTGCTGGGAGAGTACATTGCAGAGCACAGTGCCACGGTGCGGGCAGCCGCCCGGGCGTTCGGGTGCAGCAAATCAACGGTGCACAAGGATGTGTCCACCCGCCTGCGGGCCGTGGATGCGGCCCTGTTTGCCCGGGTGCAGGCCGTGCTGGCCCGCAACAAGGCCGAGCGCCATCTGCGGGGCGGGGCGGCGACCAGGCGCAAATACAAAAAGTAGGAGAGCGGTGCAGGGAGGCCTGTGCCGCTCTCCTGTTTATTTGTGCCGGAACTGCTCCAGCGCGGCCTTTTCCAGCCGGGAGACCTGCGCCTGGCTGATACCGATCTCCCGCGCCACCTCCATCTGGGTCTCGCCCTTGAGGTAGCGCAGCTCCATGATCCGCTTTTCGCGCGGGGTCAGCCCGGCCACGGTCTGGCGGAACTCCAACCCGCTGATCCAGCTGTCCTCGCTGTCCGGGTCGCGCACCTGATCGATGACATACATGGCATCGCCGCCATCGGTGTAAAGGGGCTCTTCCAGGCTGATGGGCTCCACCACTGATTCCAGCGCCGCGTTCACCTCCCGGCGGGAAAGTCCTGCCTGCCGGGCCACCTCGTCCACGGTGGGCTCCCGGCCCAGCTGCTTTTCCAGCGTCTCCCGGGCCTGCATGGCCTTGTAGGCGGCATCGCGCAGGCTGCGGCTGACCCGCAGGGCGTTGTTGTCCCGCAGGAAGCGCCGGATCTCCCCGATGATCATGGGCACGCCGTAGGTGGAAAAACGCACCGGCTGGGCCGGGTCAAAGTTGTCGATGGCTTTGATGAGCCCGATGCACCCCACCTGAAACAGGTCGTCGAGGTTTTCGCCCCGCTGGGCAAAGCGCTGCACCACGCTCAGCACCAGCCGCAGGTTGCCCTCCACCATGCGTTCCCGTGCTCCTGCATCCCCGGCGTGGGCCTGCAGGAGCAGCTGCCGCTTTTCGCTTTCGGACAAAACAGGAAGCTGCGCCGTGTTCACGCCGCACAGTTCCACCTTATTGTACATCCAAACGCCCCCGGTCTGTTTTGAAGTTCACCGGGAGTATGGCCGCAGGGGCAAACCACTATGCGTGGAAAAAATTACACGCCCACCCGGCAGCCGGATGAGCGTGCAAAAAAACCGCAATTGCAATTGGCCCATAATTATGGTATGCTTTAAACGCAGCCGCAAGGCTGCCACGAGGCGCTGCGTCCCACAAATGCAGGCGGCTGAGCTCCTTGCCGGCACCTGAGTGCCCGGTGGAGCGAATTTTTCTTGAAATCTCGGCCTCCCCCGGACGCCCAAGGGCGGAAAGGGGGGATGCACCATGACGTTTGAACAGGTCGTAATGCTGCTTTCGCTGCTTGGCGGAGCAATCTACGTTACATTTCAGATCACATGGACTGTCTCGCACAGTGATGACAAAAAGAAAAAATGACCGCCTTCAAGTCTCCACACCTGAACGGTCATTTTTTCTGATCAATCTGGTAAGGAGCTAGTCGTTTGTATGGGCCAGCGCCTTTTGTATTTTCAGTATAGACGATTCCACGCGGTTTGTCAAGGACAAGGCCGCGCTTTTTTATTGCCCTTCCAGTTGGAGCTTCAGGGTCTGGATGATGCGCTTTTCAAGGCGGGAGATGTAACTCTGGCTGATGCCCAGGGCGTCGGCGGCTTCCTTCTGGGTGCGTTCCACGCCGTCGGTCAGGCCGAAGCGCAGCTCCATGATCCGGCGCTCCCGGGCCGAAAGGCTGTTCACGGCGCGGCGCAGACCGGCGCGCTCGGCGTCCTGCTCCAGCTGCTGGCCCACCATGTTCTCGTCGCTGCCGAGGATGTCCGACAGCAGCAGCTCGTTGCCGTCGCCGTCCACATTCAGCGGCTCGTCAAGGCTGGCCTCCTGACGGCGGTTGGAGGTCTTGCGCAGGTACATCAGGATCTCGTTGCCGATGCAGCGGCTGGCGTAGGTGGCCAGCTTGATGCTGCGTTCCGGCGTGAAGGTGTTCACAGCCTTGATCAGCCCAATGGTGCCGATGCTGATCAGGTCCTCGGCGGGCACACCGCTGTTCTCGTACTTTTTGGCAAGGTACACCACCAGCCGCAGATTGTGCAGGATGAGCGCATCGCGGGCGTCTGCCTCTCCGGCGGCCATGCGGGCCAGCAGGGCTTTTTCCTCGGCGGGGGAGAGGGGAGAGGGCAGGCTGGCGGTGCCGGCCAGATACTGCACGCCGCCGCAAAACCGCAGCCGCGCACACAGGCGGTGCCAGAGCTGCCGCAAAAACTGGAACATGAGCAGTCCTCCCTATAATAAGTATTATAAGAGCAGCTGTGCCGCATCCTCGCCGTACAGCAGCTCCCATGCAGGGTCCGGCGGCGTGGGGCAGCAGAACGCCGCCAGCAGCCCGCCTGCGCGGTCTTTGCCCAACTGCAGGGCAGCGGGCAGGGCAGGCAGCATGCTCTGGCCGTGGATGCTGCGGCAGGGCACCAGATGCACCCCCAGCTCCGGCGGGGGCGGGGCTGTGCTGTGGGCAAACCAGCCATCGAGATACTGCCGGGCTGCCTGCGGCAGGCGGTGCCGCACCGCCGGGTACTGCACCAGAACCACGGCCTTGCCGCTCAGCGGCTCCTGCAGGGCAAAGCCGGTGTCGTGGAAGGCCTGTACCGGCAGCTGCACCCCGGCCACCTCCAGCGTGGCGGGCACGCTGGGCGCGCCGCTGCGGCCAAAGCAGTACAGCAGGGCCCGCAGTACGGCATACACTCCCGCACAGCTGGCCAGCAGCCGCCCGGGGGACAGGGGCAGGCTGACACTCAGGTTGCGGCTCTGCACGCCGGGCAGCACCACCGCTCCGCACAAAAGCAGGTTGAGCAGTGCATACCACGCACACAACCGGGCAAAACGCCCCCGCCCGGGCAGGCCGTAGGCGACGGCCACCACCGCGCAGCCTGTGAAAATTTTATAACCAACTGCCACGGCTCCCGGCAGCTCCGGGGCCAGCAGTACCAGTGCCGACACTGCCGCCAGCGCCGCCCCGGTGCACAGCCGCACCCCAGTGCACACGGTGGCGCACAGCAGACCGGCTGCGGTGAGAAACAGGGCAGCAAGGACAAAATTGGTCAGCAGAAGCTCGTCGAGGTAGATCACGCTTTTCAATGCCGCAGCCCCCTTGCAGCCAGTGTACCGCCCGGCGGCGGCAAAGCTTGTCGGAACCGGAAAACCGCCTGCGGACTGTACAAAAGCAATACTTTTATAGACCTTGTTTCACATTTTTTACACTTTTTGCAAAAAGGTACTTGAACATTTCTGGAAAGTGTGGTATATTATTGCCATCCTAGTAAGGATTGGTGAGCACACGAAAGTGAGCTCGCAAAATATCTTTCTACATTTTGAAGGGAGTAATTCATTATGATGATGCCTGCAAACTTTTCCGCAATCTCTGAGAACGAGATGACCTACGTCAACGGTGGCGCTTCTCTGGCTGACATCCTGGCTCCGTCTCTGGAAGTCAAGAACTGGCAGAAGTTCAACACCAACATGGTTACCATCATCGGTAACAGCTTCATGAGCAACTACATCAAGAACACTGTCGGCGTTCTGTTCGACGGCGCTTACAAGCCCGGCGACCTGGGCAGCGCATGGCTCACCGGCGTCAAGGGTGCTTACGGCACCGGCTACGATGCTGGCTTCGGCAAGCATGGTGATGAGCAGACCGCTGGCGACAAGTTCCTGAATGGTGGCAACGGCGTTCTGAACGCTGGCCTGCGCATGGTCGGTTCTGCTGCTGCTATCTACAATCTGGCTACCGGCACCGTGAAGAACGATGCCAGTGAGAAGGCTTGGAAGGTCGAGTTCTAATCAGCCCTTGTGACTGACTAGCTGGTTTGCCTGAGGGCAGACCAAAGAACAGGTTCTGAATGGGCCCGGAGACGAAAGTCTCCGGGCCCATTTTTGCGTGCAGCTCCCTCAGTCGCCTGCGGCGACAGCTCCCTCTGGGAGGGAGCCTTTTTTGTTGGTACAGGAGGGTCTGGCCTTTTTTGTCAATGGTTCGCAGGGCAGACAGAATGACGGGGCATGTTACAGAAAGGACTTCGGCATTTCGACCGTGGGCTTCAAAACCGTGAGGGTCTGCGCACGAGATCAAAGCAGGGGCAGCACAGTTCTGTCAGACATGATTGTCTGAGCGGAGTGCGGCACCTGCTTTGTTTGATCTGGTCTTGGATTTGCAGCGGGCGGGGCCGCAGAATTGTTTTGACAATAGCCTGGGATGTGATACAATAAACTCATATCGTCCGGTTGGGACCGGACCAAAGGAGGAACAAAAAATGAGATCCTGGAACTACAAGCTGCTGTGTGGGGCGGTGTGCCTGGCACAGCTGGCCTGCCTGAGCCTGCCCGTATGGGCAGCACAAAATTCGGCGGCGTTCACCCGGCAGACCACCCTGCAGCAGCTGCGGGATGACCCGGCCATCAAGTCGTCTGGCTACTATACTTACTGCCGTGAGCTGAGCGGCCTTGGCAACGAATACTGGAAGAACAAAACGCTGGAACGGTACATGCGCCCGGAGCTGGTGGATGACAGCGTGGCGGCCATGAATCTGGTGGCGGAAAATACCCGCAAGGGGGTACAGGTGACCTGGCAGGTGTACAGCCCGGAAGAAATCGCGGCAAACTCTTCACTGGGGTGTGTACAGCTGTATTATTTCCCGGGCAAGGAGCCGGGCGGCAAGTATGCGCTGGTGGTGCCCGGCAACGGCAGCACCATGACCTCCGAGATGGAAGAGGGCGGCTCCGCGGCCTACCAGCTGCATGAACAGGGCTACACCGTGTTCGTGCTGCGGTATCGCACCTGGATCGACATGGGCGACAATGCGCCCATTCAGGATCTTGCCAATGCGGTAAAGTTTATCACGGCCCATGCCGGGCAGTTCGGCGTACAGCCGGAAAATTATGCGCTGGTGGGCTATTCCTCTGGCGGACAGATCGCAGGAATCTTTGCAAACAAGGAACGGGGCTATGGCTCCTATCAGGTGGAAAGACCCGGTGCACTGTTGTTGGGTTACCCGGTGGTGGACCTGACAGTGATGAAGCCGCTTTACCACATTCTGTATGACATTGGCACCTGCGGCTGGCGTTACTACTGGGCAAACCTGTGTAATATGGTAGACGCAGACTATCCGCCTGTGTACTTCTGGTGGGGGAAAAACGATGTTGTGCTGAGCTCTGCCGAGATGCCTGGCCAGCACAGGGATTTTGACCGGACCTTGGAGCGAAACAACATTCCCCATCAGATGGTCGTTTATCAGAATGCCCCGCACAGCATCGGCACCGGCAACGGCACCGATGCAGAGGGCTGGATGACGGATGCGGTGGCTTTCTGGGAAGCACATACCACCGGCTGATTCAAAACGGAAAGGAAAGGGTGAAATGTTCGGACATCTGCTGAAACGCGGGGCAGCTATTTTATGCCTTGCGGCCGTTCTTGCCCTGCCGGTGTGTGCGGAAGGGCGCATCACCACCGATATGACCATGAAGGAGATCCGCTCCGACCCGGCCATTGCGGGCAGCGGGGTCTCCACCTATTGCAAAGGGGATGCGGACAGCCTTGCACTGCGCCGCCTGTATGAAAACAAGACCCTTCTGGACTATGTGGGTGAGACCACGGCACAGGACAGCGCCGACGGCCTGAACATCGTCATTGAGAACTACGAAGCCGGTAAGCAGGTGACCTGGCAGGTGTACAGCCCGGAAGAGGTCGCAGCCGACTCCTCGCTGGGCTGTGTGCAGCTGTTCTGGTTCCCCGGCACGAATGCCGATGGCAAATATGCGCTGGTAGTGGGCGGCAATGCGGCCATGAAAAGCGGCGACCTGAACGAGGGCATTGCTGTGGCAGCGAAGCTGAACGAGATGGGCTATAGCGTCTTTGTGCTGCGGTATCGCATCTGGTGGGACCTGGGGGACAACGGGCCGCTGCAGGACCTTGGCCGGGCCGTGCAGTTCATTACAAACCATGCGGGGCAGTTCGGCGTGCAGCCGGAAAACTATGCCCTCGTGGGCTTTTCCTCCGGCGGGCAGCTGTGCGGGCTGTTCAGTTCGGATAAGCGCTATGGCTACAAGGCCTATGATGTGCCAAAGCCCGGTGCACTGCTGATGGGCTACCCCGTCAACGATTTTGCAGAGCTCAAGCCGGTCTATCATGTGCTTGCGGATCTGGCATCGTATGATTGGAGGTATTACTGGTCAGATATCTCAGGCGGCATCACACCGGATTTCCCGCCCACCTATTTCTGGTACGGCAAGAATGATGTTACCCTGAAGACTCTGGGATATCCGTTCCAGGGTCCGGCCGTCCGGAAGGCGTTGGAGGCAAACGGTGTGCCCTGTGAGGTGCACGTCTATGAAAATGCACCCCATGCCATCGGCACCGGCAACGGTACGGATGCAGAGGGCTGGATGACGGATGCGGTGGCTTTCTGGGAGCAGCACACTTCCTGAAATATCAGAATTTGAATTTATAAAAAAAGGGGATGCTTTTATGCAAAACAAGATCTCTCGCCGCCAGTTTCTGCAGGTGACCGGTGCCTCGGCCGCCGCGCTGCTGCTGGCCGACCTGCCGGTGGAGGCCTCTGCCGCATCGGGCCATCTGACCGTTACGCCGGATACCCTCGTCTCTGACCTGCGTGCCGACCCGACATTCGCCGCCAGCGGCGTGTGGACCTGGCAGAGTGCCGTGGACAGCCCGGACACCCCGGAAGCAGGTACCACGCTGTCGGACTATGTGGGCGCCAACATGGCACAGGACAGCGCCGACGCCCTGAACTATCTGGCCGATACCTATGAAGCCGGCACTCAGGTGACTTATAAAGTGTACTCCCCGGAGGAGATCGCCGCAGACGCCACCCGTGATGGCGTGGAACTGTATTACTGGCCGTCGGAAGTGCCCGGCAGCAAGTTTGTGGTGGTCATGTCCGGCAATGTGCTCAACAAGACTTCCAATATGTCCGAGGGCTATGCCACGGCATGGCGGCTGCACCAGATGGGCTACGCAGCCTTCGTGCTGCGCTACCGCGTGTTCCTCAAGGCAAAGGACAACGCCCCGGTGGCTGACCTTGGCAACGCTGTCCGGTTCATCACCACTCATGCAGACCAGTTCCATGTGCAGCCGGAAAACTACGCCCTGCTGGGCTATTCCTCCGGCGGCCATCTGGCCGGTGTGTTCTCCGGCGACGAACTGGGCTACAAGCACTATGGGGTACCCAAGCCCGGTGCTTTGCTGCTGGGCTATCCCATCAACAATTTCTTTGAGTATAAGCCGGTCTATCATGCTGCTATCGACCCCTTTGTACTGGAGGGCCGGTACTATGAACTGAACATCTCTGACTGTGTCACCGACGATTACCCGCCGGTGTATCACTGGTACGGCGAGAACGATTATGTGTTCCCGCTGCTGTGCTACCCGGCTCAGCGCCCGGCGCTGAGCCGCGCACTGGAAAAGCACCATGTGCCCTGCAAAGAGGTGCTGTTCCCCAATGCGACCCACGGCGTGGGTACCGGCGCAGGCACCGATGCCGACGGCTGGATGCTGGACGCTGCGAACTTCTGGGAGACCCAGATCAACGGCTGAATCTGAACAAAAAAGGAGCGGAATGCAATGAAGAACCTGAATGCCTGTCTGGCAAGCCTGAACCTCGGCCTGCCGGATGATGTGCGCCGCCTGAAAGAGGCGGGCTATTATACTGAGGCCATTGCCTGCATTGACACCTACCTGGCGGAGGACTGGACAAAGACTCAGAACCAGCCGGTGCAGCCTGCCGGCCCTCTGCCGGAAAACCCCACGCCCCGCGGTGTGGATGCCATGCGGGATGCACTGCTGGCCCAGCGGGAGATCCTGCGCCGTCTGCCGCTGGACTATACGGTGTCCGAAGCACAGGCGCTGGAACTGCTGCAGGACCTTGTGCGGGACTTTACCCCGGAGGAATTCCGGGCACTGGACCGCGCCGGGGCTATGGACTGGCGGTTCGTGGAAGGGGAGAAGCGGTACATCCGCTCCTTTGCCGAGACCCTGTTGGCCACCCATCCGGAGCTGGCAGCCCGTCAGATCGACCCGCCCCAGCAGCACCCCAGCTGGGAGCGGTATGAGCCGGAGCACGAGCAGATGGTGCGCACCGGCGCAGTCAGCGCGGACATCACACTGGAGACCTGCATCGGCATGAGTGACGCGGCCTTTGCCGCAGCCCTTGCGGCCGCAAAGCAGCAGGGCCGCAGCACCGTGCACGTCCGGGTGTGGCTGCCGCTCCCGGCGGCCTGCCCGGCACAGAGCAATATCACGCTGGATTCCTTCACCGAGCCGCCCACCTGCATTGCCCCGGAAGATGCCGCCCAGCGCACTGCGTATTGGGAGGCCGACCTTGCCGAGAACCGGCCCTTTGGCGCGGTGTACAGTTACCGTACCACGGCCCGCTATGCCGACCCGCTGCACATGCAGGCGGACCCCGTGCAGCCGGATTTTGACACGCAGGAGGAGCTGCCGCATCTGGAGTTCACGCCCTATCTGCGGGCACTGGCGGCCCAGCTCACCCAGGGGCTCACCGACCCGGTGCAGAAGGCAAAGCGCATCTACGACTATGTGACCCTCAACACCCACTACCACTACCAGCCGCCCTACTTCGTGCAGGAAAACATCACCGACGGCTGTGCCCACAACCGCCGGGGCGACTGCGGCATCATGGCCTCCACCTTCATCGTGCTGTGCCGTCTGGCCGGCATCCCGGCCCAGTGGCAGAGCGGTCTGGTGGTGCGGCGGGAGATGGTGGGCTGCCACGACTGGGCCGCGTTCTACATCGCGCCCCACGGCTGGATGTACGCCGACTGCTCGGCCGGTGCCTCCATGGCCCGTGCCGGGAACGAGAAGATGCGCCTGCACTACTTCGGCAATCTGGACACCGGGCGCATGGTGGCCAACCGTGCCCTCTGCGCACCCTTTGACCCGCCCATGTGCTCCTTCCGCGCCGACCCCTGTGACAATCAGGTGGGCGAGGTGGAAGCCGACGGTGTGGGCCTGTACGGCGAGCAGCTGCAGTGGAACCAGACGCTGCGCCGCTACGAGACACTGTAAAAAGCAAAAGGTCCGGGCTTTGCATCTGCACGGCCCGGATCTTGGATTTTATAAGGAGACATCCCATGAAATTTCTTTCGCTTTTGTATACGGTTCTGCTGGTGGCCATCTGCCTGCAGCAGGCACTGCTGCTGTACCGATCCGGAAAATCGGCACCCCGGCAGGACGACGAAGCCCTCAAGGAGTGGGTGCGTCAGCAGCTGGACGCCCAGTCGAAGCTCTTTGCCCAGAAGCAGGCCGAGCTGGCCCGGCAGAACTACGACGCCATGCGCGGCATCAGCGAAACGCTGCAGACCGCTGTGCAGGGTATGAGCAGCACCCTGAATGCCGGGCAGGCCGCGCAGCAGCAGACCATGGAACAGCGCCTGCAGGGGCTGGAAGCTTCCAACGCCCGCAAGCTGGAAGAAATGCGCAAAACGCTGGCCGAAAGCATGGCCGCCCTGCAGGCACAGAATGCCCAGAAGCTGGACGAGATCCGCTGCACGGTGGACGAACAGCTGCAGGATGCCCTGCAGAAGCGGGTGACCGAGAGCTTCAAGGCGGTCAACGCCCAGCTGGAACAGGTGTACAAGGGCCTGGGTGAGATGCAGAGCCTTGCCGCCGATGTGGGCGGCCTGAAACAGGTGCTGTCGGGCGTCAAGACCCGCGGCATCCTGGGCGAGATCCAGCTGGGAGCCATTCTGGAAGAAATTCTGGCCCCAGAGCAGTACGACACCAATGTGGCCACCATCCCCGGCAGCACCCAGCGGGTGGAGTACGCTATCAAAATGCCGGGTGCCGACGGCGGCAGCGTCTGGCTGCCGATCGACTCCAAGTTCCCCGGTGATACCTACGCCCACCTGCAGGATGCGCAGGCATCCGGCGATGCGCAGGCTGTGGAAAACGCCCGCCATGCACTGGAACTGGTGTTGCGCAGCGAGGCCAAGGACATCCGCGAAAAGTATGTGGAGCCGCCGTATACCACAGCCTTCGGCATCCTGTTTCTGCCCTTCGAGGGCCTGTACGCCGAGGTGGTGAATGCGGGCCTGCTGGAGGTGCTGCAGCGGGACTATCAGGTGAACGTGGCCGGCCCCAGCACCATGGCGGCCCTGCTCAACAGCCTGCAGATGGGCTTCAAGACTCTTGCCATCCAGAAACGTTCGGGCGAGGTGTGGCAGCTGCTGGGTGCCGTCAAGACTGAGTTCGACAAGTTCGGGCAGGGGCTTTCCAAGCTGCAGCAGCGTCTGCGCCAGACCGACGAAGAGCTGGACAACCTTATCGGCGTGCGCAGCCGTGCCATCAGCCGCAAATTGCGGGCCGTACAGACGATGGACGACGCCAGCGCTGCGGCCCTGCTGGAGCTGGACACCGAGCCGGGCCGCCCTGTGTCTGCCCGCCTGCCGGAAAGCAGGGGCGATGAATAACGGTTGTGGTCAGGGGGGGCAGGAAAAGCCGCAGATTCCTCTTGCTAAATTTCTGACAATGTGCTATACTAGGAATTGTTCTTAAGAAAAATCGGCCGCTTTCTGCGGCACAGCATAAAAATAAAGGAGCATGGGATTTATGAGCGTACAGAAGATCAGCAATGCCATTCTGGGCGTGGGGGTGGACGATACCACCATCGACCTGTTTGAAAGTCAGTACCCGGTGCCTACCGGCGTCAGCTACAACTCCTATGTCATTCTGGATGAAAAGGTCGCCATTCTGGACACGGTGGACAACCGTGCCACGGATGCCTGGCTGGCAAACCTCACCGAAGCGCTGGGCGACCGCATGCCGGAATATCTGGTGGTCTCCCACATGGAGCCGGACCATGGTGCCAACATTGCCCGACTGGCCGCTAAGTACCCGGACATGAAGGTGGTGGGCAACGCCAAGACCTTTGTGTATATGGAGCAGTTCTTCGGCCCGGATGCCGTGGCCAAGGAGCGCCGTGTGGTGGTGAAGGACGGCGAGAGCTTGTCTCTGGGGAGCCACACCCTCACCTTTGTGTTTGCACCCATGGTGCACTGGCCGGAGGTCATGGTCAGTTATGAGAGCAGCGAAAAGGTGCTGTTCTCCGCCGACGGTTTCGGCCGCTTCGGGGCGGTGGCAAAGTTTGACGAAAAGGCCGACTGGGCCAGCGAAGCCCGCCGGTATTACCTGAACATCGTGGGCAAGTACGGCCCGCAGGTGCAGGCACTGCTCAAAAAGGCAGCCGCACTGGATATTGCCACCATCTGCCCGCTGCACGGCCCGGTGCTCACCGGGGACCTGGGCAAGTATCTGGCCTATTATGATACCTGGTCCAGCTACAAGCCGGAGGAGCCGGAAAAGATCCTTGTGGCCAGTGCTTCCATCCACGGCCATACCCGCGCCGCGGCCCACACCATGGCCGAAAAGCTGCGTGCCAAGGGCGCAAAGGTGGTGGAGATGGACCTGACCCGTACCGATGTGTCCTACGCCGTCACCGAGGCATTCCGCTGCGGAAAGATCGTTCTGGCCTGCGCCACCTATGACGGCTTCCTCTTCCCGCCGATGGAGTCCCTGCTGACCCATCTCAAGACCAAGGCATTCCAGAACCGTACCGTCGGCCTGATGGAGAACGGCACCTGGGCTCCCATGGCTGCCAAACTCATGCGTGCCGAGCTGGAAGGCATGAAGAACATCACGGTCTGCGAGAACGTGGTCACCATCCGCTCTGCTGCCAATGTTGCCGCGGAAGCCCAGATGGACGCTCTGGCCGACGAGATCGTGGCAAAATAAGCCCCTAAATCGCGTAAAATCAGAAAAGACAAGCTGCCCGCATACCGGATGTGACAAGATCACACGGTATGCGGGCAGTTTTTTATCGGGGTGCAGGACTGCAGCGAGAGGACGGAAAGAGCGCTATGGAATAGAAAAAGTAATTATTTGATCTGTGCCAGCACCGCAGCAATGTCACCGTCAAAAAGCAGTGACTGCTTGGCGATCTCATTCGGACAGACGGCCTCGCCCTTGTTGATGCAGACGTAGGTGGCATTGGGGTTCCTGGCTGTCATCCGCCAGAAAGGATACTTGATAATGACCGGCGTATTATAGCCAACGCCTAACTCTAAGAACAAAATCTTCTGTCCCTCGTGGCGGCGCAGAAATTCGCTGTACCGCTCGGCGGCGGCGTGCCAGCCGGCATCCTCTACAAAGCTGTCATCACTGCGCAGGTTCATCGTGAGCAGCTTGCCGCAGTGCGGGCAGTGGGGGACAAGCTCGGACGGAACAGAAGTTTTCAGGATGGTATTCTCCGGTACGGTCAGCTGACCATCCGGTGCGAGGACATACCCCTGTGCTTCCACCATCTGCCGGATGAGTGCCTCATTGTCGAAAGTCTCCGGACAGCATGGTTCACTGCACTGGAACAGGCCGTAATCGCCCTGCGTGTAGAACAACCGCTTTTTGTCGAACTCTGCTTTCTGGAAGCAGTGGTCCACATTGGTGGTGATTACAAAGTGATCCTTATCCTGCACCAGCCGGAGCAGCGTGTCGTATACAGGCTTCGGGGCGTTCTGATAGCGGTTGATATAAATGTACCGGCTCCAGTACGCCCAGTATTCCTCCATGGTGGAGTAGGGGTAGAACCCGCCGGAATACATATCCGTAAAGCCGTATTTGCTGGCAAAATCGGAGAAATATGTTCGGAATCGTTCCCCGGCGTAGGTGAACCCGGCGGAGGTGGACAGCCCGGCTCCTGCGCCGATGATGACGGCATCAGCCTCGTGCAGGGCCTTTTTGAGCTGCTCAGGCTGTGAGCAGTCGGGTGTAGATTTCCTTGTCCAAATCTTTGAAAACATTGAAGATCACCTTTTTGATGGTTGTGGGTGTTTGCAGGAACTCCTTCACAGTCTGTACGGCAATTTCTGCCGCATCCTCATTTGGGAAACAGAACACGCCGGTGGAGATGCAGCAGAATGCGATGCTTTCCAGCCCGGCTTCTGCGGCCTTCGTCAGGCAGGCGCGGTAGCAGGAGGCCAGCAGAGCGCGGTCCCGTGCGGTGACGCGCCCGGTCACGATGGGCCCCACCGTGTGCAGGACATACCGGCAGGGCAGGTTGAAGGCCGGGGTGAGTTTGGCCTGCCCGGTGGGCTCCTCGTGGCCCTGCTTCGCCATCAGGCGGGCACAGGCGCTGCGCAGCTGTACCCCGGCAAAGGTATGGATGCAGTTGTCGATGCAGCGGTGGCCGGGCACATAGCAGCCGGTCATGCCGCTGTTAGCGGCGTTGACGATAGCGTCGCACTGCAGCGTGGTGATGTCGCCCTGCCACAGGTAAAGGGCAGCTTCCCCGCAGCGGGCGGCGGGGGTCAGGCTTTCAAGGACGGTAACGCCCTTCTGGGCAAGCTCGGCGCGCAGGTATTCGTCCTGCACCTGCAAAAACTCCGGGCTGGCATCCCGGGGCGGGCGCACATTGAGCAGTGCGCGCAGCAGCTGCTTCTGCCCGGCGGCATCGTCCGGGACGGCCAGCTGCCGGTATTTGGGGGCTTCTGCCAGCAGGCGGCTGAGCAAAAAACGGCGGCGTTCGGTCTGGGTCATAGAAAGACCTCCTTTGCGGTACCAAACGGCAAAACGCCCTGAAAACAGCGTTTCCAAGGCGATCTGCACGAAACGGGAATCAGAACTCGTAGGGAGGGTTGCCGGAGAAGTCGGCGATGGCGCCGTGAGCATCCTCCAGGTAGAACACCTCAAAGATGGGGTTGGTGGCTTCGCCGTACTGGCCCTTCACGATGGGGTTGGAGATGCTCATCTCCTTGGCAGCCATGTTGTTTTCAAACACGGCCTTTCCGTGCAGGCGGACCCAGGCGTACTCCGGGCTGGACACCGAGATCTCGGTGTAGGGGTTGGCCTGCAGATCCTTGTATACGTCCTTCTGGTTGTTGGTGCAGAACCACAGCTTGCCGTCCAGCTCACCGGCGAACATGAAGGGGCGGCACTTGGCCTTGCCGTCACGGCCGACGGTAGCCAGATACTGTACGGGGTTGGCATTCAGGAATTCAACGACTTTGTTCAGAGACATGGTTTGGTACCTCCAGGATTATTGCATTGGGCGTGCGGGGCATCTCGGCGTGCCCCAGCTGACGAGGCTATGATACACCCCTTTTTGCCCGGCGTAAAGTACGCACAATGCGGTAACCTGGTTACCGGCGGGTGACTTTTGACCGGTTACGATTCGGAAACTTTTGCGGTGAACCGCTGATTTCTCGCGATTTGGACTGCAAAAAATTTTTTGAGCCGGATGTGCGGGGGACCCGGCCCCTGCTTGACAAGCACCGCGTCTGTGCCGTAAAATAGAAAAAACGGCCCGCGAGGGGCCGGAGGGGAGAAACGACAGATGTGTACCAAAAAGGAACTGCCGGCCTGCCCGGTGGAAACCACCCTCACCATGATCAGTGACAAATGGAAGGTGCTGATCCTGCGGGACTTGCTCACCGGCACCAAGCGTTTCGGCGAGCTGAAAAAGTCGCTGACCGGCGTGAGCCAGAAGGTACTCACCTCCCAGCTGCGGGAGATGGAAGAAAACGGTCTGGTGGAGCGCAAGGCCTACCCGGAGGTGCCGCCCCGGGTGGAGTACAGCCTGACCCCGCTGGGCCGGAGCCTGAAGCCCATCATGGATGCCATGCGGGTGTGGGGCGAACAGTACAAACAACAGAATGCGTGACTGCGCGCCGGGCAGCTGCCGTACCTGCGGCAGCACCCGGCATTTTTTGTAAAAAGGAGAAACTGCACCATGGAGCGGATCTTACTGCTGGAGGATGACAAAAGTCTGTTCGCGGCAGGTACAGCGGCGCTTGCGGTGCACGGCCCGGTGAAGCGATTGCAGGCAATGCCCGTCACAGCAGCCATCAACGAACTCTGACAAACAAAAAACAAGCGCCGGAGCGCTCCCTTTTGCGGGAATGCTCCGGCGCTTTTGGGTGTAACTCAGTCCAGCACGGGAATGTCCAGCCCGAATTCCAGCGGGCGGAACCGGGGGCAGACGTTTTCGGTGATGGAGATCACCGAGGCGGCCAGACGGCTGCCGATCTCGCAGGAGGCGGGCAGGTTCTTGCCGTAGGTCAGGCCGATGACCGTACCGGCAAAGAAGGCGTCACCGGCACCGGTGGTGTCGATCACATCCACCTTCTTGGCGGGTACAAGGCCGCTTTCGCCGTTGGCGCGGGCATACACGGCACCCTGCCCGCCCATGGTGACCACCATGCAGGGGATGTTGGCGCTGTGCACGTTGGCGGCCAGAACCTCCCGCATGGCAGCGGGGGAAAGGTGGTCGTAATCGTCCGAGAAGAGCAGCCCGGCTTCCTGCTGGTTGCACACAAAGCAGTCCACCTGCTGCAAAAAGTCGCGGCGCTCCATGGCGATGCTCATGTTGGAGATGGCCGCATAGACCCGCTTGTTGTACTTTTTGGCAAAGCGCAGCACCTGCTTGACCGTCTCTTTTTCCAGATCCAGCTCCAGCGCGATGCTGTCGCAGTCCTTGAAGATCTCGTCTCCCTGCTCTTTCAGCAGAGCGGTGAGGGGAGTGGTGTCCGGGCGCTTGGAGATGGAGGCGCATACGTCACCGTCGTTGTTGAACACGGCCAGCCAGGTGCCCATGCCGTCCTTCACGCGGCGGATGAACTGGGTGTTCACCTTGTGGTTGCGCAGTTTGTCGATGACATCCTGGCCCATGCCGGTGTCGTCCACCAGACCCACAAAGGTGGGGCGCAGCTCCACATTGGCGATGTCCTCCACGATGTTGCGGCTCACACCACCGTGTACCTGCTCGACCCGGCCGGAGTTGCGCCCGCCCGGGATGTAGGTGGAAAGGGGGTACCCCTTGATGTCCACAAAAACGGCTCCGATGACTACGATTCCCATAGAAAAACCTTCCTGCAAAAATATTTTGCCTTCAGTATACCAACTCTTTCCGACAGAATCCATCCTTTTTGTCATTTCGGACCGAAAAAGCGCGCAGAAGGCCGAACTGCCTTACAGGGCGGTGCTTGCCGTCCGAACCAGGAACTCCATGGCCTGCACGGGGTACTGCCCGGCGGCGGTCTCGCCGGTGAGCATCAGGCTGGACGCACCATCCAACACAGCATTGTAAATATCGCTCACCTCGGCGCGGGTGGGCACGGCACGGGTGCACATGCTGTCCAGCATCTGGGTGACCACCATAAAGGGCACCCCGGCGGCCCGGCAGGCGGCGGAAAGCTGTTTCTGACAGCGGGGCAGCTCCCACAGCGGCATGGCGTTGCCCAAGTCGCCGCGGGCAATGACCACCTCGTCCACGAGGGACAGAAACTCCGGCAGGGCCTGCACCCCGGCAAGGTTCTCGATCTTTGCAAAGATGCGGATCTGTGGCGCACCGGCCTCGGCCAGCGCCTGCCGAAGGGCAAGGATGTCCTGTTTCCCGCGCACGAAGGGCAGCATAACCCCGGTGACGCCGCAGGAAGCTGCGATGCGCAGGTTGGCAAGGTCCTCACTTGTCAGGGTGGGCATGGGCACCGACAGACCCGGGGCGGCAATGCTCTTGCGGCTTTGCAGAACGCCGCCCCGCAGTACGGTGCAGACCAGTGCATCCGGCCCGGCGGCAGTTACTTCCACCAGCAGCTTGCCGTCATCCAGCAGAAGCTGCTGCCCGGGGCGGGCTGCCTGTACCAGCTGGACAGGGCAGGGGATGCCGCCTGCACCCAGCTGTACCGTGCCGCCCTCCGGCAGGGTGACCGGGCTGGCCAGCCGCCCGACACGCAGTTCCGGCCCCTGCAGGTCGATGAGCAGGTCCGGAATGCCGACAGCGTGGATCATTGCCAGCCAGTCAGCGTGTTCGGCCAGCGCCCCGTGGGAAAGGTTCATGCGCAGGCCGGTCATGCCGGCGTCCACAAGGCGGCGCAGAGTTCCGGCACTGGCGCAGGCCGGGCCGATGGTTCCATAAAAATGCATAAGGGGTCCCTTCTTTCATAGATTGCGCAGGTGTTCCTGCAAAAAGCTGCACAAAAGCCGGACACAGGGGTGCTCTGCGTGCTCCGGCTGCAAAAAGGCGGCGCAGATGGGTGGCATGCCGTCCAGTGCCACGTCCTGAACATTGTCCATGCAGTGGTCGGAGGTGATCTCCAACCGGTCCAGGGCCAGACCGTTGCGCTCCTGGGTGCGGTAAAGCACTTGGTAGTATTGCTCGCCGATCTCTACCTTCGGGCGGGCACCGGCCTGCCGCAGGGTATTCCACAGCGGGGCCAGCGGCTCCGGCGCAAGGCCCGGCACCAACAGCAGCTGGCCGTCCAGCTCTGCCGGGGCGATGCTGCTGCGCCCCCAGAACGGGCTGCAGCGGGGCACCAGCAGGGCCGCAGTGTGCCGGGTGAGCGCGGTGCGGGCAAGCCCGGCCGCGCAGCCGCCCAGGTCCATCACCAGCCCGGCGTCCAGCGTGCCGTTCTGCAATTGTGCACATACGGCGTCGTTGGAGAGCAATGCGGTTTCCAGCGGGATGCCCTGGTATTGCTGCCGGAACTGCTCCAGCACATCCCCCAGCATGGGCAGGTAGTTGGGCACCAACGCCACACTGATGCCCAGCCGCAGGGCGGGGGACCGGATATCCTGATACGCCTGCGTGCACATCCGGTCAAATTGCTCCACCACCGGCGCGGCCTGTGCCCGGAAGCGCTGGCCCTTTTCGGTCAGGGCAAGGTGATTGCGCACATTGATGAACAGCGGGCCGCAAAGTTCTTCTTCCAGTGCGGCAATGCTCAGCCGCAGAGCCTGCCGGGACAGATACAGCCGCCCGGCGGTGTGGGTGTAGTTCAGATCTTCGCACAACGCCAGAAAATAGCGCAGCTGCTGAATGGTCATGGGAGGTTCCTTTCCAGAAATAAAACGCAAGTTTTTCTTGATGCCTACAGGGATATTATAACTTCTTTTTCTTTGGTTGTAAATGTGATACTTTTAACAAGAATGGCAAAGCATTTTTGCCACTCTGGAACAAAGCACGAAGAAAAAGAAGAGAAAGGAACCTTATTATGGAAAAGATCTCCCGCAAAGGCTTTCTGAAAATCGCTGCCGCTGCCGCCATGAGCAGCGTTACCGCTGCCGGTCTGGCTGCCTGCAATGCAGCCAGCAGCTCCACCGCTGCTGCATCTTCCGGTGCAGCCGGCATCTACACCCCCGGCACCTACACTGCCACCGCCAAGGGCATGAGCGAGATCACCGCCACGGTGACCTTTGACGCTGCCAGCATCACCAAGGTGGAGCTGGACCTGTCCGGCGAGACCGACAGCATCGGCCAGGCCGCCAAGGACAAGCTGATCGAGCAGGTGATGAACGCTCAGACCAGCCAGATCGACGGTGTGACCGGTGCCACCGTGACCAGCAAGGCTGTGCAGAACGCTGTGGCCGACTGCATCCGTCAGGCCAGCGGCGGTGCCATCAACCCCGCTGAGCAGACCACCGAGGAGACTGCCTCCACCGCCGACTGGCTGGGCGAGGAGCCCGAAGTGGCCGAGAGCGACATCAAGCAGACCGTGGAGTGTGAGGTGCTGGTGGTGGGTGCCGGTTCCTCCGGCAGCTTTGCCGCTGCCGCCGCGGCCGAGGCCGGTGCCAAGACCATCCTGATCGAAAAGTTCGGCCACGACATGGCCAGCGGCATCCGCGACACGCTGGCTGCCTGCGGCTCCAAGCAGCAGCAGGAGGACGGCGATGACGTGAACAAGAAGGACGCTGTGCGCTACCTGTGCAATTGGAGCCAGGGCTATACCCGCCGCAGCCTGGCACAGGTGTGGGCAGACCGCAGCGGTGAGACCATCGACTGGTTCACCGACGTACTGGCCGAGAGCGGCATCGACTTCCGCCACGAGATCGACGAAAAGCACGACAACGACAACTACGAGGTGCTGGACGTGGGCCACAGCACCCAGTACGGCGACGAGTACAGCGAGCAGCTGACCATGGACGCCGTGCTGAAGCACGCCGAGGCCGACGGGCTGGAAGTGCAGTACGAGATCACCATGGTCAAGCTGGAAAAGGACGGCAACCGTGTCACCGGCCTCATTGCCAAGAATGCCAACGACGAGTATGTGCGCTACAACGCATCCAAGGGCGTCATTCTGGCCTGCGGCGGCTACAGCGGCAATGAAACCATGATGAACGCCCTGCAGCCCCAGAGCGTGGAGCAGACCTGCATCAACTATTCCAAGCCCGGTGCCAAGGGCGACGGTATCAAGGCCTGCCTGTGGGCCGGTGCCATCATGGACCAGACCCACACCTCCATGATCTTTGACCGCGGTGCCATCAAGCCCGACCAGGTGGGGGAGTACGGCAAGGCCAACGACGGTGCCCTGTTCTGGATGGGCAGCCAGCCGTTCCTGAAGGTGAACCTGAACGGTGAGCGCTTCATGAACGAGTACATGCCTTACGATTTGGTGCTGCACGCTGCAGCCAGCCAGCCCTACCACACCTACTGCACTGTGTGGGACAGCAAGTACCCCGAGGATGTGGAGCGCTTTGCCACCCACGGCTGCAGCCGTCTGTACCCGCATGTGAACGGCACCGCTCCGGTGTTCCCCATTGAGTACATCGAGGGCATGAACGCCGATCTGCAGGACCAGGGTTACATCGTGCAGGCCGACACCGTGGAGGAGCTGGCCGACAAGCTGGGCCTGCCCAAGGACACCTTCACCGCAACGGTGGATCGCTACAATGAGCTGGCTGCCAAGGGCGAGGACGAGGATTACGGTAAGGAGGACTACCGTCTGTCCACCCTGAGCGAAGCTCCCTTCTACGGTGTGCGCCAGTCCGGCGGCTACCTCATCTGCACCATGGACGGCATCCAGATCGACGACAACATGCACGCACTGGACCACGACTTCAAGGCCATCCCGGGCCTGTATGTTATCGGTGACATGAGCGGCAACTACTTCTCCGGCAGCTATCCCTGCCTGATGGCCGGTGCCGCCGCAGGCCGCAGCGCCACCTTCGGCCGCTTTGCCGGTCAGAACGCTGCCGCCGGCATCTGATATTACAGAACCTGAAAAAATCCCCAGTCTGTGCCGATTCCAGGTGGCACAGACTGGGGATTTGCTTGTTAGGTGGTGTTCCCACGCATAATCCCGAATCTCTTTGTAAGTGGCCTTGCTCTCCGCAGCAGTCACGTCCAGTTCATCCATGCTTACTTCCGTTTCGATGTGTCAGTTGACATGGACCTTGGTTAGAAGAATGACCGCTTCGCAGTGCTTCGTCCTCGGGAACAGATCCACGGGCTGCACCTTCTCGGTGTGGTAGCCATTTTGTTCCAGCCAGGCGGCGTCTCGGGCGGCGGTGGCGGGGTTGCAGCTGACGTAGACCACCCGGCGGGGAGCCATGCGCACCACGGCGGAGAGGGTGGCCTCGTCGCAGCCCTTGCGGGGCGGGTCTAGCATCACCACGTCCGGGTGCAGGCCCTCGGCGGCCAGCCGGGTGGCCGCCTGCCCGGCGTCGGCACAGAAGAAGCAGCTCTTTGCGGCCACAGCATCCCCCATGCGGGCGGCGTTGGCCTTGGCGCTCTCGATGGCTTCGGGCACGATCTCCACGCCCACCAGCTCCCGGCAGTGGTCCACCATGGACAAGCCGATGGTACCCATGCCGCAGTAGAGGTCCAGCAACAGGTCATCCGGGGTCAGCTGGGCGTACTGTG
>ERZ773190.1157-NODE-1157-length-26214-cov-3.493941_pt1 | contig 26214 bp, 25 predicted proteins | sample MGYA00511111_ERZ773190 | MGnify/ENA primary metagenome ERZ773190 (study PRJEB29015, sample SAMEA2737777) | human gut metagenome | biome: human gut; feature: human-associated habitat; material: faeces | place: China | collected 2012 ... | reverse complement strand
AAATATTTTTTTTCTTTTTTTATTTTTCTATATATACATAACTTTTTTCCGGGCGGGGCGGGGCGTTGGGGCAGCCTTGACATTTTCCACAATTTTTATTTTGTCAATATGTGTCTTTTTGATAAATATTGCCAAATTCTGCCGCAAAAACGCCGCGCCCCGGCCCCGGCAGCCGCCTTTTGCCCCGCAAAAAACGGGGCATCCCGTATTCTGCCCCATAAAAAAAAGGGGGCGCGCGCCCCCTTGTTACTTTCATCTTTTATTTAAAACGGGATATTGTCCTGATGTGGTAACTGGAATTTCACCATTCTCGGTCTATCTGTCCCTTCTTTTTTGTCGGCTCTCTTTATTATTACCTTTTTTGTATCTCTGTCAGCGTCTGCATATATTAATCCACGCCGTCTTAGATGTCCAATGAACATTTCGTAACTAACGCCGGCCTCTGCTGTCAGTTCCTTTAATTTCGCCTTAAAGATTCCGACTGTCGTTGGCCTTACTATTCTTTCTTCTGTCTTTCCAGTTTCTTTTCCGTCTTTATCAAGAACGTTTACTTTTATTGTTATTTTTTTCTCACTGTCATCCTCTACGAATACTCTGCCCCATAACTCGGTAATCTGGTCATCTGCACCAAGCCCCTGAAATTTTCTCGGGTTTCCGTAGATTTTATCAACTATCGAATCGTAAGCCTGTGCCTCTGCTCTCACCACGCTCTCATCGTCCAGTATATCCAATGCCTGTTCGGTGGTGATTTTTATTTTATCCTCAAAAAGCATATCCGCTGCAATCTCATCCGCTGTCAGCAGAACCGCCATCGCATTTATTTGTTTCATTGTTTTTTTCTGGCCTTTTGCTGCCTCAATCAATTCGTCTCGGTGCACCTTTATCATACCCTGCACCTTTTCACGCCCCAGGTTGTTTAAAATCTGTATGTATTCCACTCCGGCGTGTCCATAATTAGTGCTAAAAAAATTCATCATCTCGGTAGCTCTGTCTGGTGTCCACGGGCACTCACTGTCCGCCATGTATGTCAGCAGGCGGTTTGTAGCGCCGCCGCCGGCTCTTTCTCTTAACGGCTCCTCTGATGTAACTATGAGGTTTAATGAATATGAAGCCATTGTTCTCAGTCCCATATCCCTCGTTGCACGGCCTTTTCCTATGCCGTTCGCAATCTCATAGATAACTTGTTTAAAGGCTACTTTCTCTTTGTCCGACAGCTTGTTGTAATCATCAATTGTAAGCGGCAGACAATTCAGAACATCTGCATATGTCTCAAATGCCGTTGATGTGTTTTTTGCCCCTATGACAAAACCGTCAGAGTGCTTGTAGCTGCCCCATATTGTCGCTGTGACGTACTCAGCAACCGACTTGCCGCATTCTGTGACGCCTACGACATTACAGACAAAACCATCAATGTTTCCAATCATTCCGATAATCGGTGCACATAATGAGGATGCTGTGAGGAAATTAAACATTTCATTCTTTTCTGCTCGTATCGTCTTGAACTCTTTAAACCACGCATCACGGTTCTCTTTCATGTTCTCATTCTCGCCGTGCGCCTGTAATGCGTTTACCAGGTTCGGCATAGATGATTTCTTTTCAAAGTAAAACTCCGGGTCTCTGTACGGTAAAATTAGCTTTTTGTCTTTATATAGAGCCATCTTTCGGGAAGATTTCCTGCTCGGGATTGCTCCCCTTATAGAGCTCTCTTTCAACATAGAGGACATATAACCTGTAAAAGCGCCGGCCCGGTCTGATGTAATATCAACACCGTCATTTGTAAGAGCAATCGCCTTATTCTTGTTCAAGAGCGTCTCTCTTTCTACAACTTTTCTCTTCCAGCCTCTCTCACTTTCAAACACAATCTCAACTCGCTCTATGCCGTCCCAGCCTGATTCATCTATTGGCTCCAGCAGTCTGTTTATAGCTACCGGGCGTCCGCAGGCTTCGGTTCTTTTTACTGTCTTTCCGCAAGCTTCCAGTTTATAGACGCCCTCGTCATTATTTGTTATCCACTCTTCCCCGACAAATTTATTGCCGGTGCACCACTCGGGCAAATCCGAAAACTTGGTCAAATTACCAGCTCTTCTTTTCTCCTCTGCCTCTGCTGCCTGTCTTTCCTTGAACGCCTCTTCAATCCGCTTTGCTTCTTCTTCATCCGCCTTTTTTATTTCTCTCTTTTTGGCTACGTATGACTGATTGAACATCTTGCAGAGCGCCGTTCCGCCAAGCTCTTTTGCCTTTTGTTCCAGCATATATTTAATTTTATTTCTGTCTGTCTCTCTCACAACCCTGCAGGCTGCCTCGTACAGCTCGTCCTCGTAAAATTGCTCTTTCGTAGTTACAAGGCTGATATCACCGCGTTCAAAACAACCCCTCATCGTTTTCGGCATTTTCGATAGTGTAATCACCTGCAGCCCGTCAATGTTTTCTACCGGCGGTAATGCCTTCGGCTCCTTTTCCGGCTCCGGCTGCTGCATTGCTGCTGCCATCATCTGCTGCATCATCTGCTCCAGGGCGGTCGTGTCCTTTCCAAGTTCCGCCATTTTTATTATTTTGTCAGATATTTCACTGATTTTATTTAGATAATCTATGTTCATCATAGCTTTTTCCTCCTGTTCTTTCTATTTTTCTTCGTCTATGTTAAAAAGGACTGTATGTAAATTTATCCTCTATATTTAGTATGCCGAATAATAAAAAAATTGTATCCTGCGTTAATATCTGCATTGATAGTATGCGAAATACCAAATGAAATTGCCCCCCGCAGGTCAACATAAAAATTGCCTCGGCTTTCACCGAGGCAATACGTCAAGAAAAGAAACTATGATAAACAACAAGCGGGTAACAGTATATGCAGTCAACCTGTCCAGCGGTATTGTACTGCTCGCCGCCGGGCGCTTCCTCTACATCGTACATAAATGATGTTCCTACTTTCTTTATCCTTACCACCGCGCCTCCGTCAATATTCTTTCTCTGATTGCATCCTCTCTCATAGTGTCATAAAGTCTGTATACGTCTATGTAAGAGGCGTCATAAGCGTCAGCCTCAAACATAAAATCATCTTTGCCCTCATAGTAATATATAAGTTCTTCTCTTACCTCTTCCGGGGTAAGTTTCTCATCACCCTCAAAAACCTCGTCTGGCGCCTCTCTTACGGCATCTATAAATACGTCTTTGTGGCTTGGAATGTCCTGTAATTCAAAATCCGCGGCATAGTATGCATCATCCATAATATCCTCAATCTCATAATCATCATCTATGTCTTCAAACCACTCTAACGGGCGCTCTTCAATGTAGCCTATAATAGCCTTGCTGATAATGCAGCAATTATCGTCCCACATATCGCATCCGGCGTGAGAGCCTCCGGTCAGTCGTAACGCCCTTTTCGCTATCTCGCGGGCGCTGTAGCTATTATCCCTCAAGCTGTCATATATGATACTCGGGAATCCGTCGTCATACCATCTTATGATATCTCCGATGATTTTTTCTTTTAATTCCTGTAGGGTCTCTCTTGTCTCCTCATCCATTTCTTCTTTCTCCTGCATCGGGACTGTCTCTTCCTTAATCTCTTTTATTTCTTTCATGTCTGTGTCCTCCTTAATCAATCCGGCGCGCTTAGCATCTGCTTTCATAATTGTATATATTTCATCATTGCTCTTTCTGGTGTCTCTTTCATCATCCAATTCCTTACAGATTGTATTAAATTTTCTCATGGCCATTATCTCCTTTTCATTTTTATGTGGAGCAGGGAGAAATAAACTTTCCCCCCTGCCGTGTATTCAAATCTTGTGACCGCATTACTAAAACAGGTTATTTAAAGACTACCACCTCATTTGCTTTGCTGATGGCTCCAGTCTTTTGTTTCTTTCAGCAATTTAAGAACTTCCTGTTCTATTTCATTTTTAACATATTCCCTCAGCCTTACAAGCAATTGTGATTCCTCAGGATATTTCGTTGACAGACTGGTCAGCAGTTTATCAAAGTCTGTGATAGATGTTCGTATCGCTTTCAATTCCTGTCTGCACTTTGTTTGTACTATCTTCCAGTACTCATTTTTAAGGTCTTCTGCCGTTATTGATTTTGGTGGAAATATAAGCGTTCTTGCAAAATCCAGCATTCGTTCATACAAAATAGTTTTTTCCGCTTCTTCTCTCATCTGCTGACTCTTTGCATGCAAAACCTCATATGCAGAGACAATCTTACTATATCCTTTCTCAATATCTTTTTCAGATTTCATGCCTGAAACAGGGTTAAAGACTTTTCTTAATTTTCTCATAATGTTCTTCTCCTTACATCATATTTTATGTGGGGCAGGGAGAATTGACTTCTCCCTGCTATATTTGGATAGGTTTTGTAGTTATGTGTTGTTACTCTTCACACTCTCCGAACAGTTCAATGTAGTCATCCACATCCATATGCTCTTCCACCCAGTTCCTTGCCTCATCCTCAGACAACGGAATGATTTTTTCACCATCTGTATAACCGCATCCCTCAACATACTTTGCATATTTGGTCATTGCACCACCTTCACCGCAGAGGAAAAACTCCTTCGTTCTCTTCTGATATAACTCCTCTTCAAGATAACGGAAATCTCGTCTGCTCATGGTGTCAGTACGGTATCTGCCGATATAAGTTGCAGTTTCAGTGTTATACATTTTTCCTTCAATTATTTTCTTCATGATATTTAATCCTCCTGTTTTTTAACTTGGTATCCATCAGATACCTTCCATTATGTGTTGTTTTCATGCTATTTATATAATTACGCTTTAATATTATGCGGTCGAAATTCTTTCTTCATTTGAGTATAAAATTCCGGAAACAGATTTGAGTATTTCTCCTTGTTGTTACTCATAATCTCCCATACACCCTTACTCATACCACGCAAAATTTTGCATTCATCTAGTATTATGGAACTATACTGACTAGATTTAACTTCATCAACTACCATACAGACAATTTCCATTTCATCTTCTCCTTCAATGAAACCATCACATCTGTATGCATCCACCCCACAGAACAATACGTCATATGAATCACTTAAGCACTTTAATTCATTTTTGCAACTGTCCAGAATCATGCATCTCTGCTCTTCCATAAATTTCAGGTTATCTCCAGATACAAGCATTGCCTTTTCCTCAAATGCTTTTCTTTTCGATAAACAGAATTCATATCTGTCTTTCACAAACTGTGCTGTTTCCTTATTCATTTTTTCATAAATTTCTTCAAAATTTCGCATGGTAACTATCTCCTTTCATTAAATGTGTTTTGTGGTTATGTATTGTTACTCTTCAGGCTGCTTACGCAGCCTTTTCTGGAATCGGAATATCAGTCAAAACATCCCTCCAATCCGAACCATAGAAGCAGATGCACCATACGTACATATCTAATTCTTCATTGTATAAGACCAATTCACTACTTCCCTTCAGCCAAGTTTCAAAAGCACTTTCAGATACAATATAGTACTGGCAAACATCAATAATTTCGCCGTACTGCAAGGTCTCAATTACACCTTTCCAGTGCTCAATCTTCCCTTCCAGTTCATTTATCTTATCTTCTGTCTCCTGCAAATTACAATCTGGAATGTCTTTATCCATTTCTTCCTGCAAGTCATCCACCTGGCTTTCTGCCTCTTCAATCTGTTCTTCTAACTCTGAGATTTTGTCAGATGCTTCCTCTTCCGTATACTCATTGCCATCATTGTCCTGATAAAGGAATAGAGAACCGCTTATAACCTCCCATTCACCAATTTCTTTTTCGCTTGTTTTTTCAACAATATTATTGTTCAGTACACCATGTGTGAAGTTGTATATATCATCGTAAGTATATTTTTTTCTCATAATTTTTTCTCCTTAAATTATTATTAACAGTAACATACCTCTCAAATTACAATCCAAACCTAACTACTATCCATTGTTTATTCCTACCTTTCTTCTACTATTTTTGTATATAAACAACTTTATTTTCATTTAGTATGTTTTATATGGTTGTGACTATATACCTTTCACCCTACTTTGTCAATACTTTTCTCAAACTGTTCATACTTTTTATACTTACTTTATTTTTTAAATCGTTTTTTTTGTTGATGTTACATTAGAAAGTTGTATACATAATGTTTATGTTATGGTATAATAAGAATAAGCGAATCAACATGCATATAATAGGAGCGTGAATTTATGACAAACGATACTAAAATTATTTATAATGACTATACAAAAGACAGTCCCTATGAGGGAAAGTGTTATCCCCCAAACTATTGGCTTTGCGAAAAAGAGCCTGGAATGACTCTACAGGAATATGCCGTCAGCCATAACTTTACTTATGAGGGAGCAAGGCGCAAATTATTAAGATATAAAGATGAACTTATACCGCACATAAGGATGAAATGTGGCACACAATATCTTGATGATATTGCAGTCAAATTTTTAGAAAGTCATGGAAGAAAAAGAGCAGTCAAATCTGAAATCATTGACACTAATGAATTAAAAGAATTACAGCAGAAAGTTATTCTTTTAACAGAAGAAAACCAGTCTCTAAAAACTCAATGTCAGGATTTAACAAATAAATTAGAACAAATAACCAATCAATATGAGGAGGAAGTCGAAAAATGCAATGACTTACAAAGGGATAAGATACAGCTCTATGCCCAATATGTAGTATCAGAAAAACGTAGCAAACACATTCAAGACCTTCAATATCAAATGTTACGTGCTGCAAATGCTCTAACTGAGAAAAATGCACAGATATTACTTGATGCTGAACATTGGAATTGTATTGATGATGTAAAACGGGTTTCATTGAATGTAGATGAAGATGACGACTAAAGAAAATCAAACGACTAAAATACATTCAAAGGGCGCACATACACACCACCAATGCTGGTGTTCTACCACCACCGCAGGTGTCTTCCTTTTGCCGTCTGCCGCCGTCACCCCAAAACCGTTTTTTATCGTGTAAATTCATTGACTTCACTTTTCTGTGATACTATAATAAATCTTATAAACGAAGGGAGGATTTCATTATGAAAACATGGAAAAACAGGTTTCAAAAAGTTTTAGCAATCTTACTTGCTATCTGTCTCGTTACCGGATTCATGGAAGTCTCGCAGGTACAGGCAGCAACCAAGAAATCCGGAACGACATACTATTATACCCATTTAATACGTCAGAAAGGCGGCAGAAAACCGGGTGCGAACGGATATTATTACGATACCGGAACAATGAAAGTCATATGTAAAGGGAACACATTGACAATGTATTCCTCATTTAACAAATCCAAAAACAGAGTATTGAATACAAGCAAGAAAAATTTTGTAAAATACGGAAAACATACCTTTAAACTAACTTCCAAGACAAAATACTTTTCACTTGAATTTAACCCCGAAAATCCAGATAAGCCATATAGAAATAATTATTCCAAGTCAAACTTTATAAATATCATGAAACGCTTGAATGGTTTAGGCGCATGGATTACAGTAAAAAATGGTAAAGTCGTTAGTATGCAACTTTGTTCATAACAGGAAAAGCGTAGAACAGGTAATCATCCCTGCTCTACGCTTTTCTCATCTAACGCATCCAATTTATTTAGAGGTATCCATCTTTCCATATTCATACATCTTATTTCCTACTATCCGGCAGATATCAAACATATTATTTATGATTTTTTCAATGTCTGCATCCTCTTCGCCCTCTTTACCAAGTCTCTGACTCAGCTTCTCTTTTGTCTGGTATATCTCTTCATATAATTTCTCACATAAAGAATCTTCCCCAAACACTGTTTTCACTTCTGGATTAGCATTCTCTTCTTCAACCGCCCCAATTACAACATCATAAATCATATCCCGATTTTTCCATGTCTCCATAAAACCTTCCTCCTTTGATTTTTCAATTCTTCTTATTCTATGACATGTATTATAACTGTACAATCAAAATCGTCCGCAATAATTCTACAATTTCCGACATTTCCTCCATACTTTTTTTATCCCATCTGATTTCCTGCATACTGTAATTATCACTGAAATATGGAGGTTTAATCATGACAAAAAAATATAGTGATTCTGAAAAGAAAGATAAAAAAGCAGCATTAAAAGAGATAACAGAACAACTTGAAAAATCCATCCATGAGTTCATGAACGGAGAAAAGTACAAAAATTTTCTTAACCAGATGTCTAAATTTCACTCTTACTCTCTGAACAATCAGATATTGATTGCCATACAACGCCCGGAGGCAACCATCTGTGCATCCTACAGTGGATGGAAAAGTCAGGGACGACAGGTAAAAGCCGGAGAACACGGAATCAAAATTCTCTGTCCAGCATTCTATAAAAAAGAAAAAATCAAGGATGTAATAGACCCTACGACTGAAAAACCCGTCTTGCTGCCAGATGGAAATGTCAAACGTGAAATCGTTGAGGTAATCATACCGCACTTCAAAATCGGTCACACCTTTGATATCAGCCAGACTGAAGGAAAACCGCTGGTAGAACTCTCCCAACAACTGACCGGAGAACTGACAGATTCTCAAAAAGAATTGAAAGTCGCACTCCTGCAAATCAGCCCGGTTCCGGTTTCATTTCAACCAATAGAAGGAAGTACAAACGGTTTCTACAGTCTGGATAAAAATGAAATCACTGTTGACAGCAACCTGTCTGAAAAACAGTCCATAAAAACGCTGATACATGAAATCGCCCACGCCACTATTCACAATACCAATATTCCAGATGCACCCAAGGACTCTCCTACCAGAGAGGTACAGGCAGAATCTATCGCTTATGTCGTATGTCAGTATTTTGGAATGGATGTCTCAGATTATTCTTTCGGATATATTGCAGGATGGTCTACCGGAAAAGACACCAAAGAACTGAAAGAAAGTCTGGAAATCATACGTGATACCTCTAATGATATCATTTCCAAGACAGAACAGACATTGACACAAATGCAATCAATCGAGCAAACAGTATCAGAAACAATACAGCCAAAACGCAGAGGGAGGTGTATGTAAATGGATAATTTTCAAGAACAAATGAAAGAAATTGAACAACTGAAGGCAGAACAGGCACTACATCGCAAGCAATTGGAAGAAAACCGCCAGCGCGCCCTTGCCAAACAAAAACAGACAAGACGCTTAGTTTCCCTCGGAAAAATGGTAGAAAAATTGCTACCTGACGATATCGCCAATCTGCCAGAAGATGAAATCTTGGAAATATTAAAAAATCAATTGTCATCCAAACCGTTTCTATAAAAAGCAGCATTTTTCTTCTGTTAAAAGCCTATACAATAAAAATTTCTTTGTATAGGCTTTTTATTATTTAAAATACTTGCGCAATAGGCACCCAATGTTCATCTGCCATATCAATTGCAAATTCCGTATTATTTATATAAAGTTGATTATCCTTGTCTCTTACAAACCCCCAATTCAATCTTTTTTCAGCAGCATATATTTTAAACGCATTAAATTTATTTTGGATTTGAATATCCCTATTTTTATTTATTCCTTTGCTTTCTCCTCCCTTAGTTTCAATAATCCATACAGTCCCATCTTTTTTCATGACAATATAATCTGCATAAAATAACCATTGATTTTGTACTCCATCTATATATACAATAGAAAAATATTGCTGTCCTTTATCACCGTTTTTATATAACCATTCAATATCTGAACGCTTTTCACAATACTGTTCAAATAACATCTCAGAAGTGCTACGAACTACACTTGATACAAAACCAGAAGTATATTCCATATAAGCATTCTTTACATATTCCGTTTCATTTTTTACAGTTGAATCATATTTAAAAAAATCTTGCTCTGGAATATGAAAGATAGATTTCTTTGGATTAAATACAAAACTTCTTTGTTGTTCCATGTCTGCTGTTACTTCACGAAATTCCATCTTTAATTTTTGCTCATTATTAATAATAAAAGCATAAAATTCCGCTGTATCCAACGACAATATTTTTTTATAGTTATTGTTATCTTTACGAAATAGACGTTCTAATATAGTTTTTACTTTTCCGGTAGTCATTCCAATAGTTGTTTTAATAGCATCTACGCTATGAAGCAATTGAATACCATATTTATGCGTATCAACACGTTTAAAAGCAGTATAATAATTATTACTTTCAGCAACAGCAGATGTTCTAACAAACTGTCCATGTAAAACCCTATTTCTAATCTGATTTCCAAATAAATACCCTGCATCACTCAAAAGCATTTCATTTTGTTTTTTATCACTACTTAATTTATATTTTTTTACTAAAGCATCATATATTTTGTTCAATACTTCACGTTCACCAAGACCATTGAAGTCAAGGTCCCTGAGTTGTTTTTCTAAAGAAAATGTTTTACATATAGGCTTTAAAAATAGACGGCGTGTTTCATACGCCTTGTCCATGCTTGCCAGCATTCCTTCTTTATACTTTTCATCAAACGTATATACATAGCAAAAATCTAATACATCATCTTCATAATGCCTTGCTTCCGGCATTCTACGTATACGACCAATCGTTTGTATTTCAAAATTTTCATTTTTTCCTTCACGAAGTTTAACCAAAATTTTTGCTCGCGGACAATCCCAGCCTGTACTAATAGCCTGTTTCATGAGTAAAAAAACTGGCTGTCCATCATTTTCTGTCAAATCATCTGGAATGTCTCTTTTATCCTCACTCATCCACTTACTGACCATTCCATTATCATAAGTATAATTCATAGATTCCAATTTGCGCTCCACAGCAGCAATTGTTTCAGGTTGTCCATTTGGAAATTGTATTAGTACTAATGGACGTATTTTCTTACCAATAGATTTATAATGAGCATCAATAGACCTTCTTTTAGCATCCGCAAGGTCAATTAAATAATTATAATCTTCATCAATTTCTACACCATCAGTAACTCCCTCATTTACATACAATGCTTTAGTAATTAATCCTGCATTAATAACATCAACTTCATCAATTTCAAAATATTCATAACGTTTATTCTGTTGTGCTGTAGCACTAACACGCACAATTTTTTTCGCTGCAAAAGCATCAATTATCGCTCTCGCCTTTGCTGTATTGTTAGAATGTTCTTCATCAATAACAACAATAAAGGTAATTTGCTTTCTATGCGCATCAGCAATATGGTCATATAAATTTTTTCTCTCGCTATCCCGAATAGCAGTATTTCCTCTTTTTGTAACTAATTCCCAATTAATAAATGTAATACTTTCTGGTGGAAAGCCATTTTCAAGTGCTTCAAATAAATTCTGAGTATTTAAATGTGGAGCAAATTTCCTCATTTTTTCTCTACTTTGTTCTTCTAAATTCCCCTTTCCTGGACATAACCAAATAAATGCCGTATTTGAATCTATTTTATTCAAATATTCATCTACATAATCAATTAAAATTATGGTTTTTCCAGAACCAGTAGGTGCTTTCATTATAATGGTCTGCTTACTTCGACTATCACTGCAAAGGTCAAGAAGTTTAATAACCGCTTCTTCCTGAAATTCAAACAAAGTCGTTGCAATACCTGTTACCATACTTCTCCTTCCTCTCTCAACTCAAAATTAAAATAATAATCCGGAATAATATATTGCGGTATTTGTTTAAATAGATTAATCTGTTTTGATGTAAATAAAACATTTTTAGAAACATACATTGCTTTTACATCATCATATTCATTCCATATCCGTTCTATCTTATCTGCTTCTTCATCACTCATAACCACAATATATCGTCGTCCATCTATTTTGATTCCATGCTCTAACTGTATCATTTCTATAATATGGTCTAATAATGCATCAGATAAATATTCTTCATTTCGAGAAACAAAATCTGTATGGTAATATTTCAAATTAGCAGAAATACCATCAGAATATTTACTTCCATCTAACCTCATACCAGTAATAACCGTTTGAAGCCTAGGATATGTAACATTCTCACAAATATCTCCTTCATTGTTTGTACATAAAATAAATTTACGGTTACCTTTATCAGATTTATTCAGTTCAAGACATGCTTGTCCAGTAGTTCCACTTCCTGCAAAAAAATCTAAAATCAAACTATTTTTTTTAGTAGTGGCTCGTAGAATTTCAATAATTAATTTTAAAGGTTTTGGATAAGAGAAACGCTTATCGCCAAAAATATCCTTAATAGCAGAAGTTCCTTTAGTAGTATAAAAATCTTTTTCAGTCCAAATGGTAGGAATCTCTCCACCTGCCGTTTTATTTTCACCAAATATTAATGTTGGTGCCCCTTGTTCCTTTCCAATAACTTCTAATTCTCCACTTTTTATTTTAGAAATAACGCCTTCTGGTAAATACTGGATACTATATTCATTCGGATTTGCTTTAGATTTATTTTTACTCACTTTAATATATCCTGCATTCCAATCCCGTTTCAATCGTTCTGGAATAAGCCTCCATACACATTCTGCTCCCTTACTACTTACTGGCCATATTGCAACAGCCCCTTCAGGTGCTTCACTATAATCAAAAACAAAATCTTCCAATTTACCCAAATAATTTCCTTCATTAATCCTTTCAGTAAGTGATTTTCCAATTCCCACAATATTCATAGTTGTTTTATCAATAAAAATAGGATATGCCTGATTTGGTCGTGTTATTTTATCAAATGTACTCAATGTTAATCCTTCAAAAGGACTTCGTGAAATTCCCCCCGTAAAATTCATTGTCTTTGGCTGAAAATCAGTCGGCGTAATAAAAATGAGATATTCCTGCATATAAGTAAATCCGCCATTAGGTTTTCCCCCAGATGTCTGTATTGTTACACAAACTACCTGTTTTTCACTGAAAATTTCGCGACAAAGTAACATCAAATTATTGACTTCCTGATAGCCAATACTAATAATCATAACGCCATCATCAGTCAATAAATCTCTTGCTAATAGTAACCTTTCATTCATAAACGAAAGCCATTTACTATGTTTATATCCATCTGTATCATCCACATAAGCATCATCATAAACAAAATCTTTACTTCCGGTATTATATGGTGGGTCGATATAAATAACGTCTATTTTATTCTTATGTGTTTTTTTTAATAAATGCAAACTATGTAGATTATCACCATTGAGCAAAAAATTGTAATTTTCATTTTTATTCTTAGCAATTTCCCTGTCTATATCTTCAGTAAATACTGGTATATGTGTCTTCATCATAACATCTACTAATTCTTCATGTTTCTCCCAAATAAGACCATATTTTTTAGCATTCAATTCATTTTCAATTTCACTTAATGCTATTAATACGCCGTCATCGTTTTTATGTTCTTGTCGTATCGTTTCAAGGAATGACAGCATTTTCTGTCTTTTCTGTTGCGATAAATTCACCATATTTTTAGCCTCTTTTTTCTTTTTATACATAAATATCTTAATATCTATATTATAACATCCCTCCCCCTCATATTCCAACCAAAATCGTTAAAGAAGGACACCCTACTTGGTGTCCTTCCTTCCTAACTATACCTTTCTATCTGAGTGCCATTTTCCAGAATAATTCCTATTTGGATTACATTTTCCTTCAAATGAAAGTAATTTGAAATTTGTTCTATTAACATTTCTTCCCTACTCATATCTCCTTCCCTCTCTTACCTTATAACTCTTTTTACTTTTTCCTTTGCTTCTAATACATCCAACACCTCATCCCTTGCAACTGTCAGTTTCCTTCCATCATAACGAAATATCTTAAATGAGAGCAGTTCTTCCGGTCGTACCTCTGACACGTTTACGTCATGCACCATACGTTTCATTTCATCTGGTGTCAGACCTGTGCTTTCTTTTACAAGCAATACCTCGTGTATAGAACTTGGCATAATATAATAATTTTCCCCCAGCTCCTCATACACATGCTGTAAAACCTCCGGGCAGACAATCGCATTTGCCCCATTTACTCTTTCAGAATTTGTCAAAACATATAACGGCGTTTCTTCATGTGTAAGTTCCTTTACAATCTCAGGGTCTAATCCTTCTGAAGTCATCAGTTCACGCATGATTTCATTTAAATTTTGCAGGGTATACTTTTGAGCAGCGGTATTGTGATATGCCTGCTCCATAATCTCTCCCTGTGTCATTTGGAAACATTCCATGTTTTCCCTAGTGACCAAAAATGAAGTCACGCCCTGTTCATCGGATGCAATCCTACATCTGGCAACCGCCGCAACATCCCCCATGGTATCATGCACTACATTCTTTAACAGTTCCTCGTTCATATCGGCATTTATCACTTGGATATACAGCTCTCTTCTAAATTCTTCCGGCGTTTTCGGCATCTGTGGAAAGCCATATCTTTTCTGCTCTGCCTCCTGTGCCAGATGCGTTCCGATTTCCTCAATGCTGGTTCCTGACCTCAAAAGATTTTCATATTCATTTGGATATAAAACAACCATGAACTCATCACCCTGAAATTTACATCCTATTGCCTCCTTATCCCCGCCGATTTTCTTTACGGTCATCGGCTTTACCTCCCATTTTTCGCCTAAATTCTTCTGTACTATTCTTTGTAATTCATCTATTTCTTCTTTTCTCATCTTTTTTCTCTCCTGTTTTATATTGTTCTACTATATACATAAACTTTTTTTTCAAAAATTCGCCACATTGTTTCAATATGTCATTTAAAATATCCGCCCAATTTTTATCCGATTCTTCTGCATCCACTGAATAAACGGGCATCTGCACTGTATTTTTTCCTTCTATTCCCAGTGCCTCCTGATTATATGTCTGCACCTTCCCAGATAATTCACCCAAGACTGCATCATTGAAATAAAAACTCTTCTTCACCCTGCAATATCCGAACTCTGCAGAAACGATAATCGCCTCATCTGCTACAACCAGTTTTGACAGGTCAGAAGGCTCCAATATTGGCTTATCCCTGTAAGAAATACTTACGCTCCGGTTCTTTCCGGTTCCACTCCACGTTTTTTCCCTTTCTTTATAATTGCCTACCATACTGCAAATGCTTTTTGCCGTTTCAGGACTCTTACAGTCAAGAACGACCACATACGCGCTATTCGCCACGATGCTCTGTATATCATCCTTGCTATACGCTCCTGACAGTGCCTCATAAGACTGTGTAACCATAATCAAGGTGATATTTCTACTCCTTCCTGTTAATAAAATCTGATTATGTAAACCGTATATCGCACCACGCGAACAGAGCCTTGCCATCTCATCAATCACAACCATCACCGGCAAACTCCCCTCCGGTCTCTTTATCAGACTGTCAAAAACCTGTGCAATGATAAGGTTAATCACGTTATAATATGCTTCCAGTTTTTCTTCACGAACAGCCAAAAATATGGCTTTCCCATCTTCTATCATCAAAGGATGCGCCCGTTTCGTATTGGACTCAAAGGCATAACGGATATCATCATCAACAAAAACCTTAATAGATTCCTGCATCTGTTGTACTACTCCACTCAGTGTCTCATCAGCAAGATTTTTAAACGAAGAAAGAAATTTCGTTTCGGATGCATTCGGTTTTGCTTTATCCATCAGTTCCTCAACCAGTTCTCTGGTATCTCTGGACAATATTATATTGATTAATTCTGACAGGTTTTTAGTATCTCCATTTTTCCATAGACCTATCAATTCTCCTGTCAGGAGGGAGCGTCCAGATTGTTTCCAGAACTCATTGTTGTCCTTTGCAGAAATCGGTATCAGACTATTGGCTATCATCTCCATGCATTCTCTCACATCCCTATCCCGTATCTCTGTTTTATTGTTCAACATATACAGACCATCCCATCCGTATTTTGACCTATCCTGAAAATCTATGATAATCGTATTTTTATCATCAACGCGGCGACTTTTTCGCCAAAGTTCGCCTTTTATGTCCACAATAAACATTCCCATGTTATCAGGGGATGCCAGAAGTGTCGGAATGATGACAGATGCACTCTTTCCGCTTCCACTCCCTCCAATCAGTAGTACATGTGAATTGCTATGATGTTCTTTCTCTAATGGTTTACATAAATATTGTGTATGTTTTTTTAATATCCCCGTCTCTGTCCTTCCAAACACCACTCCGTCCGGGTAATCAAACAAAAATCTCTCATCTATCCTTGGATACATTGCATGCATCTTTAATGGACTGGAATACTCTGTAGGTCTGTCATGGAACGTATCTTCAATGCTGAAGTCCATTTTCCCGGCAGCCTGTTCTCGCTGATTTTCTGACCAGATATATATAGATGGAAGGAATGACAGGACAAACAGGATAAGGTATGAGACATCACCTTGCAAAACATTTTTGAAAAACCAAATCAGACCTGCCATTGCAAATGGCTGCACCCAGATACCACTTAAAAAAATCCGGTTTATCCATTTCCATATCCTTGGATTCATCTACTCACATCCTTCTTCGCCATTGTCCTTCCAGATACCTCTATAAATTTCTCTTTATCCAGAAATCCCCTGTCCTGTCGTATACTGTTGATGTAGATGGCTGCATATCCCCGTTTTCGTGCAAATTTCTCTATTACCTCTAACAGAGATTCCTTTGCTTCCATTGACTCATAAGAAACAAGGTCATGAATAAAAATGCTCTTATTTCCATCCAGCAATGGGAAATTTATAACTGCCGAAGCCAGCGCATCCGGTCTTCCATCAGTGACCAGTTCCAGTATCATATAATCATCCTGAAATTCCTTGCCAATCTCGGCAGAACCCTTATATATAATCAGGACACGCATATCCTCATTCTGTTCTGTTATCTTTTCTCCTGTCATGTTTTTCACCTCTTGTGATTTATTAATAAAGATATTTTCTTTATCAATACTAATATGCTTAATCCTGACACCGATAAAAAACACTTTTATTCCATCTGAAAATCTCCATATTAAAAATAAAAACGAGGTGACCAATATGGCAATCTTTCAATGCCAAATACAAATCATAAAACGCTCTGAGGGCAGGAGCGCAGTAGCCGCAGCCGCTTATCGTGCTGCTGAAAAAATAGAAAATGAATATACAGGTATCGTAGAGGATTATTCAAGAAAAAACTGGGTGGAACATAGCGAAATCATGCTTCCTGAAAATGCACCTGCTGAGTTTCGTAACCGTTCTGTACTCTGGAATGCTGTTGAAAAAAGTGAAAAGAGCAAAAATGCCAGACTCGCCAGAGAGGTCATGATTGCCCTTCCACTGGAACTGTCCATGGAAGAAAACATCAGACTTGTACAGGAATTTGTCCAAGACACCTTTATATCAGATGGCATGGTGGCAGATATCAATATACATACTCCACCGCTCCGCGATGAGACAGGAACACCGATAGATATGAAAGGAAATCCGGTCACAGATAAAAAAGACATGATTTTCCGCAATCCTCACGCACATATCCTTCTCACTGTCAGACCACTTGACCAAAACGGCAAATGGACACCGAAGACACAGAAAGAATATATCTGCCGCAGGAATGATGAGACAGCATCCTTTACTGCTGAAGAATACCGCAGAGCCAAAAATGATGGCTGGGAAAAGCAATATCAGTACTACAGAGGAAAAGAAAAGGTATGGCTGACCCCTTCTGAGTCTTATAATGAAAATCTTATAAGGGTCTCCAAAAATCCACGCTGTACATTATATGGACGGCGTGACGAAAAGACCACGCGCTGGAACTCTAAGGAAGCGATAATCCAATACAGGCAGTCTTGGGAAAAACATATGAATCAAGCCTTGGAAAGAGCCGGGCGACCAGAACGTGTCGATTGCCGCTCTTATCAGGAACAGGGAACCGACACAATTTCCGGCATCCATTTGGGTTCACATGCTTCTAAAGATAAAAACTCTGACCGCTACCGAATAAATGAAGAAATCAAATCCCTGAATAAAGCAAATAAGAGTATCCGGGAAACTTTAGATAATCTTGAATCACAAATCACCGAAAAAAGTGATTCCTTTTATGAATCATTAGCCGAACAACTTGGAAAAGTGGAATCCGATATCATATCCGCAAAATACAATCTTGAAACACTCCAAGAGCAACATGATTCTTTAAAAAACCAAAGCCAGAAACTCCATGATTCTATTAACAGGGTACAGACCGCCCGTTCAAATATACTGAGAAAGAATCAGGCATCACAGGAAACGATTTCCCGGCTCAAAGAGGAACAGAAGGCAAAATTTCCTGTATGGAGCAACCGCCCTGCCGAAATTCAAAATGCAATACAGGCAGAGCAGGACAGCATCAATTTTCGCGAACAGCGTTTTTCAAAGATTCTGGAAGAAGAGGGGTTTTCCAATTTTGTCGATTTCCAACAGGAATCACAGATATTGAGACAGATGGAATCAGAACAGGAACAGATGGAAAGGCAGATTTCCGCTTACAGGCAGAAAATTCTGGATTATTCCAGCAGATATGAGGAACTTTGCCGATATCTGCCTAAAGACCCGATTTTTTCAAAGAGATTCTGGACTAAGAAAAACGAATCCTTGCACAAACATGCACAAAAGGCAGTCTCACATATCAAGCAGAATACTGGACACATCCACATGAAAACATTTTCCCGTATCCTCCGCGAGACAGATTACCGATTAAACAAAACATTTTATCTTGCCAGCCAGACAGCTTATATAATAGGACAATTAGAAGAAATGAGTGAAGAACAGGTTGACGGTCAACGACATAGACGCATTTGACCGATATAAGCCCCTTTTGTTTCAAAACAGGAACACTATAAGGGGCATTTCTTTTCGGAAGTTCACACTATATATGGTATATATCAATCAAATCATTATCTATATATAGCATTGTAATGATTTTATTATCTATATATCTATTATAAGCCCCACTGCCCCACAACTATTTCGCATCTTTATATATCCCTACAGTCAATAATAAAAACTATTCTATTTCTAAATATATGCAGACACTTCAATGAAAAGCAGAGGGGCAATGGTGCAGACATATTACTTCTATTTCTTACAAACTTACATTATTACATATATAGTATATTGCATAAAGATTATTTTTTTACCCCTAATGGATGTTAAAATCTTCTAATCATATATGACTTTCGCAAATTTACATTGTAATTTGTAAGAAATAGAACCTTTTATATCAATCCCTGCAAATGTTTCACTTCCTCACTTGTTCCATAATTATCCAAAAATGCCTTGCATCCCTGAAAATCCACATTTCTCATATTGGTCAGCCTCCGTATTTTTGTCCAGTTCACAGGCTGCCCCTCTCGCAACAGTTTCCGATACGCCCATACTGCCTGACGCGCCCAGTATTCTTTCTGCGTCTCCTGATATTTCAAGATTTCTGCCTTGCATTTCGGCAATTTGTCAAATCGCTTATCAGGAAATCCCATCTCTTTTTGTACAAGAAAAACTGTAATCCTCCGGGGGCGTTCTTCCCCTGTCTGATATAAGCGTTCAACGGTCTTTTTTACATTCGGCAGCATCTCCGCATCCATCCTCTCCCATGCAAATGTTCTTTTCCGTCTCTGAACTACCCGTTCCTTCCTTTCATAGCGTTTTAATACAGCCTCGCCAATCTTACATACCAAGTCATAATCTACCTGCAACTCTTCCGCCACCTGCTGATATACAGGCTCCCTGAGAGAATCTTTGACTGTATCAGGAATAGCGGTCAGTTCCTCTACTGATATCCCTGCAAACATAGCCAGCTTACAGATATCAGAGAAATGATATCTCACACCAAGAAGGATTTTTTGCATCTGCCCTTTGGTCATACAAGCATCCTCCCCAAAGAACTCCTGATAATCCATATACAAGTTATCCAGACTGAGACTCGCCCCTGAATCTGTACGGGCATATCTCGCTAGCCTCAATTTTAAAAAATCTGCCACTGATATCTTCCCCTGAAAATCCATTGCCGCCTCAAACACCTGACTGATATATTCTGTAAAAGCAATCTTCCTTCTATCCCGGCATATCTGTATTGTCTCACTCTGTGGAATTAATGTTTCCGCATCCCAGAACCCTGCTTTTTTCTGCCTGTCCATAGATACGTTACTTTCACATAAATAGCAGCCATGTCTCCTGCATATCTGTATCCCTTCTATCTGATGAATCCTATGCCAATATGTCTCGCCATGCTGCTCCCTGTCCTCTCTCGCGCAAATCGGACAATACCGCAGAAACCGCCCCGTTCCCCGTTGATTCTTTGGAATGGATAACAGATTGTTAAAGTTCCCATGCATTCTGAGTAGTGCTTCATATGCCTCCTGTTTTCTTTCCAACGGCAGAAATCTCCCATATGAGGAAAACATCGTATGTCTCTGAACCAGTTGTTCTATGTTACAGTATCGGTCTATCAGCTCCATCACATCCGGCTTCATTTCATTGAGAAATTCTGTATCTGGTCTGGTATATTGATGCACATACAGGTCTTCCACCACATAGGCAAAGGATAAACAGCCTGACTTCACATAATAGCGCGATAACCAACTATATACCAATTCATCGGAATATAATTCTGGAAGAAACGCAATCATATCTCCACCTCCTCAACAGCAAAATATTTCTGGAATATCTCCACTATGTTTAAATTTCTTACCTTTGCATCAGCCACCAGTTCTTCAAGGCTTATTTCCTGCCCGTCCATATCCATTCTCACACTGTCTGAATCACCTGTTCTTCCTGTTTTCTCCTGATTTCCCATATCTTCCATCTCTGTTATCAATTCTTTCTTTTTCTTCGCAGAGGTCTGCTTTTTCCTTCTGACAGATGGTTCCAGATAATCATGCAGCATTGCCATCCTTTTCTGATATGCCTGTTCCAATGCTGTCATATCCAAGACATCTCTTCCTTCCAATATAGAAATCTCCTGTGCATCATGGATAAGGGCAACCAGTATGGAAATGTTTCCTCCGCTATGTTCATAGAGCCATTCTATGATTCCATCAGTCAACGTTACACCACTTTTTGTATATAGATACCCCCACAGGACTTTACAGATTACAATAAAATCTTTATCAAACTCCATTGCCTCATACTGTAACCCGAGCGAACGCCTTGCCAATTGCATTGCCTGTTCAAAAAACACAATACTCTCCGGTGTTCCAACCATGCAGATACTGATACCGGAATTATTGATTAACTGCGTCAACATCCCAACCAGTTGTTTTCCATTCCGGCTGTTCACCACATTCTGTATCTCATCCACTACTAATAACCCGATATGCTGCAATGCCACTTGACTCACATTGCCAATCAGCATATCGGTTGTGGCTCTTGCACGCACCGCATTATGATAATATCGGCTCCCCAGCACTTCATCCACTTTTCTCAATATCTCCCATAACAATCCTTTTACAGAGGAATCAAATGGACACTGTACCACAATACAGGGGGCAATTTTCAGATATGGAGTCTCCATCTCTATAACTTCCTTTTCTGTTATCAATCTGACCGCCCGAAACACCGTTGAACTCTTCCCGATTCCAGATGCACCGATTATGCTGAATGAATCCGACCCTCCTAAAATGCCGCCCTGATATTTTCTTCCCCTCACACCTTTACAATTTTCATATTGCTGATGTACAGCCTGTATACTGCTTTTTTTCTGCAATGACCGCATCAATCCCATATACAATTTATGGTAGATTTCTACTGACATCTGAGAAGGAATATAAATATCATAAATGTCTGACAGTGCAATCAGACGCTCTGCACTGCTTTTTTCCCTGACCTCCGGGAGATAATCTGGATATTCCCCCATACATTCCATCAATTCCTGTCCTGTCTTCATCTCTGGAATCAATTTGATTATCTCATTCATTACATACATCTCCCTTCACAAAATCCATGTGTCTCTTTCTCTGTTCCCTCCGTCTTGTTGTTCTGATATCCTTAATCTTGGTATCTTCGCTTTTTCCTGCCCTTCCTGAGATATCCTGAATGTGTTTTGCGAGGTCTATCTTTGCCTGTAGATTATCTGCGGCAGCATCCTTTATCATCTCACTACATCCATCCTTCAATCCTTCTACATCCTCCAATGTCTTCTCCCGAAATCGGCTCTCAATCAGTTCAAAAGGATACAATCCCCCATCTTTCAGCAACCACACCTGACTCACATTTTCAGGATTATAAGCCACTGCTACAACGCCGCCCTTCAAATATTCTTCCGTATAACCCTCTGCATGGTATCTCATGCCATTGACTTTTAATCCATAACGGCTAAATCTGCCCTCTGTTCTCGGTAAGAGTATCTGTACCATTTTCTCTCCGGACACATCAATCAAATCAGCTCCCGGCTGTTTCCTTCCCCATGCAAAAATAGATGCTGCATATGGTCTCACACCGTCCTCCATCATTGTCTCTGTATAGGGGAAATTCCCTACAATCCTCTGAGAGTTATAATAAAGGATGCACCTGAGGATGATAGTTTCAAAATCGCGCATAGTTAGACAGGCATCCTTCCTGTAATCATGCGCGCCACGCTCCTGATAATCCGGCTCTATCACACCTTTTCCCTTTAAATATTTCTTATACTCTGACTGTATCAGGTCAAAAAATTTCTCTACTCTTCCTTTCAACTCCGGGCGGTATGCTGGCAGATTTATGACCGATACTCCCAGTTCCGTTATCTGTTCAAAATTTCCCGACATATATTCTGTTCCCATATCCGTCACCATCACACCCGGCAGACAGTCACAGTCCCACTGGTCTTTTTCTATCAGGACACCAAATCTCCTGCACCATTCCTTTTTATCCGCAACCACATTCAACATCAAGTTCCTGAGTGAATAAACACCACCTTCCCACAAAAGGCTGTACCCATAACAAAAAGAACTATATGCATCCACACACGCTACCAAAATCGGTCTCCCAACCAGATTCCCGGAATCATCCACCAAATAGATATCACAGATAGTTGAATCCAGCATCCCGACACCTACAGCGGCATATTCTTCCTGCACTCCATCACCCACAAGCGGTCTGTAATTCCTCTGATAATCTTTCAGACCATTCCTTGACATATAATACGTCTGCATCTTCCGGTTTTTCCGGTAGAAATAACGAAATTGATGGATAGATGGATAATGCCCCTGCAACCGTCCTTCCCTGTCACAGTATTTTTCTTTTACCATCTGTGTATATGCGGTAGAAATACTCTGTTTCTTCTGAGTATAGTAATATTTGTTCAACGCCCAGCGCATATTTTTCTCATCCTGCGTCAGTTCCTTTTTCTCTGCCGTCTTTTCCTTTGGTGCCAGCACTAAAATATTCTGATAGACCAGATATGAAATCAGATAGTTCTTCACAGTATTGATGCTGACCCCATACATCCTGACAGCTTCTTCTATCAAAAAACTCCTTTTCTTTTTATCATCCACAAAGGGTAATATCCCGGCAATCATATGGAATCTCTTATGCATCACTCTATTCGCCGCCACAGAGATGTCTTCCGGCAGACACATCCCTGTCTCTTCCAATAAATCATCTTCCGAAATTTCCACAGCATCATTCAAATCTGACTGACTTCTCCACCAAGGCATCCTGCTTTTTACACAATCCACCACCAGAGCCTTCCCCTCTTTTATCTTTAAAACTCTCAGAATCTCCGCATCTTTTTTTAATATCTCAGTCTTGTATACATCATTTTTCTGCATCAATCACCAACCCCCAATCTTTCACGCCATGTCTCAGCCAGTAATCCCTTGACGCATCCAGAAGTTTTACTGTCCTTGGTTTCATCAGAAATTTTCTCTCCACACATTCCCGAACCATGAAATCCCCGTCAGCCTTCACGCACAGGAAATCAGAAGTATACTCCCCTTCTTCCAGACCATCCAGCAGAACATTGCACTGAAATTCCTTCACTCCATCATCCTTTTCCAGCCTCTCAGCATATGCCGCCTGAATGTCACTGTATGCCCTCATCACATCCTTGCATTTTTTCAATTTCCATTTACGGCAACGACCCTTGAAATTCTTTTTTATCATCCTCTACAGTCCTTTCTGTTCTCCCAAAAGTTTCCCAAAAACAGATTTCCAGTTTCCCGAAAAGAATTTTCCCAAGATTTTTCCCAAAATGCCAGTCAAAACGTTTTCCCAAAAATCATTTTTAGGAAGCGAGAATGCCCTGTTTATGCGGCTTCCCAAAAATGAACCCTCCCAAAAACGCTTCCCAGAAACGTGATTTTCATTTTTCTCTATGTCATTGTGCAACCCCTTTTGACACTTTTTTTTAAATCTGTTTGACACTTTACTATCTTTCCAAAACCGCTCCCAGAATCGGACAGCCACATGCACCACACACACGCCCCATCCGACAATGAAAATTTCCCGTCTGCAAAACCACCTGCCCGAACGTCTTTTCTCTCTTTTTTTCCTTCTCATTTTCGTTCTTCTTTCAGGCACTTTTGCCACGTTCTTTGCGATTTTTATTTTTCTTTTCAAGTCCCTAAACCGCCTGTTTTCGCGGCTTTCAGTTTACTTCAAGGCATCCTATTGCTGATTCTTTTTTTTCTTTTTTTAAGACAAAAAAACCTCATCTCAGGGGAATCCCCTGAAACAAGGTTTCTGGTGGTTTTATGGTATTTTTAATTTCTTTTTTCTATCTTTCTTTTTGTCTTACTTATGCTCTGTTTCCATATTTTCCCGCTTCACCGTTACCTTTCGGGAGCCGGAAATCATCAAAAGAAATCGCATAAAAAGTGGCAAAAAAACCTGCATCTGAACATAGAATAAACCTTGTTCCTATATTATACAGTACCACCATTTTCATTTCAATATGAAAATCACATCCTGAAATGATTTTTAGATAAGAATACAGTATATTCCTACATCTACAAATGCATATCACAATATCTGTATCATCTGAACAGGAATAGAATTTGGCGGCCATACCCCTGAAACACAATGCTCCGAACTACGGCCGCACATAGACGTTTTTAAATAGAAAAATGGAACAAAAAGGCAATGAAATTATGTAGCCGACGAATCCGGCTTATGTAATCCATCTCTTTGTTACATATATAATATGCTGAAAAATACATAAAATAAAACCAATTTTAAAAAAAGTTTTAAAATTATTTCTTTCACAATCATCCTGAAATACTGTAATCATGCGGCTTGCGGGGTCTGGCTTGGGTGTACACTTTTTGCCGCATTGCATCCAGCATGGATGCATACAAAACAAAGCAAACCGCGGCGGGCCAGTGTGCACACTTTTTGCCGGCCTCAGTTCTTCTTCCGGTGTCCGGCTTGTGTATGCATTTTTTTAAGAAATAAGAAAAGAAGGCGAAAAAGGGAGGGCGGTAAAGGTATGCAGAATATGTCTGGAAAGAGTGCCTGCTAGTATATGCACATTATGACGGCGTGCCCCGGTATGAAAAAAGGTGCACACATAAAGTATGCACCTCGCATTTTCACCGTTTCCAAATCCGCACTGCAAGTTGTCTAACCTCCTCATCCGTCAGCCCGGTGTAACCAGCAATGGATGGAAACGGCAGCCGGCTCTGCAGTAGCAGGCGGGATGCAATCTCATCCCGCGCATAAGCCTCGGCCTTGGTCGCGTGCAGGGCAGGCGCAGCATCCGGTTCTGGCGGGGCGGCGGTGATGTCAGGAGAATCAAAGTCATCATCATTTCGCCGCAGGTCGTCGTAATATGTACGCATAAAAAGTGCATATACATTATCCAAGAACACTCTGCCGTGAATCAATATCTCGTTGTCATTGCCGCCTGTATAAAGTTTATCAAAATACAGCGTCAGGTCGTGGTCTGCAAGGTTTCTTATCCAGTTTCTTATATCTGCAATCTCAATAAATTTCTTGCCAGCATCCTCGCGTGTTCGTGCAATACGTCACTCATAATATGTACACCTCCTCTGTATATGGCAGATTATATCATATAGAAGGTATACAGCCAACCGCCCGCAGCTCGCGTTTTGGTGGTGTAGAAATCCGCAAAAAATCGGCCGGCCGGCGGCTCCGCCGCCGTCCTTGTATATACGTTATTTCTGCCGGTAGTGTATGGTTCCCGTATAAAAAGAAAATTGAGGCTGCCGTTACTGTATCGGCTGACACCTAACACTATTCCGGTTGAAAAAAAAGAAACGCCTCCGCCAGCAAACTCCCGGCTGCGAATATTTTTCTTTTATACGGGCAATATCTCAACCTACCGGTAGCCAATACAATTACGGGCAACCAATATCTCTTATACAACCACTGCCCCAACTGCCCCAATAGTGCCCCTACATCTCGGGGCAGAGTATTTTGTATAAAAGAGTTATTTATATACAATAT
>ERZ773190.1153-NODE-1153-length-26255-cov-10.497290_pt1 | contig 26255 bp, 31 predicted proteins | sample MGYA00511111_ERZ773190 | MGnify/ENA primary metagenome ERZ773190 (study PRJEB29015, sample SAMEA2737777) | human gut metagenome | biome: human gut; feature: human-associated habitat; material: faeces | place: China | collected 2012 ... | reverse complement strand
TTAGACATCTTGACGCAGATTCCGGGTTCATAGGTGGTTTTACTATCGAAAATGGACGTCTCGTTTGGACGCGTTCAGATTATTTCGGAGGGACATCAAGAAGTTTAAAGCTTGGTTCAGGAACTGCAAAGGAAGGCGTTGTTAATGTGACTTTTAATGCTGCAACTGATGGTAAATTTGGAGTTTGTGCAGTAGGAGCAACAGCTGGAGGAAGTGCGGCCATCTATGGTTCTTCTAAATCAAATCCTACATATCCGAGCAATTACATTTATGCAGGTTTCTTTGATGGCAATGTGAATGTATTGGGTGATGTTTCTGCGAATGGATTTTACCCTCGTGATGGGCATGGAAATACTATGGACGTAGTATCAGATATATGGGTATATGGTTTAAAAGACAGCAATACTTTTGGATATAGAGCACATATCGTGAAGGGGATTATTGTAGAATTAAAAAATACATAAAGTTGCAATGAAAGTAAATTTAAACAGAAACTTGCTTGACTTTAGAGGTCGGGAGTTTATTGAATTAGTGAATGGGAAAGAAAGTAAGAAATCTGTCCGTGATTTGGTTGCAGAGGCATTATTTGCAGCTGGTTCTAATCCACAGAAGAATATGGAAACTTCCAAGAAGTTACGAGCATACAAAATGCTACAACAGATTATTAGCAACCGTGGAGTACTTAATATTGAGACAGAAGATGCTGCTCTTTTAAAAGAGATTTGTGGAGAATATCTCACTGCAGGTACATACGGACAAATTTATGATTTAATAGAAGGAGGAAACAAAGAATGAACATTACAGCAACTAACAGCACCGCTTCAACTAAGGTTACGGATGCTATCAGGGTTAAATACAGAATGTCAACCCGTGGTACCGAAGCGGTGAAAGATATTACTGCCGAGATTGTCAAGGATGAAACGGTAGTCGGATTCTTCAATGCATCACGAAATGGAGTAACCGGCTTCTCGCTGCATGAGGATCATGGGCTAACCTCTGGCGAAGTGAAACAAGTGTTTCAGACAGCTATCGATGATTGTAGCGAAGTCTTTAAATAAAGTATTAATATTTTAGATATATGGTTATGGATTATTTCAAAAACTTACTTATTGGATTGATTACCGGTATAGCTGCTTATCTCAATCCTATCTCTGGGGAAATCAAAAGCCTTATTGCTGTATTTGCCCTCAATTTCATTTGCGGGCTACTTACTGCACTCCTTATCAATCATGAGAGTTTTTCTTTTAAAAAGGCTTGGAGGTGTATCGTAGAAGCAACTATTTTCTTTGCCTTGGTTAGTTGTATCTACTTTATAGGCGAGCATAAAGGAAATCCGGAAGGTGCTCTGCAATGTGTCTCATTTATTACGTACAGCGTATTCTATTTCTATGGGGTAAATATTCTTCGAAACATAAAAGAGATTTTACCTAACTCTAGTAATGGTTACAAGGTAGTAGCTTTCTTGCACTATGTATTAAGTGTTGAGTTTATAAAGAACATACCATATTTAACGAACTACTTACAAAAAGGAGACGCAAAATGAAAACTATTGATGCTATTATCATTCATTGTTCGGCCACACGTGCCGGGCAAGATTTACGTGCTAAAGACATTGACCGGATGCACAAGCAAAGAGGCTTTAGCCAGATCGGTTATAACTTTGTCATTGACCTGGATGGAATGATTGAAGAAGGTAGACCGCTCACAGTTGATGGAGCACATTGTAACACCAAAGGTTTCTCGGAATCTTCGTATAACAGACATTCTATCGGTATTTGCTACATAGGTGGCTTAGATGCAGCCGAAAAACCTGCCGATACTCGTACTTCGGCTCAAAAGGCAGCATTACGTGAACTGGTAGCGAAGCTTTGTAAGGAATATCCTATAATTGAAGTGCTCGGACATCGTGATACTTCGCCCGATCTGGATGGCAGTGGAGAGGTGGAACCGGCAGAGTATATCAAGGCGTGTCCCTGCTTCGATGTTCGTTCCGAGTTTTCTAATTTTCTTCGTAATACAGTGATCCGGCCATGAAAGTGCTAATTTATATAACCATATTCCTGATGTCGGGAATATGGTTAAGTTCCTGCAAGGCTTCCCGCAACATGGAGACGGAGAAGCAGATTGACTATTCAGGGGATTTCTTGTATCTGCAAAACTTAATAGAATCACTACGGTTGGATGTGAATAAGCAAACGAAAATTACTACAGACAAACTAAGTGATCTGAAGATTGAAAATACAACTGTTTACTTATCTGCTCCGGATTCAACAGGGAAACAATATCCGGTGAAAGAAAGTATCACTACTGCAACTAAGCAGGATCAGGAACGAACAGAAGTTGATGAAACATTATCTATTACCTTGCAACAGTTCTCTAATCGGTTAGATACTATAAGTAATAAGGTCAATGCTGTTTTGAATCAGAAGGAGAAGATGATAGAGCTTTCTTGTTGGGATATGCATAAAGATAAAGTCTATATAGGTATCATCATCTTAATCGTCGTCTGTTGGTTTGTGTGCAGAATAAGAAGGAAATAACTACTTTCAAATTCATAATAAAAAGACTTAGACTGCCTCTGCTTGTGAAAGTAGGGGCATTTTATTTCTGTATTCCTTATCTTTCTTTGGGAATTTCAGAAAGTTACTATAATTGTACATTAGTAGTATATTTTCTTTGATATTTCGATATTAAGAACTTTCTTTGTCATTAAAAAACAAACTTATATGAAAAATAGTAGCCTTAAAGGAGTAGGAAAAATTTCCGAACTAAATTGGGATAATTCAGACAAAGACAACAGAATTCTTTGTATAGAAAATGCTTTGGCTTTATGTAACTGTAGAGAATGGGAAAAAGCTATATCTTGGGCAAATATCGGTATAGAAACATATTCAATAGGTATAGAGGAAAACGAAATGTGTGATCTTGCACAATTATATGCAATTAAAGGGTATTGTTGCCATTTTTTGGATAGTCAAGAGGAGTCTAAAAAATATTATTTAAAAAGCACAGAATATCACTTTAAAGCCTATAACACAAATGTACACAAAGATAAAGAATTTTATAAGTTTTTGGGCGTAGATGAGAGGAACATCGATTCCATAATAAATAGTATTAGATTAATACATCCCTCTCTTTTTAATGATCCAATGGATGCTCCTATTTTATGTAATAAAGATAATGGAGTACCCTATATAGATATATTTAATGGTATTCGAATTGGCTGTTTCGGAGAGGTAAAAGATGAACTTTTTTATTTGAATCCTAGAAAATGGTCTTTCTATGGGGACTCTCATAAAGGGATTTGTATTTGCTATGATTTTTCAGGAATAGAAGTAACGGACGAATATTTTTTAATGCGAAAAGTCAAATACGAATCCCAATATGAGCCAAATAGAGGAATTGTTGGAGGGCTTTTATCTAAGTCAAAGGTATATGAAGAAGAGGATGAGTGGCGGATTATTATACATGATAGAGAGCTAACAAGCCTTGATTCCCCTAAATTTATACCAATAAACTTGTCTATGATAAGGAAAGTCTATTTTGGTTATAAATGTGATCAAAAAATTCAAGAAAAAATTTATAAGGAATTATCAAATGAAGAAAATATAGAGTTGTTTAAGGTTTTTCCTTCATTTGACAACTTTTATGAATTAACATGTAGACCTTTCAGTATAGATTAAAATAATATTGCTTCCTTAATAATAGTAAAGGCAGTGATTTTTCTGTCTTTACTTTGCTTTCTTCTTGCAATATCTTAACTTTACCTAAAAAAATAAAGTAATGATAGAAGAACAAAAAAACGATCACGATTCCGTTCAAGAGTTACTAACACGTTTCCATTCCGCAAGGTACAATTCAATTAATATAACGAAGTGCTTGCAAATTCTGTTATTGATGACAATAGGAGTTGTATGGGCTACTTTTTATGTAATAGTATATTGAGTATTACATAATATTCCATTATCTTCGGGGTCTCCACTCTGATTTAATACAATAGATGTACGAGTAAAGACACTATGAAGAAAAGCTTTCTTCTCAAAGGAAGATAATCGCTCTTCTAGTTCACCCATTTTAGAACATTTGTAATTTTCTTCTTCTCGATCGTTATCAATATGGAATATTCTTGGTTCAAATCTTTTTTTAAGATTTTCATATTCATAACAAGTTGGGTCAGTCCAAGAAAAACATGATGCCAGTACTTGACAATATTCTCCATCGGTATTAAAAACTGGTATAGCTATATTATCAAAAACTCTTTTAGGAAATTCCATATCATTGTTTATACGGCTAGAGGTATATATAACTCCTATTTGTAACTCACATAAATCTTTCCCCTCATTATTATATAGGTTTCTGTTTTGCTCAATAATATATTCAATTAGTAATTGAGGAATAATATATTCTGGTTTATAATTATCTTTTTGATGTTTTACACGTAAAGAACAAGCGATAACCATAGGCAATCTTACTAATGTTTTTTCAAGGTTCTGCTCAAAATCTAATTGATTAGGTTTTCTTAAATCAAATAATAAAAAGTCTCTAGATGCAGTAAATTGTGACACCATCATATCATCAAATTTAGGTTGATCCATTTCTTCCCAACACGAATAGATTGTACTACCCAAATATAGGCATGGATAACCAGGAAAGCTGTATCTTTGTGTTCTTACTATCCCTCTATTATTAAGTGATATATGAAACATCTCATTATAAGTTCGATGGCGATTATTCTCAAATATGCGAGCTTTGTAAAATAGATCACCTTTTTTTACTGTATAAGAATCAGTGTGCGCAAGGATAAGTGGAAGAATATATTCTTTAATGACACCATAGGCTTTACTATGTAAACCTTTATAGTATGAATCAATACATCCATTGATGGCCCTATTAATATTCTTTATTGTATTGATTGTATTTTTCCATTCAGAATATTGAGATGTAATAGAAACATCTATTTTATTTATGATGTTTTTATATGCTTCAAGAATATCATGCACATCTTTTGGAAAATTGTCTGTCCTCTCTTTAACAGGAATAATCTTATCTATCTCTGAAATTAAATCGTTTGTATTCATAGGTGTAGTTTTCCACAAAGATATTCTATTTTATCAAATTATTCGAATGGTAAGTTGTATTTTAGAGTGAAAAAATTACGTTCTGTGCAATAAACTTGAATCATTGGGAGATTTTCGAATGAAGTTGTTCTCTATAATATATGCATCCATCTTTTCAGCTTCATAGGGCTTGAGTAGTATTTTAATATCTGTTTGAGTTAGAGAAGGATTTAGCCATTTTTCTTCGTCCTCTTTAGATAATATAGCCGGCATCCGATGTTTTGAATTATGGATATAATCAGTCAAAGGGTTGGTATCAGTAGTTATAATAGAGAATGTATCATATTCTTCTCCTGTCTCTTTGTCTAGCCAACGATCGTAAATACCTGCCATCGAGAAGATAGGTTCATCTTTCAGATATATGTAATAGGGAATCTTATTGTTTCCTTCATGTCTCCATTCAAAGTATCCGGTTGATGGCACAATGCACCGTTTCTTCATAATTGGTTCCCGGAATGAAGGTTTCTCAAATATGGTATCCGCACGTGCATTTAGAGTCATTCGGCGGATATCATCTGCATTGGCTTCATCTTTCGTCCAAAATGGTATTAATCCCCAATTGAACACCTGAATCTCGTCACTTTTTGTAATTATAGGATATTTCGGAAAATTGAAAGCATTCACATGGTACTGTTCGTTTAGCATATCTTGATATATTTCAACGATATCTGATTTACGACCGTACCGGGCTGCTAATTTGATAGCCTTAGCACTCATACTATTGTGAAAACACATATTATAGGCAATTAATGTTTATAATCTGACTGATGTCAGTGGTATAACGCCCGGAGAGTTGTTCTTGTTTAAGTTTCCAGTCTCTCCCCGTTCCTTGGATTGCTAATTTAACGAGCTGACTGTGTTCACCGTTAATCTTATCTATTGCCTGTTGAAGTCTTTCCCGCTTTTCACGATCCACTGAATCAAAAAGTCCAAGCTGGGCACCTTCAGTTATTTCAGTGATGATAACTCCCGCTTTTTTATATTGATACCCATTCATGAATATTGTTTTCAGTCCGATCAGCGCATAATGTACTATTTCTTGCGTATCATTAGTTGGTACTGGAAAATGTATAACTGTATTCTTCCAGTATTGAGGAAGATCTTCCCGAAAGTTATTCGTATGAATGAATACCATCAGGGACATTGCATAAGATTTTTGTTGCCGGAGTTTTCTTGCACAAGTGGAAGCATGAGTAGCAATAGCTTCAGCCATCGTGTCTATATCAGTGAGCATCTTGCCAAATGAGCGACTAGTGCAAATTTGCTTCTTGGCCGGTGGAGCTGATTCCATATCAATACATGATATACCGCGAAGTTCTTTCCATGTACGTTCACCTACAACAGTCATATTCTTGCATACCCATGCGCCGGAGAGGTGTGTGAAGTCATAGGCTGTTTTCACTCCTTGCTTTTCAAGCTTTGCTGCTTGTCTACGTCCGATTCCCCATACATCACCGATGTCCGTCAGTTGTAGAGCTTTGATTCGTTTCTCTTCAGTGTCTATAATACATAACCGATTGTATGCAGGATATTTCTTTGCGAACTTGTTAGCGACTTTTGCAAGCGTCTTGGTAGGGGCAATACCTAAACTAACAGGAATACCGGTGCCACGTGTTACCTGGTTTACTATTTTTGTTCCAAGTGATTGAATATATTGAATGCCGTCAAGGTTGATAAACGCTTCGTCGATAGAATAAACTTCCAGTTCGGGTACTAATCCTGCTAAAATAGACATCACTCGTCCGGACATATCACCATACAGCGTATAATTGCTACTGAATACGGCAACTCCGTGACTGCTTACTAAATCCTTAATCTGATAAGCAGGTACTCCCATTTTGATACCTAGTAATTTAGATTCATTACTTCGTGCAATAACACACCCATCATTGTTACTAAGTACGACGACAGGCTTCCCATTAAGCAACGGGTTAAATACCCGCTCACAGGAAGCGTAGAAGTTATTGCAGTCCATCAATCCGAACATTATCTTTTCCTCCGATTCTTTTTAATTGTATAAGTTACTATTCCCCACACCATAAACTCATTATCTCTTGTTACCTTAATCAAGGGATAATCAGGATTGGAGGGAACCAACCAAGCTGCATCAGGTTCTAATCTTACTCTTTTGACAGTAAATTCCCCGTCTATAAAGCACACGGCAAGATCATCATCCAGTAATTCAAGTGACTTGTCAATTACAAGTATATCACCTTCTTCTATTCCCTCATCCTTCATTGAATCTCCGACTACGCGTCCGTAAAATGTGCTAGCCGGATGTCGAATAAGTTCTTTATTCAAGTCTATAGCCTGTTCCAAATAGTCTTGTGCTGGTGAAGGAAAACCGGCCTTTATACCTTCATCTGCAAATCTAAGCGGCAGATTGCTGGATATATCTATTTTATGTATTTCTATTTGTTTTTTCATAACTCTGCTTCTTTTCATTAAGAACAAAAGAGGTCAGGGTTTGCTCACTAAAGATACTCGTTTTTAATTATAAATAGTTTTTTCCCAGTCATCCAACACTGTTACATCCCACCGAGGAAAATCCGGATTAATATAGGTTACAGACCTACCATACACAGAGAAACTTTTTCCAATAAACTCGTCGATAGCTTCATCTTCCCCTTTTTGAAGACAGATATTCATAAAAACATGCATTTCTTCCCAGTTTGTAGGCCCAATGAACAAAGATTCAATGAGCCTACCTTTAACTGGAGCCCCGACAACCTGGTCTTTTATTCGCTCAATGAGAGCAATTGCTTCTTCAAATGTCATATAGATTATTTTCCAGCAAATATAAGAAAAAGGTTCGGTTATCCTTTCATCAGCATAATATCTGCTCTCATCTCTATATATTCAGTATATTTTTCAGGATTGTTGGTATAGTCTATCACCCTGTTTACGGCTATTTCCGCCTGCTTCTGCTGGTGATGCTATGGAACGCCTAGAAAGGTGGTTGTACTGGCTGATTCCTCTTGCGATTATTGCAAGGGTTATATCTTTGTGTTTGTCCCTGGCTATGTAGTCGGGGATTCTTGCTGCTTCTTTTGTAAATAATAGATCTTATTTGTATTTTTGCAAAAAATAAGAATATGGCTAATTTTTATGATATAACAGAATGGAACGAAAAACCTTTTTTTAATACTAAAGGTACACGCAATAAATGTGTAGTTAGTAATCCCGAAGATGATAGCGTGTATTTCTTTAAAACCTCCATGTTAAAAGAGGGGAAAGATTATAAACCAGAGTTTTGGTCTGAAATTATATCTTCAGAAATAGGTCGTTCTTTAGGGTTTGATGTGTTAGAATATAATATAGCAAAACATGGAAGCGAAATAGGATGTATTTCTAAATCTATGAATACCGAAGAAGAATGTTTGACAGAAGGAGTAAGTATATTGACTGGCTATGATAATACATATGAGCCTGAAAATAAAGAATCATATTCAGCTTATACCTTTCATTTTATAAAATCTGCTATCGAAAGTTTTAACTTTGGTGAACACATAGAAGATATCATAAAAACTATCATTTTTGATAGTATTATTGGGAATAGTGACAGACATCAAGAAAATTGGGGGTTTATTACACCATATAAAGAAACCGAATTGACCAATGAAGAAGCAAATCATGTCTTTTCTAAATTAAAAGATCGTTTTAAACAAATAAAAGATTTCCTTACAAAAAATGAAGGATTTAATAATCCAAACGGCCATGTAAAGATGAAAATCCTCAAAATGGAGGGCAGGTATTCTCCTATATATGACAGTGGTTGTTGTTTAGCCAGAGAAAAAAGTGAAGACGCTGTAAAGCAGATGTTGAACGATGAAATAATGTTCGACAGTTTTATCAATCGGGGAAAATCTGAAATAAGATGGGGTAACGATGGAAATAAATTAAATCATTTTGAACTTATAAAAAATATAAGAGTCGAATTTCAAGAAATAGTAGATGGCATAATAAATAATGTTATATCTTTGTATGATGAAAACAAAATACGTGATATAATTTTTTATATAGATAAAGAGCTTCCAGATGATTTGAGAGAAGAATATGGTTTGTCTTCTTATCGTAAGGAGCTGATTTTTAAATTGATAAAAGAACGCATTTTGAGACTAAAAAACATTATATTATGAAGAGATATATAAAACACATCTATCTTATTTGGAGACGTGGCAGGAATGATAGTCGAATAAAGATAGGTAAAATAACTCGGAATCAGACTGAAGGAGTTAGGTTTGAGTATATATCTGATGGAGTAAAAGAAGCTTTAGAAAAAGGTTTTAATATGTATCCGGATTTTCCAAATCCAGAAGTTGTATATAAAAATAATGTTTTAGAAGTATTTGCTCAACGCTTAACTAATACGGAACGTTCCGATATACAGAAATATTATAATTATTGGGAAATTAACCCTAAATTGAAAGATAACAAATACTATGTATTGGCTCAAACTCAAGGATTGTTATCAACAGATAATTTTGAATTTTTAGCAGAATATTATCCTGTTCGTGATTTGAAATTTACTAGTGAAGTTTGCGGACTGACGAGAAGACAATTGCCTAGTGGAACATTAAAGGAAGGAGATATACTAGAATGGAGGTTGGATAAGAAAAATTTATATGATAAATATGCAGTTCAACTCTTTAAAGATGGCATAGACATAGGATATGTTAAAACTGTCCATAGTAAAGTTTTTCATGATTCTAAGTATAAACTTTTTAAAGTTCAAGTAAAGAGTGTAGAGCAAAATGGACATCTTAATAGAGCGTTCATTTCGATTACAACAATCGATAGAAAGCATTCGAGCCCTTATTGAATATGACACTCCCGGTGTATTAGATATGCCAGGATTTTTATACCTTTGCCGAAAACTAACACGGCCGGGGAATTTCAACTGGATAAATGCGCTAAAATTCTTGATGTTGGGAAGTACCTTGATTCGATGATTTCAGTGATTTCGAGGAACTGGGAGAATCCTACGTTTTACCCGACTGTAGACCTGTTGAGATTGTTTAAAAACAAAATAGAGAAGGCAGCCGAATAAGCTGCTTTTTTTGATTATATCCAACTTTGTTTCTATTATATAAAGTATTCGTTATATTTGCATAGGAAATCATCTAAAAATGATGTTTTTTTGCTTTCGGTTTTACTTATGATTTACGAAGGCTCTAAAATTGATAGGCTAATTATTTTATAGCTAGATTGTTATATTTAAATAACTCCAAATTTCTTATAATGTTTATGTCCATTCTTTTGATTGGAATGTAAGTAAATGATTGAGTTAATGGTAAGTGAAGAGGGTGTCCTTTTCGAGTAATAATTAAAGATCGTAAAATGAGAGAAACAAATTTTTGTCGCTATTTTGGTAAATTTCATTCTGTTCCATCTGATCCCGAAGAAGCCAAAATATATAATTACGAACAAAAATACATGAACTGTTACTATGCTGAAGACAGCAGTCATTTGCTTGATGAAGAGATGGATTGGTATGATCAAGCCGGTTTATCTCATTTCTGTGAAAATGATTCTACCCCTTATTCACTGAAAGCACATTTATATGTGTCTTATCGTCGTGACAATGAGGACTCCACTCCTGAAAGTTTCAAACAGTGGTATAAACAGATTTACCTGAAACGTGGAAATTCTTAAAAAAGAGGTGTGTTCTGCATTTTGTTGGCACTTTGTATAGTTTTGCTCTCATCATGCAGGCATCATAGTGTTTAACCCGATGACTGGGAACTAAAGTTTTCCATTATCTTTATAATAGGCATATTGATCTATATAAGTTGATTCATTCATTTTATCGCACAGCCGCCATGTAACTTGTGGCAACCGTTGTTTTGAATTGATAAAAATCTGTTTGGATGATGATTTTTTGCTTGTATTCGACAAAGAGAAGGCAGCTTACTAGGCTGCCTTTATCTTTACCCCTTCATCAACATAATATCCGCTCTCATCTCTATATAGTCCTTGTATTTGTCCGGGTTGTTCACATAGTCTATTACTCTGTTTATGGCTATCTCCGCCTGTTTCTGCTTTACTTTTGTATAAAAAACGCTCGCATCGGTCGGCAAACTGGATGTGGGCGTTTGGTGGTTAATAGGTTAATTATTAGTGAAATTGAGATTTATTATTTAGGTGTAATTATGGTCATTACTTTTAGTGCATCTGTTTCTCGGTTCAAGTCACGTTCTATTCCTACCGGATTGGCAACTCTTCCTTCAGGATCGTAAACAAAACAAATTAGAGTATCGCAATCAGGGTGTGCGGTGTATCTCTCTATGTCTATCATTAACTGTTCACCTACTTCTTTGGCTCCTAAATTATTCCGAGTCTTCTTCACCTCTATGACAATCTTCTCCTTTTTTAGAAGGAAATCCATACGAGAAGCAGCACCTGCATAAGTTGGCGTCCACTCTTCTGCGCGTACATCATCGAAGTGCAAACGAAGAAGTGCGTGTAGTAAGTCCTGCACATCATATTCATCCACTATCTCGATAGTTGAACGGTTTGCATGACGTTGTTTTAGCTGACGTGATATTTGATGAAAACGATTACAGATATTTTGCACTGTGGTAATTGTATCATTAGAGTCGATGTTAGTACCATCTTCCCTAATTTCTATTTCTGCAATCATGCCATCCATCATTGTAGCACATCTATCTAAATCTCTTAAATATGATTCCTTTATTTTGGTGTTGTGAGTCATTGATGGGCTAATTAATTGTACTTGGGGATAAAAAGCTAAAGCATCAAATCTTTTATAATAATTGGAATTAATTCCAAAAATAGCTTTTATCACGACTTGGGTCTGCTCTCTCCAAGACTGAAAAGGTTTAACTAAAGAGTTTTCGTATACTTTGAGTGAATCGATTTCATTCTGTTGCTTTATAATAAGTTCTTTTGCTCTTTTTTTTTCCATTCTTTTGCTATTTTTAAAGGTTTTCCGCCAGTTTCTTAATATCCTCCTTGCTATTCACAACATGAGTGCTGTCCCCGATCCGGATGGCTCCGACTACTTCGTCGGAAGACTTCTCGAATAGAGCTGTGACTTCCACTCCAAGAGCATCGGCTATCTTGGAAAGTGTTTCAATAGTGGGATTGCCTTTTGACAACGTATTAGCTAATGTAGAACGGGCTACCCCCATTTTGTCAGCTAAATCTTGCAGGGTAATACCTTGCGATTTACAATGTTCGGTTATTCTTAGGTTCATAAGCATGTATTTTTTTACAAAAGTACGTTTATTCTCATTTTATACTATTATAATAGTATTAAATAAGGTTAATATACTAATTAAATAGTTCTTTTTGTTCGCATGCGTACTATTTAAATAGTATATTTGCATCATCAAAGTACAACAAAATAGTATAAACGCTAAAAATATACGATTATGAAACGCTACAACTTATCTCAAATCATGAAAGATGCTCATAGATTATATAATAATGAGTATCAGAGAAAAGGTCGCTCTTGGGGCGAATGTCTGCAAACTGCTTGGCGTTGGGCGAAAGATGCTGTAAAGGTACGTGCAGAGAAAGAAGCCAAGTTACAAGCTATGGTTGAAGCAAGCTGGGCTGCTCATAATGAAAGAAAGAACCAACCGGCACAACCGGATAGCTTAACTTGGTCTGACTGTTACAATTCAAATAGTAAAGGCTATATGGGCTCTCAATACTGCGGTGATTAAAGCAAAAGAATATAGAAATGAATAAAGAATAAACATTAAATAAAAAGAATTATGAAAGCAACAATAGCAATGACAAAAGAAGCTCAAAAGAGAGGTGAGTATAAAGAGACATCTTTGGATGCATATAAGAAGAACGCAGATTTTCTTATTATCTCATGTGGTTACAGAAGTGCAATCAGCTTTAACAAGCCCGTTGAACTGAAAGAAAGCCGTTCTATCAGCCGTGCAAACTGTGGTGGTCATGTCTATTATGTAACTGATAAGGCACTGGATAAACTGAAAAAAGAATATTCGTGGTCTTGTGATTTCTAATATAGTCCGAAAGTGGTAGTCTTAGACGTTGGCAATAGCGATTAAGTGAGTGCACGCACTGAAATCGAACCGTCAGCCGGATTTTAAAGTATAAACACATAAAATATAACGATTATGAAAAAAGAAAAATATGGCAACAATTGAAATTGAATGTTCAAATACACATTCAATACCAGTATTCAGCGACTTTTTAAATGAAGTACAAAAGCGGTTTTATATTGAGAAAGAAGCTAAGAGTGAATTATATTCTTTTATCATACAGATGGGGCTGTTAGACCAATTTAGAGAGTTTTCTCAGCATTATAAGGGCGTGAATCATCATGCTGCGTGTATTGATATGCTCACAGTATGATTTTTACACGATTATTCAGAAAGGCAGTCTTAGCACGACCTTTGAAGACTGCCTTTTATTTATTAACTTTAAAGCAAAAAAGCATGGATGAAATTTGGAAAGATATCAAGGGATATGAAGGCTTTTACCAAGTATCTAATTTAGGTAGGGTTCGTTCACTTGATTGTGTTATTATTAGGGTAAATGGGAGAACCATGACTAGAAAAGGGGCATTAATTTCACATAAAATTAATACTCAAGGTTATCCAACAGTCAGACTTCACATAAAGGGAAAATATCAAAATATTCCATTACATAGATTAATAGCAGAAGCCTTTATTCCAAATCCAGAGAATAAACCATGCGTAGATCATATAAATACTATAAGAATAGATTATAGTATAGACAATTTAAGATGGGTTACATATAAGGAAAATTCAAACAATCCAATTACTCATAAAAGGAATAAACAGAATTCCTCCTCTAAAGAAGCAATTGCGAAGAAACTCTCTACATTAGTTCGTAATAAAGCGAAAAATGCTCCTAGAAAAGTTTATCAGTTTAGTAAAGATGGTACTTTCATTGCTGAACATGAAAGTGCAAGCGAAGCTGGTAGAAAATTGAATATTTATTGTGGGCACATTTCATCAGCTTGTAATAGATATGCCCACCAAATAACCGCTGGCGGATTTCTATGGTCATATAACAAGAATGAGGTACCAGAATATAAGCCATGCAAGAAAAATATGAGACCAATAAATCAATATGACAAGGAAGGTAACCTTATAAAAAGATGGGATAGTGTTAAATCCATATTGAAGCAATTCAACATCTCAAGATATTATTTACTGCAATGTCTACAAAAGAAAGTCGAGGTTCACGATGGCTTTAGATGGGAGTATGACGAGAAACAGCCTACTTAAAGTATCTAGATTGGGAAACATGACTTCAAGTAGGCTGTTGTTTCTTACTGCTGTAGAAGAATAAGTCTTTCTCTGAATTCTATAACATCTTTGTATTTATCGGGGTTATTCACATAATCAATAACCCTTTCTACGGCTGCTTTAGCTTGTATAGCTCTAGTGCGTGTATAATATCGAATAACTCCCCTACTCTTATCTGAATGACCGAGACAGTAATCTATCACCCCATCTGGTATGCCAAGTTCGGAAGCGAACTGGGCGAAAGTTTTGCGGGCAGAATAAAAGCACAATGTCTGTTTGATTCCTAAGTGCTCTTTTAGCTCTCTCATGCAAAGATTGATATATTTTTGCAAATTAGAATAGGTATAAGAATACCCTAAATCCAAAAATCCTTTTTTATTTATGTACTTACTGATAATTGCTTTCGCTTCGCTATGTATAGGTATCGTTATGACTGATTTTCCAGTCTTAGCATGAACAGTCTTGATTCTTTCAAAAGAAAGTATATCCACCGACAAATCAACAGATAATAAATCTTTCAGATTGATACCACACAAATAGAAAGAGAGTAAAAACATATCCCGACCTAAATTCAACCGTTTTCCTTCGACTTCCGCCCTTTGTATTTTCTGAAATTCTTCTATTGAAAGATCGCACTCTTTAGGTTCTGCTGTTGGTATTTTCGTGTACGCAAATGGGTGCACATCCGTTTTCAGAACACCTGATTTTATCAGCTCGTTTATCCGGGCTTTCAGATGGGTCAATCTCAATCCGATGTTCCCATTAGCATAACCTTTCTTTATCATCCACTTTTTAAAATGTTCTACCAACAAAGTATTAATTGCAGGAATAGGTACATCTCCTTCCGAATTAGCAAACACCCGTACAGTCTCCTCATTCATTTTGGCATAGCTTTCCCTACCCTCTTCCCTAATTTCATTTATGCGCTGTTTCCAGAAATCCAAAAACGAAATATGTGAAGGGCGTTCTTTAGACATTATAATCCGCTTTATCTGAATTGCAGAAAAATAGTCTATGCATTCAATAGAATTAAATTTCTCTTTGTATTGTGAAAACACAAATTCAAGCCTTTTATTCATGACATTCGCATCCTTCCGGTAAGCGACTTTACCGTTATCGAATTCTGCAATATCATCTAACAGAAACTCTGTTTTGATGTAGGCACGTTCTTTCTTTTGGGAGATGCAGACTAAGATGGGAAGCCTGCCATCATGTTCCTTAATGGAACTTAAAATTGTTAATCTGATTGTTGCCATAGTCGAATAATCAAAACACAATTCTACTATACAATTTTGTGCAAATATATACGCAGATTTATGTTTTTTTTATTCGGAATTGAATTTTTAGAAAAGAGAAACGCTGATTAAACAACTAATAATCAGCGTTTTATTTGAGAGCCGCTAGCCAGACTTGAACTGGCGACCTACGCGTTACGAATGCGTTGCTCTACCAACTGAGCTATAGCGGCGTTTGTCTCTCGTTTACGGCGTGCAAAATTACAGCTTTATTTGAGAAAACAAAAAGAATCCGATTATTTTTTGAGCATAATTTTTAAATCAACTTTTGTTGACGTAATCTAGAACTTTTCTTTGCGCTCAAATTTTCCGTCCTCGGTATAGTACTTCCATGTCCCCTTCGGTTTATTATTTGCATACTTTCCACGAAGCTTCAATGTCCCATCTTCATAATATTCACGGTAACGACCGTGACGTTTTCCTTCTTTTACTTCCACTTCACTCTTCAACGCTCCCTCCGGATAAAACTCCCTTAAAACGTTTCCTTCAAACTTTTCGACATAGAAACGCTTCAATTCGCTCATCTGTTCTTTTTCAGTTTCAGCATCTTCGTTCATTTCCTCATCATCTTCATCGGTAGCAATGGCAACAACCTCCTCCGGTTGATATGGACTGTAATCCATCACATATTGCAAAGAAGCTGACCGTCCATCTCCTATAACCTGCATAGTCCAGTAAGGAAACGAATACAGAATATCTTTATTGGATTGTATTTCATTCCATGTGGCAGGATTCATCATAGGTTTCAGTTGGGAATAAAACTTGTGCACATCCGTATATAAGAAAATGGTAGAACTTGACTTTAAATAGGAAAGCGCATTTTCAAATCCCGGATTATTTTTCAATAAATTCTTCTGTTCGTAATCTTCCACAAAAGAGAGCAAAGACGCAGCCTTATTACTAAAAACTACATAATCATCGACATAAGTATAATATGGCTTTTCAAATTTATCAAATAGTTTTCCAAAGAACAGTCGGAAAAAGCCTTTCATTTCGACGTAATTAATCTCGAAATCTTTATAATTGACCGTCTTTATCTTAACCGGACTGCGCCGCTTAATCTTCTTTTCTATTAATTCCATGTTCTTATGGGCATCTTTTACACTTTTAGCTCTGATAGCCAGAATTAGTTCTGGGTCATGTCCCAACAACCCCGGTTCGGATTGCGTTATAGCAAATTCCCCCGACATCCAACTCAAAAAGTTTTCTTCCAAAGATATCCCGAATAGCCCTTCAATCTTTTTCCGGGAACTTTGATAAGAATCATACAATTGTTTATTATGAACCGACATTGCATTCTCCAGCTCTTTTACAAAAGTTACCGGGTTGTTGAAACCTATATTGGTATAAAGAGCCGTCCGCCCGGACAGAATCTCATGCGCTTTCATTTTATGTTTTCCCGAATTCAATAAAGCAGTGACATAAGGATCGGCAGAATCTTTTCTCAACGTATACCCTTTCACTTCCATCCGCTCCTTATCCATATTTAGGTAAAGTCCGGCAAAATTCATAGAATTGCTAAACAGATCAATGTATTCGTTTCTTGCCCCCAGATAAATAGACATGAATTGAGGTACGCGCGCATAATTAATAAAGACTCTGACAAGCCCCTTGCCGGAAACCAACTTCTCCGTTTCAATAAAAGACTGGTCGAGTCCGATTTTGGGTTTATTACGCGAATCAATAGCAGATTCGACAAGCCCGGACGTATAAGATCCTACCAAATGATTATCCACAAAAGCAATATAGAAAATATCCCTTGTTTCGGAATCACGCATTTCAAGGATATTAATGCCGTTATGTATCCGGTTGGTGACAGTAAAGCCACTCATGACCAATACGGTTTCCACCTGATCTTTCAATAAATCCATTTTCGATGTTTTCTGCATATCCAGAATCAGCAGAAAATCCCACTTTGTGGCACGAGTCTTGTGAAGCGAAATAAGCATATCCCGTTCACCAACAAGCGACAACAACACTTTATTGCTTTTGACTACCGAATCGAGCTTCTCTACACTCTCCGTTACTTCCTCGAAAGATTTCGCTTTCTTCAGACATTGCCATGTTTCACTTCCACTAAACTTTTCCCAATCTTCAATCGGAGCCGATGATTGAATGATAAACGCAGCATCTTCGGGAACCAGATAGATTTGCTGAATATTACGATCAGGCGAAACAAATAAATAAACTACGGAATATACAACATATACCGCCAAAGCTAATGCAGCCACAACTAAAGTTCTCTTTACAATTTTCGAGGTACTTTTTTTCTTCTCCGGGCCTGCATATTGCTCTTCTTGCCCGCAATTTAATTCATTCATTATTGTTCTGTTATAAACTTGAGTGGACAAAGATACTAAAAAAACTATTCTGAATAAAACATAAACCATTGACTCGTATCGTAAATATGTACTAACTTTACAGCATGAAAAAGAAATTCCAACTCGAAGTTCCGGGAGGAGCCGATAAAGTCTTACTTCATACCTGTTGTGCTCCTTGTTCATCAGCCATTATTGAATGTATGATGCAACATCACATCACCCCTGTTATCTATTATTGCAATCCTAATATCTATCCGCTGGAAGAGTATATGATAAGAAAAGACGAATGTACACGCTATGCCCAATCATTGGGATTGGTGATAATAGATGCTGATTACGATCATGAAAACTGGCGATGCCATATAGCAGGAATGGAGCAGGAACCCGAAAGAGGAGGACGCTGCCTACGTTGCTTTAAACTACGCTTATTGGAGACCGCCCGTTATGCACATGAACATGGCCTTTCCGTAATAACCACAACGCTTGCTTCCAGTCGTTGGAAAAGTCTGGAGCAGATTAATGAAGCCGGACAATATGCCACCGCTTCATACCCGGATGTCACATACTGGGAACAGAATTGGCGGAAAGGCGGACTTAGCGAACGACGCATCGCCATCATTAAAGAGTATAACTTCTACAACCAACAATATTGCGGTTGTGAATTCAGCATGAGAAAAGAAGAATAAAACAAACCCGCCATTACTAGCTAACCAATGAATCGAAGTAAAAAAGGTAAAAACAGAAAGCTATTCAAAAAGAAATCACATTCCAATAACAGATTAGGATGTATCATCGCCATCATTGTGCTCATTCCTATTCTTTTTGGCGTCTATTTATATTGCCAACAGATTAATACCCAGAATAATAATGAACCGCAAACCGATGTCTCCCTTCAAATTCCACTTGGCAAAGATCTGGAGACACCTGTATCACTAGTTCCCCGGCAAGAACAAATCATCCGCCATAGCGGATATACGGTATCATATAACAAAGATTTAAAAATTCCCAACTGGGTTTCTTACGAATTAACCAGGGAAGAAACCAAAGGAAAAGAAAAAAGAGGTAATCGCTTTATTGCCGATCCACTAGTGACAGGTCCGATTGCCACAAATGCCGACTATACCCGTTCAGGATACGACAAAGGACATATGGCTCCCGCAGCAGATATGAAATGGAGTCCTGAAGCCATGAAAGAATCATTTTATTTCAGCAATATGTGTCCGCAACATCCACAACTAAACAGAAGAGGATGGAAAAATCTGGAAGAAAAAATCCGGAATTGGGCTATAGCAGACAGCGCCATCATTATTATATGTGGCCCTATTATTGAAAAACATCCCAAAACAATCGGAAAGAATAAAGTCGTAGTACCTCAAAAGTTTTTTAAAGTAGTCCTTTCTCCTTTTGTCAAGCCGATGCGAGCTATCGGTTTCTTATTCAATAATGAGCAGGCAGTAGAACCTCTATCATCCTATACGGTAACAATAGATAGCATCGAGAGCCTGACTAACATGGATTTCTTCGCACCTCTGCCCGATGAGATAGAAAACAAAATAGAAGCAGATATTAATTACTCCCTGTGGCCTAATTAAGTAGCAAAACTCGTTTCTCTGAAATGAATTCATTTCCCTGTGCTAATGGCATTCTAGTTACAAACAGACTTGCACTTCAATAAAAGGGAGTTGTTGTATTACTCTCAAGGTTTCACATTGTAACGTCAAGAGATTGTCTTATTCCCACATATTGTGGGAAAGTATTCTCTTATTTTATGAGAAAACATTCCCATATATTACGAGAAAATAGTCCCACAATATATTTGAATAATGGAACTACGCTGGAAACAAAAAGATAATTGCAATGAATGCCAAGCAGCACAATAAGCAACTGAATAAATCAAGCAAGGCAAACGCAACGTGAAAGAATGGATTCATTACCGCATCGAAAGAAAACATACTTTTGATATAGTCTTCTTATGATTCATCCTAAAAAGAGAACACTCCTATCCAAATTCTTTTTATCTTTGACGAACTTTTTAAATACACCTCAAAAGATGAAGAAAAAAAAGAGAAATATTCTACTATCAATTCTAATCGGAGCATTCCTCCTTTGTGCAGTTGCCGGAGGCACCTTTTATTATTATCTGTTTGCCCCCCAATTTCACCCATCTAAAACCGTATATATTTACGTAGACCGGGATGATACTGCCGATTCTATCTACCATAAAATAAAAGAATTCGGGCATGTCAATAAGTTCACCGGATTCCAGTGGATGGCAAAATACAAGGATTTCGATCAGAATATCCATACCGGTCGTTATGCCATTCGCCCCAATGACAATGTTTATCATGTATATAGCCGTTTTTCCAGAGGTTATCAGGAGCCTATGAACCTTACTATCGGAGGCGTCCGGACATTAGACCGATTAGCACGAAGCATTGGAAAACAACTCATGATAGACTCTGCCGAAATCGCCAGCCAGTTATTCGACTCTACTTTCCAGGCTCAAATGGGATACACAACCATAACACTCCCCAGCCTTTTCATACCGGAAACCTATCAGGTATATTGGGACATGAGCGTAGACGATTTCTTTAAACGAATGAAGAATGAGCACGAACGCTTCTGGAACAAAGAACGTCTGGCACAAGCCACCGCTATCGGCATGACACCGGAAGAAGTCAGCACTCTTGCTTCCATCGTTGAAGAAGAAACCAACAACAATGAAGAAAAGCCAATGGTAGCCGGATTGTATATCAACCGTTTACATCAAGATATGCCTTTGCAGGCAGATCCTACCATCAAATTTGCACTACAGGATTTCGGTCTGCGCCGAATCACCAACGAAAATTTAAAAGTCAATTCCCCCTATAACACCTATATAAATACCGGTCTGCCTCCAGGCCCCATCCGTATCCCTTCTAAAAAGGGAATAGACAGCGTATTGAACTATACCAAACATAACTATATCTACATGTGTGCTAAAGAAGATTTTTCCGGAACTCACAACTTTGCATCCAATTATGCCGACCACATGGCAAATGCAAGAAAATACTGGAAAGCCCTGAATGAAAGAAAGATTTTCAAGTAAATTTGTGATAAAACGAACGGAAAAGCCTATCTTTGCCCGATAGATTAACAAACTGTGATCAACACTAAATAAAAGAAATATATATGAGCAAGCAACTCTTACTTGGCGATGAAGCCATTGCACAAGCTGCACTGGATGCCGGACTTTCAGGTGTTTATGCCTATCCTGGTACTCCTTCAACTGAAATTACGGAATATATTCAAATGGCCCCAATAACGACCGAACAGAATATACACAACCGTTGGTGTGCCAATGAAAAAACAGCGATGGAAGCTGCGTTGGGTATGTCATTCGTTGGTAAACGGGCATTAGTTTGTATGAAGCACGTAGGTATGAATGTAGCTGCCGACTGTTTTGTCAACTCTGCCATCACAGGCGTGAAAGGTGGATTGATCGTGATAGCAGCAGACGACCCCAGTATGCACTCTTCGCAGAACGAACAAGACAGCCGTTTCTACGGAGATTTCTCACTGATTCCCATGTACGAACCCAGCAATCAGCAGGAAGCGTATGATATGGTATACAGTGGTTTTGAATTCTCTGAAAAATTGGGCGAACCTATCTTGATGCGTATGGTAACCCGCCTTGCACACTCCCGCTCTGGAGTAGAATGCAAAGCGCAAAAGCCACAGAATGGCATCTCTTTCAGCGAAGATCCTCGTCAGTTCATCTTGTTACCTGGAAATGCCCGTAAACGCTACAAAGTATTACTTGCGCGCCAAGACGAGTTTATCAAAGTTTCGGAAGAATCACCTTATAATAAATATACAGATGGTCCTAACAAAAAGTTAGGAATTATCGCTTGTGGCATCGGCTACAACTATCTGATGGAAAACTATCCTGAAGGTTGCGAATATCCGGTACTTAAAATCGGCCAGTATCCATTGCCTAAAAAGCAATTACATCAATTGATTGAATCCTGTGACGAAATCCTCGTTCTGGAAGACGGACAACCCTTTGTAGAAAAACAATTGAAAGGTTATCTGGGCATCGGCGTTAAAGTAAAAGGACGCTTGGACGGCACTCTGTCACAGGATGGAGAATTAAATCCGGACTCTGTAGCCCGCGCCGTAGGCAAAGAGAATAAATCGGAATTCGGCATTCCTTCTGTCGTAGAAATGCGTCCGCCTGCACTTTGCGAAGGTTGCGGACATCGCGATATGTATATCACACTAACCGAAGTTCTGAAAGAAGAATACCCATCTCATAAAGTATTCAGCGACATCGGCTGTTACACGCTAGGCGCGAATGCTCCTTTCAATGCAATCAACTCATGCGTAGACATGGGCGCCTCCATCACGATGGCGAAAGGTGCGGCTGACGGAGGTCTTTTCCCGGCTGTAGCTGTCATCGGAGACTCCACATTCACCCATTCCGGAATGACCGGACTATTAGATTGTGTGAACGAGAATGCCAGTGTAACCATCGTCATCTCCGACAATGAAACTACCGCCATGACAGGTGGACAGGACTCTGCCGGAACCGGACGTATCGAAGCGATCTGTGCAGGTATCGGAGTAGATCCGGCTCATATCCGCGTCGTTACTCCGTTGAAGAAAAACTATGAGGAGATGAAGCAAATCATTCGCGAAGAGATCGAATACCGTGGTGTATCTGTCATTATTCCACGTAGAGAGTGTATCCAGACATTAGCACGCAAAAAAAGAAGTAAGTAAGCCATGAAGAAAGACATTATATTATCAGGAGTCGGTGGACAGGGAATTCTGTCTATTGCTACAGTGATCGGCAAAGCTGCCTTGAAAGAAGGATTATATATGAAACAAGCAGAAGTGCACGGAATGAGCCAACGCGGAGGAGATGTTCAATCCAACCTCCGTATCAGCGACCAGCCGATTGCTTCAGACTTGATCCCATCAGGTAAATGCGACCTTATCATTTCATTGGAACCCATGGAAGGATTGCGCTACCTCCCTTATCTTAGCCCTAACGGTTGGTTAGTGACTAACGAAACTCCGTTTGTCAATATCCCCAATTATCCGGAAGCAGACAAAGTAATGGCAGAAATCAATAAGCTGCCTCACAAAATTGTGTTGAACGTAGACAAAGTAGCCAAAGAAGTAGGCTCCGCCCGCGTTGCCAACATAGTCTTACTGGGAGCAACCATTCCATTCCTTGACATCGACTACGAAAAAGTACAAGACAGCATCCGTGAAATCTTCCTGCGCAAGGGAGAAGCAATTGTAGAAATGAATCTTAAAGCATTGGCCGCCGGCAAGGAAATTGCAGAAAAGCTAATGTAATAACAGACATTATCATGAATACACAATATTGGGAAGAAGAACTAGAAACCATGAGCCGGGAGAAGTTGCAGGAATTACAACTTCGACGGCTTAAGAAAACAATCAATATAGCTGCAAACTCCCCATATTACAAAGAAGTTTTCAGCAAACATGGCATCACTGCAGATAGCATACAATCATTAGACGATATCCGCAAATTGCCCTTTACTACCAAAGCCGATATGCGTGCCCACTATCCTTTCGGGCTGGTAGCAGGTGATATGAGCAATGATGGTGTACGTATTCACTCTTCTAGTGGTACTACCGGAAACCCGACAGTTATTGTTCATTCACAGCACGATCTCGACTCCTGGGCCAACCTGGTAGCCCGCTGCCTGTACGCAGTAGGAATACGCAAGACCGACGTCTTCCAAAACAGCTCCGGATACGGTATGTTTACAGGAGGGTTAGGCTTCCAATACGGTGCAGAACGCCTGGGCTGTCTGACAGTCCCTGCCGCAGCCGGAAACAGTAAACGACAGATTAAATTCATCAACGACTTCAAGACTACCGCTTTACATGCTATCCCCAGCTATGCCATCCGCCTTGCCGAAGTCTTTCAGGAAGAAGGCCTTGATCCCAAAGGAACCACACTGAAAACGCTGGTTATCGGTGCTGAACCTCACACCGACGAACAACGCCGGAAAATAGAAAAGATGCTGGGCGTAAAAGCATACAACAGCTTCGGTATGACAGAAATGAACGGTCCCGGTGTTGCTTTCGAATGTCAGGAACAAAACGGAATGCACTTCTGGGAAGACTGTTATCTGGTAGAAATTATCGATCCGGAAACAGGAGAACCCGTTCAGGAAGGAGAAATCGGAGAATTAGTACTTACGACTCTCGACCGGGAGATGATGCCGTTAATCCGCTATCGCACCCGTGACTTAACCCGTATTCTTCCGGGAAAATGCCCCTGCGGCCGCACGCACATCCGTATTGATCGTATCAAGGGACGCAGTGATGATATGTTCATTATCAAGGGAGTAAATATCTTCCCGATGCAAGTAGAAAAGATACTCGTACAATTTCCCGAATTAGGCAGCAATTACCTGATTACACTGGAAACAGTCAACAACCAAGACGAGATGATCGTCGAAGTAGAATTAAGCGACCTTTCCACTGACAATTATATTGAACTGGAGAAGATCCGCAAGGATATAACCCGCCAATTAAAGGATGAAATATTGGTGACTCCCAAAGTTAAACTGGTAAAAAAAGGCTCTCTCCCGCAAAGCGAAGGAAAAGCCGTCCGAGTAAAAGACTTAAGAGACAACAAGTAACAATTCAAATTTCCATGTGCTAATATACCAACCGCTGTTCACCATGCGGAATGGAATATTAGCACATTATTTAATTAATATCATACAGCATGCAATTACTTAAAAAAAGAATTCTGCAAGACGGAAAGTGCTACGAAGGAGGTATCCTGAAAGTAGACGGTTTTATTAATCATCAAATGGACCCTGTCCTGATGAAATCAATCGGAGTTGAGTTTGTCCGCCGTTTTGCAGCCACAAACGTAAATAAGATTATGACGATCGAAGCCAGCGGCATCGCCCCTGCTATCATGACAGGCTACCTGATGGATTTACCAGTTGTATTTGCAAAGAAAAAGTCTCCTAAAACCATCCAGAATGCACTAAGTACCACCGTGCACTCATTCACCAAAGACCGTGATTATGAAGTCGTTATCAGTGCAGATTTCCTCACCCCGAACGACAATGTTCTTTTCGTGGATGACTTTCTCGCATACGGAAATGCCGCATTGGGCATTATCGACCTCGTCAAGCAATCCGGAGCAAATTTGGTAGGAATGGGCTTCATTATTGAAAAAGCCTTCCAGAATGGCCGCAAAATACTTGAGGAACAAGGTGTCAGAGTAGAAAGTCTGGCCATCATTGAAGACTTATCCAACTGCTGCATTAAAATCAAAGACGAGTAGATTAATTGGCGAGTAGATTAATTAGGATTGAAATACTGCCCTTTATCTTTCGTTCTTTTCCCATATTGCACCGCATGCTGCGGACAAACATGATAACATGCCAGGCATGAGGTGCAATCCATCCCCCAAACAGGCTTTCTGCCCATCATCATAATATTCCCTACCGGACAACTCTTCTCACAACGCTTACATCCAATACAAGCATCCGTAGTATAAAAATTCCCGGGAGACATCTGAAAGCGATTAAATAAAGGATTGATAATCCTCGTCTTAATAAAAGGAATACTCCCTTCATGACAAAGAAACAACTCCTCTCTCCTACTTATTGAAGCATTTATTTGATTGAGAGTCGGAATAGCATCTCCCAGTTTTTTCTCCTCCAATTCTTTCTTATCTACGTCAAAACCGGGAAGCAATACATAATTATTGGGCATAGTCACAGAAAAGCCTGCATGACACTTCCAGCCTTTATGACTCAAAGCCTTCTCCAGCACCTGCTGCGTAAGCCCGGTATTATCCCCACAGGAACAAACAAAAAACAAATATTGTCTTTTATACCCCTTTAAAGAGAGTTGCCGAATAAAATTAAGTACGATTTCAGGAGGAGCCCACGAATAGATAGGAAATACAAAACCGATCTTTTCACCTGCCTGCAAACTAAACTCCAATGCTTCATTCTTTAGCGCATCGGGAATAAAAACCAACTCTTCTTTTTGCTCTTTGGAAAGCTGATTTGCAATCCACTTAGAATTACCTGTACCGGAGAAATAAAATATCATAGAAAAGTATATAAAAAAAGCCGCATCGACGATGTGATGAAACTCTGATAGAACAAGATTTGAGCGCTCGCCCTCTTTGTAATCCACCGGCTTAAAGCTGTCCCGAAGGATGTGGCCCGCCATTGAAGA
>ERZ773190.1147-NODE-1147-length-26385-cov-9.028409_pt1 | contig 26385 bp, 20 predicted proteins | sample MGYA00511111_ERZ773190 | MGnify/ENA primary metagenome ERZ773190 (study PRJEB29015, sample SAMEA2737777) | human gut metagenome | biome: human gut; feature: human-associated habitat; material: faeces | place: China | collected 2012 ... | reverse complement strand
GGACCTTATATTGCAGATGGATGCCGTACTGGCTGCCATCGCCCAGCAGCGCCTCGAAGCGGGGCGTGTCGGTGGGGGTCGAGATGATGAGGATGTCCTGGATGCCCGCCAGCATGAGGGTGGACAGAGGATAATAGATCATCGGCTTGTCATAGACGGGCAGCAGCTGTTTGCTGGTGACCATCGTCAGCGGATAGAGCCGGGTGCCGGCACCGCCGGCCAGAATGATACCTTTCATTTTGTGCACTCCTTATATTATGAAATAAAAAAGTTGTGCAGCTTGTACAAGGCCTAGCAGCGTATCCGCCGGGTCCTGTATGGATTCAAAGCGGAGCTGCGTCCGCTGTAAACATTGTTGGTGGTAATACGCCGCCAGCCGCCGGGCTTCCCGCGCCACGCGCGCTGGCAGGATTTCGCTATGCACTACCGGCAGGCTTGCGATAGTATTACACCTTATTCTACTATCAAATCGAAAAAAAAGCAAGGAAAGAGCGCCCTCCACAAAAATTTTTGTGGAGGGCGCTCTTTTGTTTCATCAGCAAGCCCTCAGAACTTGAACCCCCACTTGTGGAAATACCGCAGCAGGCTCCCGGTCTGCCACAAAAAGGGCTTGAGGCTGCGGTGGGCTGCACGATGCCATGCATGGATGGCGGTGTACTGCGGCACGAGGTAGGCTTTGCCGGTGGTGCGCATCTTCTGGGTCAGGTCGGCATCCTCCACATACATGAAGTAGTGCTCATCGAAGCCGCCTACGGCCTTGAACTCCGCCGTCCGCACAGCGGAAAAGCTGCCGGTGCAGAACTCGATCTCAACGGGAGCGGACAGATCCTCCCCCTCCATCAAATACGCACGGTTATATTTCTCCCAGAATTTCAAAAAAGGCAGCTGGCGGTAGACCATGGGCCGCAGCGCACAGCGCCGCAGCGGCAGGCTCTGGGAACGGCCATCCGGGAAGCGCAGCCCCGGCCGGGCCATCACAGCATCCGGATGCTCCGCCATCCAGTCGGCCAGGTCGCTGAGGGTATCAGCAGTGAGCTGGATGTCCGGGTTCAGGATAAAGTGGTAGTCGCTCGTCAGCTCCGGCAGGACAGTGTTGTGTCCGGTGCCGAAACCGCCGTTCTCCTTGCGGCAGCGCACCTCGACTTTCTGGCCGGGCTGAGTGCTCAAAGCGCCGCCCTTCACGGCGGCTTCCAGACGTGCGCCGCTGCCGTCGGGGCTGGCGTTGTCCACCAGATAGAGGGTCAGCGGGTGGCGGCGGGTGTATTGCAGCACCGTCTGCGCCGCCTTGAGGGCTTCGTCGCAGCCGTTATAGACAACGATACAGGCAGAGAGTTCCAAGTTCGTTCTCCTTATCATTCCAGCGGTAATATCTTCAGGCTGAAATCTTCGCGCTGGATGTCGAAGTTGGGATTGGTACAGGGGTCGCCTGCAGCCAGCAGGTCGCCCCAGCGGGCCTGAAAACGCAGCACCTCGCCCTGAAAACGCTTCTGCTTTTCGGGGTTGTCCTCCATGCCGCGGCTCTTGCTCTCGTAGTGGTAGAGCTGGGCAAACGGAGTGAATACGTTGGTGTAGCCTGCCTGACGGACGCGGACGCAGAAGTCCACATCGTTGAAGGCCACGGCATAGCTCTCGTCCAGACCGCCCACTTCGTCGTAGATCTCCTTGCGGATGAGCAGGCAGGCGGCGGTGTCAGCGTAGACGTCCTGCACATAGTTCAGGCGGCCCATATAGCCGTCGGAGCTGGCGGGATAGTACTTGTGCAGATGGCCCGCCACGCCGCCGATGCCGAAGCCGACACCGGCGTGCTGGATGGTATCGTCCGGGTAGAGCAGCTTGGCGCCCACGCAGCCCACCCGCTTCTGCTGGGCATACATGACCATCTCTTCCAGCCAGGCGGCGGTGATGACCTCGGTGTCGTTGTTGAGCAGAAGCAGATACTCACCGGTGGCGAACTTCTCGCCGAAGTTGTTCAGGGCGCTGTAGTTGAAGCCCTTGCCCTCCCAGGTGACGACCTTGAGGTTATCGGGGTGCTCTTTCTGCATCCGCTTATAGGTGCGGAAGGTTTCGGGGGCCTTGCTGTTGTTCTCGATGAGGATGATCTCAAAATCCGGGTAGGTGGTGCGGGCGTAGATGGACTCCACGCAGGTCTCCAAGTCGCGGATGTGGTCGCAGGTGGGGATGAGGATGCTCACCCGGCCCGGATGGTCGATCGTATAATCGGTCTTGTAGTAGCCCGGCGTACCCGGGATGAGGGACACATCGTCCACGGCCACGCCGCAGCGGGCGTAATGAGCCTTGAGGGCGGCAATGCCCGCGTCGATGCAGTAGGTCTTGGCGGAGATGTCGCTGGCCGTGCTGCCGGGGCTGGAACGCCAGTAATAGAGGGCGTGGGGGATGTGGACGATCTTCCGGGCCGTCTCGGTCAGGCGGAGGAAGAGCTCGTAATCCTGACTGCCGTTGTACTCCATCCGCTCCGGGCCGCCTGCGGCATCCATCAGCCGGCGGCTGAAGAGGGTCAGGTGGCAGATATAGTTGTTGGAGCGGAGGTTGTCCAGCATGAAGTCCGGCTTGAAGTGGTAGAGCACCACATTCTCCACCTTGCCCTCAAAGGTCGCCTCATCGGTATAGACGAAGTCGGCTCCCTGCTCGGCGATGGCCTTGGCCGCGTACCAGAGGGCGCAGGGATGGAGGATGTCGTCGTGGTCCAGCAGGGCGATGAAGTCGCCGGTGGCCATCTCGATGCCTTTGTTGGTGTTGCCGGGGATGAGCTCATTCTTCTCCAGCTTCCTGTAGCGGATACGAGGGTCCACAGCGGCGCGCTGCTGCACCATCTCGCCCACACCCGGGGCAGTGCCGGCATCCACACAGCAGAGCTCCCAGTTGCGGTAGGTCTGGTTCACAACGGAATCCAGCAGCTCTTCGAGGAAGTCCAGCGGGGTGTTGTAGAGCGGCACCACGATGCTGATTTTGGGGCCTGCAGGCTGGTCGCCTACCTGCCGCACCAGCAGTTCCACCGGTGCGAACCGGTCGGCGCGCATGACTTTGCCCGGGAAGAGGGCGGCGTACTCGCGGCGGGCGCGGGCCTGTTCCCGCACACCCTCGATGCCGCCGCTGCGCAGCTCCCGCAGGAGCACGAAGAGGGGCAGAGTGTGCCAGAGCTGGCGGCTCTTGCTGACGACATAGCGCATGGGCCAGGTCATCTTCCAGAACTTCGAGCCGGTCACCTCGCCGAGCGTCTTTTCCAGCTGCTGCTCATGGCTGCGGCTGAGCGAAAGGTCGGTGCGCAGCCGGGCGATGAGCTCGGCTTCCTCGCCGCAGGTGCGCTCGGCGCGCACCATCCGGTCACGCAGGATGTCCATTTCCATCTCGTAGCCCCGCACCATCTTCAGCTGGGTGGGCTGACTGGTGCAGAACAGCGCCGACGGCTGAGCGCGGCCCTTGCTGCGCCAGCCAAAATCGCGGAAGTATCCCCGCTGAGCCAGCTGCTCGGCCCAGCCCGCCATAACGGTGCTCTCATCGCTCACCAGCAGCACCCGGGCGGGCAGCGTCTCGGGCAGCGTTTCCCACGCGGGGTCTGCCACCACCAGAAGCTCTGCCTCAGAGCTCTCTGTCCACTCTTCTGCCTCCACACCTGCACTGTGCAGGGCTTTCGTCAGCAGGGGCATCTGCTCTCCCAGCAGGGCCGCCGAGGCGGGGTTTGCCTCCTCCGCGATGCGCTGCGCCAGTGCGCGGCAGCGATCCCGCTCCCGCTTTTCTTTCTTTTCCTTCTCCAACTGCATTCCGTTCTCTCCACCTGTTGTTCTTTATCGTATCGCTCCCGCTCTGGAGCGTGAAACGCGAAATAGTCTGTCTCTTGTGTACAAGCGTGTACAGTATACCAAATCACGTCTCATTTGAGAAGTATTTTGCGCAATTCCTTTTGATTTTTTACATGCCCAGCAGGCGGCGCAGCCAGCCGAACAGACCGCCGCCGGAGCTCGTGCCGCTGCCCACCGTCCGGATGGAAACGCCGGAGTAGTAGTGCTTCAGGATGTCGCGGTAGCCCATCCCCTCCTCGGCGGCGTAGCCCACGGCGCCGCACTGGCTCATGCCCACGCCGTGGCCGAAGCCGTAGTAGTACATACAGGGTACGCCCGTTGCATCCGTGCTGAAATCGAAGCAGTAGCGGGAGGACACGAACTGGCCGATATAGCGGTAGCTGCGGCCATTGGACACCAGCGTGTTGTACTGGACGAAGCCGCCGAGGTCTTTGTGGGTGGTGTCGGCGCTCTGGTAGGGCTCACCGGTACGGCTGTCGTTGTACTCGACATAGTCATAATCCTTGCCGATGATGCGGCGCATCTTCTCGTGGTACTGGCGCTCATAGGGGCTTTCCACGCTCTTGAGATACGGCACGTCCGAGCCCCAGGCGTCGAGGCTGGAACAGGTGCCGTAGACGCCGGTCTGGGTGTTGTAGCCCGCGCTGGCCGACCAGACGGCGTCGATGACGCTGCCGTTGTAGGTCAGCACCTCATCCTTCACCGACTCCACCGCCTTGCGGATAGCCGACCGGGCCGAGGACGGGATGTCCTCCACGGGGGTGTAGATGAGGGCGTTGGCCGAGGAGCCGTACTGCTTATGGTACTCGAGGTAGGAGTGGATGGCCACGGCCTGGGCCTTCCACGCCTCCTGCGCGGCGCTGGCGCTGACATAGCTGCCGATGGAGCCAAGCTCGGTGTAGGTGATGCCCACCAGGCAGTCCACGAGGTCCAGCGACACGTTCCGGCGCAGGCCCTTGCCCTTGATGTTCAGATAGGGCAGTGTAATCTTATCTTTGGAGCCGAAGAGCCAGCTCAGACAATTTTCCTCTTCTTCAGGGATAAGGGTGGTGTTTGCACCGCCAATGGTGGTGGCACCGGGTGCGGCATCCTCGGCGAACGCCGCCGGGACAGTCACACACAGCATCACAGCTGCCAGCACCAGCGCCGCCAGACGGCGCGCGAAACTCAGACTCTGCTTCACGGTCATTTCCTCCTGTGGTTTCTGGATCTTTTCATAGTTGTTATCAGTGTAACACACTGCGCCCCCGACGGCAAGGACGGAAGTTGTGCAAAAATGTGAAAAGACGCCTTTGCAAGCTGCCGGAATTATGATACAGTATAGCATGAGATGATATGCCCCCCTTTGGCGGGCATGACAGGGAGGGCCGGAATGGACAGCAGAGAGTTATATCCCAGCGACGAGCAGCGGCGCCGCATCATGGACTTTATCATGGCGGCGGGCGAGACGCTGCTGGAAAACGGAGCAGAGGTCTTCCGGGTGGAGCAGACGATGGAGATTATGGCCCGTAGCTTCCATCTGCGGGAGTTCCATGTCTACGTGCTGACCAACGGCATCTTCGCCAGCGCCGGCACGGCAGAGATCGCCGAAGTGCGGAACGTGCCGGTGCGGACGACTCACTTAGGCCGGGTGGTCGCGGTGAACGCCCTTTCCCGCGAGATAGCAGCCGGGGGCGTCACACTGGACGAGGCTGAACACCGCCTGGCCGAGGCCCGGCGCATCCCCTTCCCCAAGGGGAAGACCCAGCTCCTCGCCGGGATGAGCGGCACAGCCTGTTTTGCGCTCATCTTCGGCGGCACGATACGCTCGGCGCTGGCGGCAGCGGCGGCGGGTTTCATCGTCAGCGGCTATCTGCTGCTGTGCGAAAAGAAGAATCTTTCCAACGGCTTCCGCAAGATCTCGGCGGCAGCGCTCATTACATTGGTCTGCATTCTGGGGTGTCATCTGCTGGACACTGAGGCCAGCCACGCCATCATCGGCACCCTGATGATATTGACCCCCGGCATCGCTTTCACCATGGGCATCCGGGACTTCGTGCAGGGCGACTACCTCTCCGGCACCATCCGGATGATAGACGCCCTGCTCATCGCGGCCAGCATCGCCATCGGCACCGGCCTTGTTCTGAGCCTTACTTCTCTGCTGACGGGGGTGACGGTGGTATGATGACCTTGACAAGCACACAGATCGGCCAGCTGGTGGCACAGTTCTTTCTGGCCGGGGCGGGAACACTGAGTTTCGCCGTCCTCTTCGCCTGCCCTAAGCGCACGCTCCCCTGCTGTGCGCTGGTGGGCGCGGTGGGCTGGTTCGTCTACGAGCTGGCTGTCTTATACGGGGCCGACGCGGCGGCAGCCTCCCTCATCGCGGTCATCCCACTGTCGCTGGCGGCGCGTATCTGCGCCGTGCTGCTCAAGACGCCGGTGACGGTCTTTTTGCTGACCGGCATCTTCCCGCTGGTCCCCGGCGCGGGCATCTACTACACCGCCTACTATTTCATCCAGGGCGAGAATGCCCTTTCGCTGGCCAACGGCATCTCCACCTTCAAGGTGGCCGTGACGCTGGCTGTGGGCATCGCGCTGGTGCTGGGTCTGCCCATGCCCAGCGGCCACGCCTGGAAGCGGAAATAGATTCCTGCCTCCCTTGTGCGGCTCTTTCGCCGGTGCTATAATCAAATCAAACTTATATAAAGGAGTGTCTGCCGATGTCTGTTATGGAAACGCTCAACACCCGCCGCACCTACCGCCGCTTCGCCCAGAAACCGGTGCCGCAGGATGTAGTGGACGATATGGTGGAGGCCCTGCGCCTGTCGTCCTGCGGCGCGAACCGTCAGGCCGTGAAGCTGGTGGTTGTGCAGAGCCCTGAGATGGTGAAAAAGGTCCATCCGCTGGTCAAGTGGGCCGCCTATCTGCCGCCGGAGCAGGGTGCTCCCAAAGCCGACGAGCAGCCTGTGATGTATCTGGCCGTCGTGCAGGACAGCTCCATCCCCGGCGACCTGAACACCGACACCGGCATCGCGCTGGCGAACATCACCCTCGCCGCATGGGCCAAGGGCGTGGGCAGCTGCATCATGGGCGCCATCAACAAGCCCGCTCTGAGCGAGCTGCTGGGCATCGCCGCGCCGGACAAGCTGGCGTTCATGGTAGCTCTTGGCTACCCCACTCACGCCGCCAGGGTCGTACCGATGACGGAGAAGACCGGCATCAAGTATTACCTCGATGAGAACGGTGACTACTGCGTGCCGAAGCGGAGCGTGGAAGAGCTGGCAAGAAGCGTATAATGGCTCCCCTGATAGGGGAGCTGTCTGCGAAGCAGACTGAGAGGTTCTGCATATATACATCGTTCTCAAGCTTTATTCTGCATAATTGTTTGCAATTCGGTTTCAATTTGATGGAATTTTTGCACAACACTTGACTTTTCAAATTGTACAACCTATACTAAACACGCTCTCTGATTTTTCGATGAATCGCATCGCAGCAGAGAGATGCAAACGATATGCACATAAAGAGGAGTGTTTGAATATGAAAAAGATTTCTCGCCGCAGCTTTCTTGCTGCCGCTGGCCTGACCGTTGCTGCTCTGGCTCTGACCGCCTGCGGCGGCTCTGCCTCCACTGCTTCTTCCGCTGCCGCAAGCTCTGTTGCTGCTTCTTCTGAGGCTGCTTCCACCAGCGCTGCCGCTGCTGAGCTGACCACCGTTGAGGCTGGCAAGCTGACTATGGCTACCAACGCCACCTTCCCTCCCTATGAGATGACCACCGACGCCGGCACCATTGAGGGCATCGATGTGGACACCGCACAGGCCATTGCCGAGAAGCTGGGCCTGGAGCTGCAGATCGACGACATGGATTTTGACGCCGCTCTGCTCAGCGTGCAGCAGGGCAAGGCCGACATCGCCATGGCAGGCATCACTGTCACCGACGAGCGGATGGCTGTGATGTCCTTCTCCGACAGCTACGCCACCGGCATCCAGTCCGTCATCGTGCCCGAGGGCTCCGACATTGCCTCTGTGGACGATCTGGCCGGCAAGAAGATCGGCACCCAGCGCGGCACCACCGGCTACCTGTACTGCTCCGACGACTTTGGCGAGGACGCCGTGGTGGCCTACGACAACGGCCTGACCGCTGTACAGGCCCTGAACAACGGCCAGGTGGACGCTGTGGTCATCGACAACGAGCCCGCCAAGGCCTATGTGGAGTCCAACCCCGGCCTGAAGATCCTGGACACCAGCTACGCCGAGGAGGACTACGCCATTGGCATGAACAAGAGCAACACCGCTCTGCTGGAGGCTGTGAACGCCGCTCTGGAGGAGCTGAAGGCCGACGGCACCCTGCAGGCCATCGTGGACAAGTACATCAAGGCTGAGTAAACAGACCCCTCAAGGGGAGGCGGCCCACCGGGCACCTCCCCTTTTTTAAGGGATATAGGTTACAAAATTCTGACAAGATCACAACAGACGAAAAGAAAGTGAGGATGCGAATGGCCGCACAATACGAACTGTTGAGCCAGCTGCTGAAAAGCGGCGGCCGGCTGGACATGGGGCAGGAGCTGTTCTACAAATTTTATCAGGCCTTTGTCCTGAAGGACCGCTGGCTCCAGTACATCGGGGGCGTAGGCACCACCCTGCTGGTCACTGCCATTGCTCTGGCCATGGGCGTCCTGCTGGGCAGCGTGGTGGCGCTGGTGCGTGTGGCCCACGACCAGCAGCGCCCCGGCCGCCGCAACCCGGTGCTGGGGGTCTTTAACGCCGTGTGCCAGGTGTACACCACCGTGATCCGGGGCACCCCCATGATGGTGCAGCTGCTGATCATGAGCATGGTCATCTTCAACAACAGCCGCAACTTTACCATGGTAGGCGCTCTGGCGCTGGGCATCAACTCGGGCGCTTACGTCTCCGAGATCATCCGGGGCGGCCTGATGGCTGTGGACCCGGGCCAGATGGAGGCCGGCCGCAGCCTGGGCCTGAACTACATCACCACCATGGTGGTCATCATCATCCCCCAGGCCATCCGGGCGGTGCTGCCTGCCCTGGGCAACGAGTTCATCATGCTGCTGAAGGATACCTCCCTTATCACCGTCATCGGCGGCAAGGAGCTGCTGTATGCGGCCCAGGGCATCATGAACCGCACCTACGAGGCCATGTTCCCCCTGTTTGGCGTGGCACTGATCTATCTGGTGCTGGTGATGATCTTTACCTGGCTGCTTGCAAAATTTGAGAGGAGGCTGGCACAAAGTGACCGATAAGATCCTGGAAGTCCGGGGCCTGACCAAGACCTACGGCGGCGAAAAGCGGAAGGGCGCAAAGCAGGCTGCCCCCACTCTGGACGTGCTGCGGGGCATCGACATCGACATCTACCGCGGCGACGTGGTCTGCCTCATCGGCCCCTCGGGCTGCGGCAAATCCACCTTCCTGCGCTGCCTGAACCGGCTGGAGATCCCCACCGGCGGCAGCATCAAATTTGAGGGCGTGGAGGTGGACGACGACCACATCGACTCTGTCCGCCAGAAGATGGGCATGGTGTTCCAGCACTTCAATCTCTTCCCCCACCTGACCGTCAAGAAAAACCTTGAGCTGGCCCCCAGCCTGCTCAAGCTCAAGGACAAAGAGGCCATCTCCAAGCGCGCCGACGAGCTTCTGGCCCGCGTAGGTCTGGCCGACAAGGCCAACGTCTACCCCAAGAGCCTTTCGGGCGGCCAGCAGCAGCGCATCGCCATCGCACGTGCACTGGCAATGGACCCGGACGTCATCCTCTTCGATGAGCCTACCAGCGCCCTCGACCCCGAGATGGTCGGTGAAGTGCTTGAGCTGATGAAAGAGCTGGCTCACACCGGCATCACCATGCTGGTGGTCACCCATGAGATGGGCTTTGCCCGCGAAGTCTCCAACCGCGTCATCTTCATTGACGAGGGAAGGATCCAGGAGGATGAGCCGCCGCAGGAGCTGTTCACCAACCCCAAGCACCCGCGTCTGAAGGCATTCCTCTCCAAGATGCTGTAAGATACAAAGAAACAACACAAAACCCGGAACTCTTTCAGAGCCAGGACGGCTTGAAAAGGGTTCCGGGTTTTGTTCATTGTTTTTTTCAGAGAGCTGTTTTGCAACAGTCTTTCTTCTTATGCTCAGTTGTTGGCTTCCACCTTGCTCAGGAGGATACGGTCATTGTCGAGGATCTTGCCGGCGTTCTCGCGGAACTTTTCGAGCAGATCGTCCACGGTCATCTTGCTGCGGGCCTCGCCCTTGACATCGAAGACGATGCGGCCTGCGTCCATCATGAGGGTGCGGTTGCCCAGCTCCAATGCCTGATGCATATTGTGGGTGACCATCAGGCAGGTGATCTTCTTTTCGGCCACGATGCTCTTGGTGAGGTCCAGCACCTTTTCGGCGGTGGCGGGGTCGAGAGCGGCGGTGTGCTCGTCTAGAAGCAGGAGCTTCGGGGTGACGAGGGTGGCCATCAGCAGGGTCAGCGCCTGACGCTGACCGCCCGACAGCAGGCCCACCGGCTGCTTCATCCGGTCTTCGAGGCCCATATCCAGCAGGGCCAGCTTCTCACGGAAGATTTCCTTATCCTTGCGGGAGATGCGGGAGAAGATGGCGTTGGGGGCGGTCCCGGCGCGAAGGTAGGCCAGTGCCAGATTCTCCTCGATGGTCATGTTGGGGGCCGTACCCTTGAGCGGGTCCTGGAACAGATGGCCGATGACCCGGCTGCGCTGATATTCCGGCGCGAAGGTGATGTCCTCGCCGCCCAGCGTGATGCTGCCCTCGTCGGCGATGAAGCCGCCGGTGATGGCGTTGAAGAGGGTGGATTTGCCCGCGCCGTTGGAGCCGACGATGGTGGCGAAGTCTCCCGCTTCCATGGTCAGGCTGACGCCGTTCAGGGCCACTTTCTCGTTGACGGTGCCGGGGTTGAAGGTCTTGTGCAGGTCACGAAGTTCGAGCATTTCCATTTTACACACGCTCCTTCCGCGCCTGACGGGCCGCATTGCGGCGCTTCTCAAAGGCGATCTTCTCCCGGATGGCGGGCATCGAGATGGCCACCGCCACGATGATGGCGCTGACCAGCTTCATGGCAGCAGCCGGGACGTTGAAGCGGAGGGCCACCGCCACGATAAAACGGTAGAGGCAGCTGCCGAACACGACGCCCAGCACACGGCGCACCATCGTCCGCTTGCCCACCAGAGTTTCGCCGATGATGAGGGAAGCCAGCGCGATGGTCACCATGCCGGTGCCTACGTTGATGTCGCAGCTCTTCTGGTACTGAGCCAGCAGGCCGCCGGAAAGGGCCGTCAATGCGCCCGAGATGCAGAGGCCCACCGTGATGGTGAAGGCGGGGTTGATGCTGGAAGCACGCACCATGGCAGCGTTATCGCCGGTGGCACGAATCGAGAGACCGAGGCGGGTGCCGAGGAAGCCCACCATGGCGGCACCGGCCAGCGCGATGACTACCGCCGCCAGCACCAGCTTATACCCGCCGCCCGTAAAGCTCAGGGCGCTCTTGGCGATGGAGAAGACGGTATCGGTCTTGACCAGCGACATGGTGGACGAGAAGCCCATCACTGCGAGGTTGATGGTGTAGAGACCGGTGTTGACGATGATGCCGGCCATGATGCTCTCGACGCCGAGGCGGGTCTGCAAAAAGGCTGTTACAAAACCGGAGCACACACCGGCCGCCATCGCCGCCAGCAGGGCGAGGAAGGGATGGCCGGTCAGCGCCACCTGACAGGCGACAGCGCAGCCAAGGGTGAAGCAGCCGTCCGTGGACAGGTCCGCGATATTCAGGATGGAATAGCTCAGAAACAGAGCCAGCGCAACGAGGGCGTAGATGCAGCCCAGCTCGAGCGCGGTCTGGATGACGTTGAGCGAAAAGATACTCGCCAGCATGGTGTGCTCCTTTTATTTTAATGTGTAACCTCTCAGTCTCGCTACCGCTCGACAAGGCCGGGTTGCGGCACCCAGCATCCGCTTCGTGTTTTACACTTGCGTCTTGCTGGCCGCGGCCCCAACAACGACTCCCTGTTTCCACCACTGGCGGCAGTCGTCGTTGTTGCCCCTACCGAGGGGAGCCTCTGGCGAAGAGAGAAAGCTTTCCGTACTTCCAAGGCCTCCCATCGTCAGGGGAGGTGGCTGCGCCAAAGGCACAGACGGAGAGGTTAATCATATCTCAACGCGTCGATGGGGTTGAGCCGCGCGGCGCGTTTTGCGGGCAGATAGCCGAACAGCACTCCGATGAATACCGAGATGCCGAAAGCTGCCGCGATGGAGTTGAAGGACGGGCTGACCGTGATGTCCATGCCATCGGTGAACATGGGCAGCACCTGATTGGCGATGGCCGACACGATGTAGCCGAGGACGATGCCCAGTGTGCCGCCCAAAGCCGAGGTAGTAGCCGCCTCGGTGACGAACTGGGCCAGAATGGTCTTTTCCTTTGCGCCCATGGCCTTGCGGATGCCGATCTCACGGGTGCGCTCGGTGACGGACACCAGCATGATGTTCATGATGCCGATGCCGCCCACCAGCAGCGAGATACTGGCGATGCCGGTGAGGATGACGATGACCATGTTGATCATCTTGTTCATCTCTTCCAGCCACTCGCTGGCGCTGTAGACGTAGTAAGCATTGTCGCTCTTGAAGATGTCATACAGTCCCTGCTCCACCGCAGCCTTGGCCTCGTTGGCCTGGCCCTCGTCCACCATGATGGCGGAGTAGGAGTCCGGCGAGCTTTCGTTGGAAAGGCGCATGGCCGTGGTGTAGGGCAGGTAGACGGCATCGTCGTCACTGCCCTCCTGCTGGTCGAAGTTGGAGATCTTGGCCTTCAGCACACCCACGATGCGGAACTTATAGGGGCCAAGCTTGATGGTCTGGCCCACCGCATTGCCGCCGTAGGCCGTGCGGTTGATGTAATCGCCGATGACGCAGATCTGCTTGTTGTCTGCGATGTCCATATACTGGATGTTCCGGCCCTTGGCGAGGGTGTAGCCCTTCGACTCGATGTAGTTCTCATCCACGCCGTACACCGTACCGTAGCGGTAGTTCGTCGTACCCACCTTGGGGGTGTTGTCGCTGAAATCCAGCTGCGGCGAGATGGAGGAAAGCAGTTCTGGGTTCTTTTTGACGATGTCGTACAGATCATCCACCGTCGCAGTGCGGGAACCATAGCCCCATATCTGGATGGAGAGGGTGTTGGTTCCCATTGCGGAAAAGCTGTCCCGCATACTCCTGGTCATGCCGTTGCCCAAACCGACGATGACGATGACCGCCATGACGCCGATGATGATGCCCAGCATGGTCAGAAACGTGCGCAGCTTATTGCTCCAGACGTTCTGCAGTGCCTGACGGAAAGTCTCTAATACCATTATTTTGCTTCCTCCTGTGCCGCTTCGCCGGACAGAGTGGGCTGCACGACAGCCTCAGGCGCGTGGGCGTCGCCGTCGTACACCACCTGACCGTCTTCCAGACGGATGATACGCTCCGCCTGCACGGCGATGGAATTGTCGTGGGTGATGAGCACCACGGTATGCCCCTCCCTGTGGAGCTGCTGGAGCATCCCGATGACCTCGCGGCCGGTGTGGGAGTCCAGAGCGCCGGTGGGCTCGTCGGCGAGGATGACTGCCGGGTTGCGCACCAGAGCACGGGCGATGGAAACGCGCTGCTGCTGGCCGCCGGAAAGCTGGTTTGGCAGGTTCTTGAGCTTGTCGCCCAGACCCACCTTTTCCAGCACATCCTTGGCCAGCTTGTGGCGTTCGGCGCGGGAGATATTCGCGTAGATCAGCGGCACCTCCACGTTCTCCATCAGGTTGAGGCGGGGCAGAAGGTTATACTGCTGGAAGATGAAACCCAGCATCTCGTTGCGCACATCTGCCAGCTCGTCTCGGTTCATCTTGCCCACGTCCCTGCCGTTGAGCCGGTAGGTGCCGTAGGTGGGGACGTCCAGACAGCCGATGATGTTCATGCAGGTGGACTTGCCCGAACCGGACTGGCCCACGATGGCCACAAACTCCCCTTTCTCGATCTTCATCGTGATGTGGTCGGCGGCCTTTACCAGAGTATCACCCATCTGATAATACTTGCATACCTGGTCAAATTCGATCAGAGCGCTCATGGGGCACCTCCTTACCAGATACTGTCGCTGTAATTGTCGCTGTAACTGTCGCTGTAATAGTCATCCATCACGGAGCTGGGGTCGTAGGCCACCGTGTCGTCCTCCTGCAGGCCGCTCTTGATCTCGGTGTAGCTGTCGTCGCTGACGCCGGTCTCGACCTTGACGTAGACATAGCCGTCCGGTGCGTCCATGTCTTCCACCGCATTGGCTGCGCTGGGAGACTTCTTGCTCACCAGCACATAGCCGCCGCGGATAACGGCAGCATTCGGCACGACGAGAGCGTTGCCGGCCTCGGCCACGACGATCTCAGCGTTGGCGTTCATGCCGGGGCGCAGGCCGTCGGTGTTGTCAATGCGGATGGTGATAGGGTAAGTCGTGGTGCCGCCGCTGGAGCTGCCCTTCATGGACACACGGGTGACTGTGCCGACATAGGTCTTGTCCGTCACAGCGTCAGCGGTGAGCTGGACTTTCTGGCCCACGGACAGTGCGCCGATCTGCAGCTCATCCACATTGATGACCATCTCCAGATAGCTCAGGTCGTAGATGACGCAGAGGGTGCTGCCGGAGGTCAGGGCGTCGCCCTGCTTGGCGTCCTTCTCAATGATGGTGCCGCTAATGGGCGAGGTAATGGTGTAGTTAGACATATTGTCCTGCTGATTCTGCATCGAGATCTCAGCGCTGCGCAGGGACTCGGAAGCAGACTGGATGGATTCGGTCAGATCGTCGCCGGTCAGCTCGATGATGATGTCACCCTTGGAGACCGCGCCGCCCTCCTGCACATTGATGGCGGAAACGGTGCCGCTGGCCTGAGCGGTCAGGGTGCGCTCTGCCTGATAGGCAAAGGTGGCAGAGGCGATGGAGCTGACGCCGTTGACGCTGGCGGTAGCGGCCTGGGCGGTGGTCAGACCGCCGGCATTGTTGACCCGGATGGTGACGGTGCGCACCAGCAGGTTGCCGGTGCTCAGCTCATCGGTGCCGGTGACGGCGGTGATGGTGCCTTTCAGCGTCTCAAAGGTGCCGTCCAGCACCACGTCAGCGCTCTGGCCCACCGAGAAGTTGGCGGCATCGGCTGCCGGGAACAGCAGGTTCAGCAGCATCTTGGAGCTGTCGCGGATGACCGCCACCTCCTGGCCGCTGGTCACCTCGTCGCCCTTTGCGACCTTGAGGCTGCTGACGGTGCCGTCCACCTCTGCGCGGACATACTGGCGGTCCACAGTCTTGTCGTAGCTGCGCTGGGCCTGCTGCAGGGCAATGCTGGCCTTTTCCAGATTGGTGGAGGCGTCCGAGCTGTCGATGGTGTAGAGCACATCGCCCTCCTCCACCTTATCGCCCTCTTCAAAGCCGCCGGTGAGGATCTTGCCGTCCACCAGAGACTTGACGGTATATGTATTGGCCGGGTTCAGCGTGCCGGTGCCGCTCAGGGAGTTGGAGACATCCTGACGGACCGGCGTCGTCTCGGCGTAGGTCACATCGCGGCTGGCAGCGCCATTCCTGCCGCCGCCTATGAGAAGGACAGCGCCCGCTGCCGCCACGACGACCAGCGGCACGAGCCATTTCCAGTTCTTTTTGGCAAATGCGCCTGCACCGGTCCTACCCTTGGCTCCGGTCATTTCCCCGGCAGCCTCAGCAGACTGAGCCGCTGCATCCTTTTTCTTTTTCCAGATCATGCTTTTCCTCCTAGTCGATGCAAAAGGGCATAGTTGCCCCTTTGCACGAAAAATCTGTTATTGGTAGTGTATCGCATTTCACCAAAATACTCAAGCGTCCAAATTTCATTTCACCCTTTATTTACAAAATACACGTCCGTTTTTATACAAAAAGAGACACCCGCAGCGCCCTTTTCAGAGCAATGCGGGTGTCTCTTATTTTTTATCCTATCAGGATGCGGCTTCGGCCTCGCTCAGCGGAGCCAGCTGCACATACACCCCAGCAGGGACGCAGGCCGCCCATGCACCTTCCTCGCTCAGCTGGCCGAACTGCTCACAGACATGGTCCGGGCATTGGCTGTCCTGAAACGAGATGGTGCCGTCTTTTACCTGTAAATGAACGACATAGCTGCCCACATCGTACAGGTAATCGTAGTCCTTATCCAGCGGCAGCACCTCGGTGATACCGCCGCCGAAATCCACAACTGCTGCCAGCGGCTCCGTCCTGCTGCGCGGACGCAGCAGAAAGACCAGCAGGACAGCTGCCGCCAGGACGACGGCTGCGAAGAGGAGGTTTGCCTTCCAACTCAGGCGTTTTGCGCCTTTTGCCGGCTCAGGCTGCTTGCGGATGCTCATGCAGCGTAGTCGCTGGCAGCAGCACCGGCAATGCGGCCAAAGACAGTGAAGTCAGCAACAGCGTTGCCGCCCAGACGGTTTGCACCGTGGACGCCGCCAGTCACCTCACCTGCTGCGAACAGGCCGGGGATGACCTCGCCCTTCTCGTTCAGCACCTCGGTGTTGGCGTTGATCTTCAGGCCGCCCATGGTGTGATGGACACCGGCGGTGACCTTCACAGCGTAGTAGGGAGCGGTGTTCAGGGGGTTGGCGAAGCTGGTGCGGCCGAAGTCGGGGTCATTCTTGGCCTCAACGTAGCCGTTCCACTTCTCCATGGTCTCTGCGAAGGCAGCGGCATCGACGCCCATAGCCTTGCCCAGCTCCTCGTAGGTAGTGCCGGTGACGGTGTAGCCCTTCTTGATGTAACCCTGGATGACGCTGGAAGCATCGGCCATGGCCTGATCGACGACCAGCCAGCTGTAGCTGCCGGTCTGAGCGATCTCAGCGGCGGAGACGACGTCGCGGGTGCCGACCTCGTCGATGAAGCGCTGGCCTTCCTCGTTGATGAGGATAGCGCCGTCGCCGCGCAGGCCCTCGGTGATGAGGGCAGCGGTGTTGGCCTCAACGGTGGGGTGGATCTGGATCTGGTCCATGTCCACGGTAGCAGCGCCGATAGCCTCAGCCATCTCGATGCCCTGGCCCTGGATGCCGGGGGCGTTGGTGGTCATGAAGCCCTTCAGCTCGGGCTTGTACTTGACGACCATGTCGAGGTTTGCACCGAAACCGCCGGAAGCCAGAACGACTGCCTTGGCGTTGACGGTGACGGTCTCACCGGAAGCACCGGTGGCCTTGACGCCCACGGCAGCGCCGTTGGCATCGGTCAGGATCTCAGTTGCAGTGGTGTCCAGCATCATCTTGACGCCGGCCTTCTCGCAGTTCTCCTGCAGCAGGGGGATCATGTAGGAGCCGACGGAAACGGTCTTGCCCTCTGCGTTCACAGGGCGATGGATGCGCTTGACGGATGCACCGCCGAAGCTGGAGACGTTGTGCAGGGTGATGCCGTGCTCGTCCAGCCAGTCGATGGCGTCAGCGGAGTTTGCGCACAGGGTCTCGACCAGCTCGGGGTCGTTGATTCCCTTGCCGCCGATCATGGTATCCAGCTCCATCAGCTCGACAGAGTCGAAGTAGCCGGTGGGGTTGGCCTGATAGGCAGCCCACTGCTCGGAGACGGTCTTTGCCAGAGCGGTGATGGTCTCGTTGTCGGCGTACTTCTCGGCAGCAGTCTTCAGGGTCTTCTCGACGCCGGCAGACTCGCCGAACTCGTTCTCATCCTGATAGACGGTCTTGCCGGCGTTCATGCCGCCGGTAGCGCGGACGGAGTTACCGCCCACCATGGACTGGCTCTCGAGGATGACGACGGTCTTGCCCTCAGCGGCAGCGGTGATGGCAGCAGTCATGCCTGCGCCGCCTGCACCGACGACGACGACATCTGCGTCAACGGTGGAGTCCTCGGCGGCAGCGTTGTTCTCCACAGCGGTCTTGTAGTCATCGGGGTTCAGGCCGGCAGCGGTCAGAGCAGCTGCAGCAGCCTCCTTGATGGCGGTAGAGGTGATGGTAGCGCCAGACACGCCGTCCACGGCGATGCTGCCGCTCTCGGCGATCGCGCCGGGCATCTTGGCGATGGCCTCAGAGCCGACGCCCTGGGTCTCTTCCTTGCCCTCGGCGGTGCAGCCGGTGATGGCGCCGTCGGTCAGGGTCAGGGTGACGGAAACGTCACCGCCGAAGCCCTTGGCAGTGCCGGTGAAGTCACCGGACACACCTGCGTCAGAACTGGTAGAGGCAGACTTTGCACCGCAGCCGTAGCCAAACAGGCTGACCGCGATGATCGCTGCCATAGCCAGTGCAGACACGCTCTTTTTGATCTGAGCTTTCTTCATGATTTTCCTTCCTTGCTTGCTTCGTGGTTTGTGGTTGCGAACATCTATCAGCATAAAAAGGGAGCTGCCCTTTTACAAGCAGCCCCCTCTGCCGAACTTGGGAAAAGGATTTAGGCGTTGGCCTGTGCAGCAGCAACAGCGCAGGCGACAGTAGCGCCGACCATCGGGTTGTTGCCCATGCCGATGAGGCCCATCATCTCGACGTGTGCAGGCACAGAAGAGGAACCTGCAAACTGAGCATCGCCGTGGACGCGGCCCAGAGAGTCGGTCAGGCCGTAGCTGGCGGGGCCGGCTGCGACGTTATCGGGGTGCAGGGTACGGCCCGTGCCGCCGCCGGAAGCGACGGAGAAGTACTTCTTGCCGTTCTCGATAGCCCACTTCTTGTAGGTACCGGCGACCAGATGCTGGAAGCGGGTGGGGTTGGTAGAGTTACCGGTGATGGAAACATCTACGTCTTCTTTCCACATGATAGCGACGCCTTCGCGTACATCGTCGGCTCCGTAGCAGTTTACTTTTGCCCGGGGGCCGTCGGAGTAAGCTTTGGTTTTAACAACTTTCAGTTCGCCGGTATAGTAATCAAATTCGGTTTGTACGTAAGTAAAACCGTTGATCCGGGAGATGATCATAGCAGCATCTTTTCCCAGGCCGTTCAGGATCACCCGCAACGGATTTTTCCGAACTTTGTTGGCCATTTCAGCGATTTTGATAGCACCTTCAGCAGCCGCGAAGGATTCGTGGCCTGCCAGAAAAGCGAAGCACTGTGTTTCTTCGCGTAGCAGACGGGCTGCGAGGTTACCGTGGCCCAGGCCTACTTTGCGGTCGTCGGCTACCGATCCGGGAATACAGAAAGCCTGCAGGCCTTCGCCGATAGCTTCGGCAGCATCGGCCGCATGGATACAATTTTTCTTGATTGCAATAGCAGCCCCGACTACGTAGGCCCATTTTGCATTTTCGAAACAGATATTCTGAGTCTGTTCACATTCCAGATAAGGATCGATTCCTTTTGCGTCGCAAATTGCTTCGGCTTCTTCGATAGAAGCGATGCCATAGGAGTTCAATACTTTGTTGATCTGAGCGATCCGACGATCCTGACTTTCAAATTTTACTTCTCTTTTTGCCATAGTGTGTTCCTCCTGTTTTATTCGTGACGTGGGTCAATATATTTAGCTGCATTGGCGAAACGTCCGTAGTTTGAAGTGGCTTTCTTCAATGCTTCGTTAGCGTCGGTGCCTTTTTTGATCAGGTCCATCATAACACCGAGGCGTACGAATTCGTATCCGCATACTTCGTCGTCTTCGTCGAGAGCCAAACGGGTTACATATCCTTCAGCCAGTTCCAGGTAACGAACGCCTTTTGCTTTGGTAGAGAACATGGTTCCCACCTGGCTGCGCAGACCTTTACCCAAATCTTCGAGGCCTGCACCGATCACCAGTCCGCCTTCAGAGAAAGCACTCTGTGAACGTCCATATACGATTTGCAGGAATAATTCACGCATAGCTGTGTTGATCGCATCGCAAACCAGGTCGGTATTCAATGCTTCGAGAATCGTTTTGCCCGGCAGGATTTCTGCAGCCATAGCTGCCGAGTGGGTCATTCCTGAACAACCGATAGTTTCCACCAAGGCTTCTTCGATTACCCCTTCTTTGATATTCAGGGTCAGTTTACAAGTCCCCTGCTGAGGAGCACACCAACCGATACCGTGGGTTAAACCTGAGATGTCTTTGATTTCTTTTGCTTTCACCCATTTGCCTTCTTCAGGAATTGGGGCCGGTCCATGGTTCGGACCTTTTTTGACAACACACATGTGTTGTACTTCCTGTGAATATACCATTTTTATCGCTTTTATAGATTAATATATTGCTAATCACCACTCGTTTAGCGCATAAACCGGACAAAGATAACCTTTTGCGGCAAATAAAAAAATAGATCAAAGGACATATAATTGTGCAGACGTTTGCAAAGAAAAGTGTCGAAATTGTATTTTTTTTAATTGAAATCCTGCGCTCGTTCCATAAATCGACACTTTTGGTCGATAATCTGTAAAATCCGGTAATAGTGGCTTCTTCAATTGAATGGTAAAACGGGTTAAAACGGAAAAATGGTATAAGAATCTGTAATTTAGATACGAAGACTTTTTTGCAACGCAGTATTTTTGTATGTAGAATTTTTATTGAATAATGCAGTGGTAAGCGCTGGAGTTGTTGTTACGAGCGATGTAGCTGTGAATACGGTTGTCGGCGGTGTACCGGTAAAATTTATCAGGATTACTATGGCTTCGGACGGTATCGTGCGCTTGTCGAAAATTGAAGTTCGGCCGGAATATCTCGACGCCTATCTGAAATATGCTACTGAAGTCGGTGAAATATCCTTGCGTCGTGAACCCGGTGTATTGACTATGTATGCTGTTCGTGAAAAGGAAAATCCTTGTCGGATAACTATTCTTGAAACATAACTTTATCCAATAAATACCATTATGAACAAGATCTATTTATTTTTAGTATTCAGTATTTTAACAACAATCGGTATGGCACAGGAAAAAATCAAACAAACAGCGGGGCGTGACCAGTTGGGAACATTCGCTCCCAAATTCGCAGAACTCAATGACGACGTTCTTTTCGGCGAAGTCTGGAGTCGTACGGACAGACTCGGCTTGCGTGACCGTAGTTTGGTAACAATCACTTCACTCATCAGTCAGGGGATAACGGACAGTTCGCTGACATTCCATTTGCAATCGGCCCGGAACAACGGCATTACCCGAACAGAGATTGCAGAGATTATCACGCACATCGGTTTTTATGCGGGTTGGCCGAAAGCTTGGGCTGCGTTCCGGCTTGCCAAGGAAGTGTGGGCCGAAGATACGAACGGTGAGGATGCGAAAGCTGCTTTCCAACGTGAGATGATCTTTCCCATCGGAGAACCGAATGCGGCCTATGCCCGGTATTTCACCGGCAATAGTTATCTTGCACCTATATCGCGTGAACAGGTTTATATTTCCAATGTCACGTTCGAGCCGGGTTGCCGGAACAATTGGCATATCCACCGCGCGAAAAAGGGAGGCGGACAGATGCTTATCGGTGTTGCCGGACGAGGTTGGTATCAGGAAGAGGGTAAACCGGCCGTAGAAATTTTACCCGGCACAGTGATCCATATTCCCGCTAACGTGAAACATTGGCATGGGGCAGCAGCCGACAGTTGGTTCGCTCACCTGGCGTTCGAGATTCCGGGAGAAGGCTCTTCTAACGAGTGGCTCGAACCTGTAAACGATGAAGCATATAATAAAATTCAAAAATAAAAACCGGCTTTCTATGTATAAATTTATATTCGTATTATTGGTGGTCGTTGGAATGGCGACTGCCTCGAATGCCCAAGAAAAACAAAATATGAAACAATCGGATAACAAGCCGCTTGTTGCCTATTTCTCGGTGACAGGAACTACGGCACGTGCAGCTGAGAAATTAGCCCGGGTTACGGGTGGAGAACTTTATGCGATAACCCCTGTCGAATCGTATACAAATGCCGATCTCGACTGGAATGACAAAAGGTCGCGTAGTTCGGTAGAGATGAACGATCCGAAGTCGCGTCCGGCCATTCAGGAAGCGAAAAAGAATATTGCCGATTATGATGTGATTTTTATCGGCTATCCGATCTGGTGGAATCTTGCTCCACGTATTATCGATACGTTCATTGAAACTCATCACCTGGCAGGTAAGACTCTTATTCCTTTCGCTACATCGGGTGGAAGCGGCATTACCAACAGTGTCGGCGCATTGAAAAAGGCTTATCCCGACCTGAACTGGAAAGAGGGAAAGCTATTGAACCGAATGGACGAGAACGGTATCCGTGAATGGATCGGTAAAACGTCGAAGGATTAGCGTAACCCGGAAGGGAAGGCTGATCTTTTTCTGGCTTTGCCGGAAAGACCTGGCATTTTGTACTTGTTCGTGTTCGGTGACCCGGTCGCTTCTGTCGGTCAGTTGGCTTTTTCTTTCACTGACCGGCGGAACTCCTCACTTCGCAAAAAAACTTTACGTTACATTTCCGTCAGACACCAGGGCGTTCAGAAAAAAGTAAGATACCACTCGCCAGAGCTCCAATGGTCACCGAACACAAATACCTTCGACTGATGCTAGCACTTCATGGGAAACGAACGGCGACCTTAAAAATATGAACTCCTACAAAACAGATATTTTCTGAACCCCTCATATTAAGATTTTGCTTGTAAATCAGTGTTTTATAAAAATCCGGTTAGGTAACTCAGGTATTCCTGCTCCGATAGGGGCCTGTCCTTTCATTCAATAAAACTTTCCTTCTCCTTCCTTTGACTTGTAGTGCTGACGGCACAAAACCCGGAATCGGAATAGAAAGAAAAAATAAATCCTGGAATTTTTTAGTTACGACAGTTACAGAAATCAGATCTAACCGCTATAATAGTTGTAACAAAAAAAATAGACGATTATTTGGGTTAAATAAAATACAAAATGTGAGACAAATGTATGAAAAATTTATACAAACTAAACATCTAGCCGTCAATTTTATACAAAAATTTGCGCATAAATACGATTTGACAAGTTATTACGCTAATATAATCGTTCGTTTAATCTTGCAAAATCACAGACCATGAAGAAATTACTGTTTTTTATCATCTTGTGTTCTCTCTTTTCTTGTTCGACAGAGACACAGGAAGAGCAACCGGTCGTTACCGGAAAAAATTTTGCCTTATCCCTGTATAGCACAGATTCTATTTATCAATCGGGAATCGATTCCTTGTTCTTATTCTATTTCCCCGAGAGTTCGACTCCGGTCAAACCGATCTATTTTCAACAAGAGTTGGCTTGGGGAGATCCGATTGTCCTCCAGGATTTGGAACCGGAACCTCATACCTTTATCACGGTAGCCTGTTCGGGTTCTCTTGAAGAATTAAAAGATCTTCACATGGAGCTTCATCGGAACTATATCAGAATCAACAGACACGACAATGTCTCTGAAAACCTGTTTGGAGGAGTATTGAAAGCAGATCCTGTCTCTGGAGAAAAGAAATTTGAGCTTCAAAGGTTAGTTGGTGGAGTAAAAATCAATATCACCAATTTTGACTCTTTAAATATACAAGGTTATCCTAGTTGCCATATTACAAATTCCCCTGCATGTATCTGTCTGGGAGATTATGAAGATGAACCTGTATACTATGACGAATATATACGGACAGACAATTCCTGGTACTATGTTTTTCCAACCTATGGAGTGGTAAAAGGAATGATTGAAATCGATTACCTCGATGAAAATGGAATTAACAAAATCAGAATGTTTGAGTTTACCGGTAAGCATGCAGTCGAAGCCAACAAAAAACTCGAATTGAATTTCATGCTCCGGAAAAAAGCCATAACGAAAAGTGGAGCCGAAGATTGGCAGTTAACACTCGAAGAAGAAGTAAGCGTTTTATAATCCAAAAAGAATCAAGATATGAAAAAAATAACCTATAGCATCGTTCTGCTTTGGAGTGTTCTTTTTTGTTCCTGTCAAAAGGAAGATACGCTCACGACAGTCCCTGAAGGAGGAGTACAACTGAATTTCAGCGGAGCTCAGGCTAACCTCAGCGCAGAGGAATTAAGTAATATCGTCGAAACCTTTCACGTGCTTATCTACGACGAAACAGGAAATTTCGTCAGACATAGCGAATACGAAAATCTGAAAAGTGTCTCTCCGGTCAAACTTCCCATCGGACAGTATACTTTCGCTTATCTTTCCAACATCAAATCGGATTTAATCAGCGGTATTCAGGAAGATAAGAAATTAGAAGATATCACCCTCTCTCTGGAGGAATCGGAAGGTAATGTTTTAAGTGCCGGAAGTATTTTCAAAGGCATCGATACCCTCACCGTTGGAAAAGACAGCAAGAGTAATGCCGCCCTGCAACGCCTTGTGGGACGCATGGATATCGAACTCAAAGGGATCGGCAACGATGTAACTGTGAAATCGGTCGCTTTAACCGGATCTCCTGAAAAGATCCGGTTCAACGGAGAAGCCGAAGGAGAAAGCGTCAAGCTGAATATCCCGATGGCTAAAAAACAGGACGGTGTATATGTCGGTCAGGCCATCACTTTCCCCACCACGGATTCTGTCGCTTCACTCGAATTTGTACTGGAAAGCAACGAAGGCGTTAAAACATTTGACATTCCTTTGAAGAATAAAGTAGAAGCCAATAAAATCCATACCATTCATGCCACCTCTAACCTGACCGGAGGGATTTGGAACATCACCTTCGATATGGAAACCACTCCATGGGGAGCGACTATTTCAGAAGATGTGACCGCCAATGAAATGCTTTTATTGGATACCGTACATCTCCACCTTACTTTTGCTGACCAAATGAACGTAGGTAGTATCCGGAATATCCACCTGTCGATTAAAAATAAAAAGACCGACCAGACAGTTTATTTCCATAGTCCCCGATGTTCATCGGATAAGGATACCCTGTTAATTACACAGTCTTTCTTTGGCCGGGAAAAATTAAGCGATGGGGAATATACCATAACCGATTTCGTTTGTCTGGACAGCCTGGGTACGACACTTTATGATATCAGAATGTGTAACCCGCAAACCCTGGTAATCGATGAAAACGGAACAGCCTGTCTTCATTTACCGGCGCTACCTACAGTATCGGAAACCGACCGTCAGGCTATGTTCGATTTACGGGATGCTTTACCTGCCGACAATGATTACGCTTTACAATGGAAACGGGCAGGCCAAAAGATCAGTTTATGGGAAGGGGTTACCCTGAACGAGGAAGGACGGGTTGTCGGAATCGGATACGACGAACTCAAGTACTTAGGTAACTACGCAACCAAAGCGATTGCCGGGACAATGAGCGACACAACTACTCCTGATGAAGAACTGGGTGTTTCATGGAGTCTGCCGGAATCTTTTAAACAATTGACAGCATTAAAGATTTTCAATTTCGATGATAATCCGCTGACAGAAATTCCGGTATTCCTGAAAGATATGACTACGCTGGAACAATTATCCATCAGCTGTACAGCTGAAAATACACTTCCGGTATTTCCGGCAAATTTACGTTATCTGGTTGTCTATTCGAATACGACAGTGTTCCCGGCCCATATCGCCGATCTCACCCAACTGGAATATATCGGTCTCGCTGGATTTAATAAAAAGGGCATCACCATAGAAACCGATTTCACGAAATTGAGCAATCTCAGAGTACTGGAACTCGAAGCCGAGATGAATATAAATAACAATACTTTCCCGGCCAGTTTATGGAACTGTTCACAATTGAACGAGCTGACGCTCATAGGATTCAATAATCTTCAGCTTCCATCCTCCCTGCATCTGAGCTCACTCAAAGAGTTGAGAATCTGTAATACCGATCTGCAACCCTCACAAATCGAACCGATCAAGAGTTTATCCCTTACTACACTGAGTATATCTTCACCGACATTCAGTAAAAACGGGTTCCCGGATTGGATCGGTACAATGACCACGATCACCGATTTAAGTCTGGAAAATTGCGGGCTCACCACTGTTCCTGCTTCTCTGGACGGACTTATTAATCTGACTAGTCTGAATTTATGGGGGAATCCTGATTTAAACGGTAAACTTCCCGAAAAACTATTGGAAAAATACAACAACAACAGTTTACGGGTCGATATCGAATCAGATTCCGATTTTGTTCCGGACGGTATCCTTCTTAAAATCACTCCCGGATATATCTCTACATTCTCTGCTGCAGGGGATACTTGCCGGCTGACCGTCGAGAGTAATACCGATTGGGTTGTTGAAATTAGCGAAGGCGATAGTGAATACATCCATTTCTCCCGAACCACGGGAAATGGGAATGCTACTGTTATCCTTACCGTTGACGCAAATCAGGGAATTGAAGAATACAACAACAGCCGTTATTTCAATTTCTCCTTCATAGCCGGATCTCATCGCCGCGATTTCTATGTTTACCAACCTTACGAACAAGTAATTTTGAAACCGGTCTGGTGGAATCAACTCGGAGAACGTTACCTGGGCGAATACTCTGCCATAAAATACCGTTTGATTATCGAAATTACGGGTCGAACTGAATTCAATACGACAGAAGAGATTATCGAAGCGGCTAAAACATTGAAAAATTATCTGGCAGAAAATCCGGTATACGATGAGAACGGACAATTGATAACGGTTCCTTATGCCGGTTAAATGAATAAATGTTAACATTAAACTGAATCAAAGTGAAAAAGATATTCTATTTATTTCTGATTTTATCACTGGCATTCGGATTG